>Ga0126339_10002769_pt1 | contig 12619 bp, 8 predicted proteins | sample OrbTmetagenome_2_FD_92532 | JGI IMG/M metagenome (GOLD analysis project Ga0126339, IMG submission 92532) | Coral microbial communities from Petempiche,Puerto Morelos, Mexico - Orbicella T R C metagenome | ecosystem: Host-associated > Invertebrates > Cnidaria > Coral | place: Petempiche,Puerto... | reverse complement strand
GCGCAACCTAAAGGTGAGCAAAAAATTCATGCCTCAGAAAAGAATTAGGGCTTAGAGGCACTTCAAAGCCTAAAGCACGTTTATCATATAAACGCTGCAATGTTTTGACGCAGTTTACTATTATGATGCAAAGAGTATAATTTGAAATGTTCTTGCGATTTACTCGAGATCAAAGATACAGAATTTGTGTACTCTTGTATATTCTACTTTCCTTGCACCATAGTTTAATTAAGGCATTGATATTACCTTTTTCGCATCACATCTGGTTCACGCAAAATTCATGTTTTGGTAGTACAATGCTTTGCTTCCTTTACTTGGTTACAACATTTTGTGCCATATGGCACTTTCGGGGCTCAAAGGGTTTATTCGCATAGAAATTTCACGATTTTATTTCCCGTTTTCTCTTTAGTTTTAGTTTCGATTGACAAGATATATCAAACACTCAAGGCCGTGTTTGACCACATTTTCAAGCAACACGAACTTCGTCAAAAATACCCCGCTATACGCGTCTTATTTCCAACTCTCTTCTCAGTGTTTGAAAATGTGGTTACTACATAAACTACACAAACAAAAGAAGACTGAGTGACTTACAAATAATTTAATTGATCTTTCTTCGTTACAAAGTGTTAAGTTAATCTTTATTAAACTGAAGTGTCCTAAATATAGACAAACTCTCATTCATGTAAATAAATTCATCAATCTCTCGTCATATTTCAACTGTTTACAAATTAGAAATATTCCATTTCTTTAGTGAACTTGACGTTCAACACAAATATTTGTACATCTTATATATTTTCACCTCTATTCGCTGAAGTAAATGGACATTAATGGTATCTTTCAGCGAGTTTGCGTCGCACAATGTGAGTGATATACCAGTTATACAACGATTTCGAGTGGTATACCATAGCATATAACGAGTTATTTGGGCTTACGGTAGTCTTCAGTGAACAACGTGTTTACTTCAAGACGCCATCTTTTATAACCAACATGCATCTCGCATATAACTAACTTGAACAATACTTCATGTAAGCTAACACAACAAATATCCCACGTGTCACCTGTGTACCGAGGAAATACAAGTGACAAGTGGGATATTCCACGGTATACCACGAGAGAGCGTTGGATAACTATCTTATACCATGGCATAGAAAACACAGTGGTCAACACAATTGCGACATTCGCGCGGCGCATGATGGGAAGGGTTGGTGTAATACCATCGAATATACAACGACTTTCCTGATTGGCTGTATTTTCTATGGCATGGTACAAATACTAATATTAGTTCCTCGAACAAAGCTATTTCAAGGCAGGGATAAAACCTACCCCTAGAACGACCTATTACATCATGCAGTGGAAAAAAAGAGATGTGATACTTTATGTATGATCAACGTGTTGAAGTTTTTTTTTTCTTTTTTTGCTACTATCTGATCACACACAAATGTCCAAAGCAATCGCAGAAAACAAATACTCTCTTAACGCGATGCTCAAAAAGAAACAGTACCTAAAGATCAATCGAACTTGCACAACTAGTATGCAGTAAATTTTATCTGCGTACGTTACGATATCTCTGTAACAATTCTGAATTTCACTTTGCCATCTTATGTAACTCAAATTTTTTAATTCTAGTTATTTCATGCCTCTTTTTAGCAGTAGCGATGACAAAAGAATGTCCAAACTTTGAAAAACCATCAACGTGGCTGTGAACGACAGTACTTCTTACAACATTAAAGTTACCAGCACTAGCTAATGTATAGTTTGTACTGCACTACGTTTGTTGTCAGGCCACGAGATTATTCAAACAATTCAGTTTAATTCTGACTGCAAGGCCCGCTTTTGGGCGGTTTTCAATCAGCTGAATGAATTCATTTTATTTAATGTATATTTGTAATTCTCTGTCAGCGGCTAATCAAAATGTTTAATCAATTAATATATTATTCATTTTTCAATGGCTTTTCAAACTCAAAGTACCACCGTGAAGTTATATAAGTGAGTACTGCGCTGGGAAAAATAAGGTTTCTAAATGAATCATTTGAAATACTTCGCTACGGACCAAAAATAAAGCGATTGTAAACAGGGTGGAAAAGAACGCCTTTAGCATCCGCTGACCGTTTTGAGCTGCTTGCCAAATAACGCGTACTTCATCTTTCCTTTCGTAATTAAAGCACCGCTTAGAAATCACTGAAACGCAACGCTAACTATATTGCAAGAGCACTGCAAATCAACCCTTGGAGTAAAACTGGTACAGCAAGTGTAAAGTAGTAAAAATACTAATGAAATAAAAATACATTATAAATTGTGTCAGGCTTCTTTTTCATCACATGGCGCAAGGAGTGACACGTGTTTGGTGCTGTGCGGTTCTATTCAAACACGAAACAGGTAGAACCAGCTTGACAAGCAAAATGTACAGTACCACATGAAAGTACTGCTCAATAGCTTTCAATTGCATGGTCACACACTAGGTTTTCTTTCATGGACTCGAACACACAATCTGAGAGGCGAGACCGATTTCCGTTCGTCTGAAAAATAAGCAGGCAAGTTGGAAAACAGCGTCACTCCTCCAGCTAGTGTTTCTTTAGAACAGTTTAGAAATAACTGTGATGGTTAACTCAGTTAAGAGTTGATTTTTCTTTATCTTGTTTGATTGTCCAGCTCTCATCTTTTACGAGGTGAAGACTGCATTCCGAGAAGAACACACAACCTTTGTCGGTCAAAAACTGCAAGGAAGGGTTGGAAGATCTTCCCTGGCGATGCTTAACCGGCCACGATTTTCAAGATAACAGCCGGACAACCCGATAAGAAAAGAAAGTGAGGTATAGAGACTTTCAATTTTCCTATAAATATTTCTTATTCGGGACCTTTGTACTTACTACCTTTTCTTTTTAAAAACCAAAATGGCGATTTCCTATTCTTGAACCTTCCCGTTTCATCAGCGTGTACCTCGGAGGTTGAATGATCAGCATTGTAGATTGGACACTCCCTGTGCGACGCGGTACGCCTCGATAACGGCCCCGCACTCAAGTCATAACAGACAGGTGTGGACTTGCATCGCGGTCTGTTCGAATTATCTAACACTTTAGATACCGGTGTGTCGGACTCCCTGGGATTTCGTGTGCTCGGGGATGACCGAGTTATCTCGAGTGAATTCGGAGATGTGGCTCGGTCGAGGGTTGAGGTCGAAGTTAAAGAGAGAGCGCATTCCGAGCCAAGACTCCGAGGAGAGCTCTTCCCATCAACGGAATCCTCTTGCGACCCCGATTCCGACGGAACAACCTTCTCCGAACTTTTCCTACGAAGAAATCCGCGTGAATGAGGAGGACTTCGGCACGAGCCTTCCTTCTCAACAAAAGTCACCACACCTCCATTTTCCTGAGGGTTTAACATACTGTAACTCCTCAACTGCGAGGCTGATCTTTGTTTGGCACCGTCCTTAACTTTCTTTTGTCTGGACGGATCGAAGTGGGTCTGTACTCGAAGAACGCGATGGAAAAAACTTTTCAATTTACTCGGAGTATTCTTCAGCAAGTCGTCGGTCGCTGTGTTAAACAGTTTATATCGACCAGCTATCCAAGACTGCCGTCGCTTCTCGGCCGATCGAACCATACTCGGTGATGTCTCGGTACTTACGATAATAGCCGGAGGAACAAGTTCGGGCGAGGTTGTAATGTCCTCCTCAACCTCCCCTCCTCTCCTGCCCTTCTCGGGGTCTAATTCAAGTTTATTATCCGGCTGATATATGTTTTGTTCCGTTGACGCTGGTGTTTGAGGAGGGCGGGAGTCCATTGCTTCACTTAAGAGGGGTCGGAAAGGTTTAGTTCCTACGAGAACGAATTCCAAGTGTTTGGCAGTCTCGACAAATGTCGGCCGGGACGACGGCTCCACCTGACCAAAAAATATACAATTCATTACTTTTTAGTATAAACTAGCCATGATCTATGCTAAATCCATGAATATGACTCACTCTACCACTGTTACATCATGGGCGCTTTCCATTCGACCAAAAATTCCGGTTTGCAGTTTCGGAAATTTCCAGTGACGAATGACACAGCATTTTCCGGAATTCTTAGGAAAGAGGACAACCTTGCGAGGTCTACCGGAAACTTCTTACCGCGAATTACCGTTCCGTTTGACTATCTCCACGGAAGTTCCAGAATTGTCGGCTGAATGATTCACTTTGCAGAAATTCGACAATTTCCGGATTTTCTGGAAACTTTCCCAGGATATTCCCTTACCACTGGTACCCGTTTCGAAAATTTCGGAATTTAAGGTTGAATGGAAAGCGCCCGTAGTAACCGATGGCGAAGGCTCGCGCATGCGTTGTCACATGCTGAGTTGAATTATGTGGAGAGAAAGAAAACTCTGTTGCTCACGACTTATGTTGAGCGAAATTGAACACAATTTTCGTAAGAAAGAACGAGGACATTTTCCACTTTGATTAATCGCCCCAGTGTCATACTGGTGGTAGTCAATTCGGCAGTGTCTCCCGCTTGGTGGTAGACAAATCAAACAAATTTTGGCATGTGATATTTAACAGCCTGTTATTTTAGGAAGAGGAAGATAATTTCGGAAGTTGTGTAAGTTTGACTGGAAATGCCTTTAATTAAAGAAAATACATGTAAACCAATTATATATAACATATATAAAAGTAAAAATAAAATAATACAAAAGGCATTGTGTTTGGAAAGACTGAAAGACGGAAATAAAGATCTCAAGGGGGTCTGGGAATGACTACCATATTAGGTAAATGCTCGCTGACTCACTGTTACCTGGCAACAACACAGTGCAGTCTGAAGGAAATCATGAGGACAGTCGCCTGTCATGTGTTGAAACTTTTCCACATCTAGGCCAAATGACTACAAATTAAAAGAAAAAAAAGCCAAAATATTGGTTTGAAGAGGGGCTTGAGTTTAAAAAAACACTTAAAAACATTCAAAGCCATGTACTACCTAGCTAGTTGGCCAGATGTATGAAGAGACTTTTGCTGGCCTCTATATATCACCAGTATGTACAATGGACCTTTATACCAATGTCAAGTTTTTCTGATTTTTTTCATTCAAGCAAAAAATAAACCACACCGCTTGATTTATTGTGCTAAATTTAGTAAATTACATGTATGTTCATTAGAGTCTGTTGCAAACTCATAAAAATATGGGGACCCTAACAGTAAACTTACCAATTTTTACAAAAAAATGTACGTTAGGGGGCAACACTTGCCCCATGGCATACATATCCTTGTAAGTTTGGTAACCAATTTTTTATGAGTTAACAACAGCTTCTTATAAAACTTTGTAGATTTACTAAATTCTGAATCATGGTAAATTGAACTACAGAGGTGGTTTTTGTTCATTTGAAAAATATGATCACAACTATTGATATTGCGTGACACTGGTACAAAGGTCCAGTGACTATAACTGAGGTGTGTCTTTTAAAGCAACAACAACGATGACAAAAGTTGTCTACAACACTATGAGGCTCAACAGATTATGGCCTCACTTTGTTTTTCACAGTATGAAGTCTCCCACAAGAACACAAAACAATGACCCAAGCCAGGGGTTGAACCTGCACCACTTGATGTGAAGTCTGTTGAACTTAACATTACTCCAATCCATCTCCGATAGCCATGTTATTTCACAAGCCTGGTGTGGAGCTAGGGGTAGGGGATTAGGGAGGTTTGGTCAAACCCCCTACATTTAAAAAAAAATTGAGACATTACAACAATCTGACTTGGCCTCAGAATGCCTGGGCCAAAATCCCATTTCTGAGGACCTCGATTATAAAAATTTTCTTGGGGAGGTTGCCCCCACAACCCCTTCTCTAAAATCCTGTATCCGCTCCAGTAAGCCACAATCGCTGATGTTATTTCATACCACCCTACAATAATATACAACATACATTTGTCCGAGGCAACTCATCTGGGTCAGCTGGAACCCGGCCAATGATTTCACATAAAATTATTCCATAAGAAAATACATCAGCCTGTAAAAGAAAACAAAAAAATAAAAGACAATGTCAGAGACAGAAAGACTAAAGAGCATAGGAGAGAAATAACAACCAGTAAAAGGTGTTGCTCTCTTCAGGGGTGTGGTCTGACAGTGCCTTCATAACCCAGACCATTGACTAAGGGCCCATTCACACTACACTGGAGGAATTTTAAAACGGGGCTTTAGTTCTCTAGTTAGCCCTTCTGTCCACACTAAATCCATCATGAAATCGGAGATTTTCAAAAACACTCTTCAAACCAGATGAATTTGAAAATGCCGGCTCATGTTCCCACAGCATTTCTCGTTTTCCCAAACTTTCACTTGTGTTTCTATTAAACAATTAGGTTATGAGCTCAAGATTTCAATCAAGTGACAATTGATGATGGCACAGCCTCGGGAGTCAACTATCAGGCATAGAGCTCATAATCTAATTGTTTTAGTATAAATCTATGAGTCGTTCAAAACTTTATCTAAATCCTCTTGACTGACACTTCGAAAAAGCAAAGAAGTGGCCGCCAGTTTGTTAACAAGCGCACAAAGCTGGGCTACTCACTATCTACAACAGAGTAGATAATGAGTAGGCTAGCCAATCAGCAAGTGGCATTCATGATAGAGCCTTAGTGGACTTATCCTAAAGCTCGACAGAAACACCAAACATGTTTGCCCATTAATTTTCTTAAACAGTGTTACACAATTGCTTTAAAATCTTCATAGATTTGTAAATGTCAATTTATTGATCATCATGTAAATTGTCTCATGATGCCTGCTAACCACAGAATACACAGTAGCTGGGGCCAGGGGAGAGTACAAATGCAGCCAGCCTATTGCCAGGGCTTGAAAAAACTCCCGTCCACTCATCTGGGACAAGTACATTTTCCTCTTGGGCAAGTAACTTTCTCTCCTCACTTGCCCCAAGGGCAAAAGCCCAGTCAAGCTGTTTGCCAACTAAAGTTTAGATGAAGCTTGACAAAAATTACAAATTATAGTACTGTTTTGTTGATTGAATCACACCTGTTCACAGTTCAGAAGTGGTTACCTAACACATGATCAATATCTGCCCAATCAAATTTCTCTCTAAAACTAAATATAACTGTGTTCAGCACCTAAAGGTTGTGTTTATTTCTTAAAAGTTCAGCAATTTTTTACGAGCATTTACCAGCTTCACTATTATGAAACCAAACTCACCATCGTATCATGGCTGTAGAAGCTGTACACAAAAAGAAGCTGTATATTTCTACCACAAAAATAAAGCCCTCACCAGCAGATAAATCACTATGTCGATCTTCAGCAAAACATACGTCAAGTTTTCTGGTGGGAATATAAGCTTTACTTGTGCACCACCACACACCATAAAAAGTATTTATTTATTAATACTATTAAAAGGAAATTGGTCAGTAAGTGTTCCTGGATTTTGATGGTAAATAGTTACTCGAAGAATTCATAAATCACTCGCCTGCAGCTTATGATTTTCGAATTCTTCTCGTGTTCTTCCAACATCCCATGTGATTTATCAGCGTATAAACCATAACAACTTGTGGTCTATTGCTTAAATAGTACTTCAAGTTACCAGAGAAAAGACTATATGTAAGTGGATAAGTTTTGGTCAATTTTAAGTTGCAAATATTTTACATGATAGTGCATTGAAGTTATTCTTCCAAATTTATACAACAGTTCAAACATAAAGACCAATCTGAAAGTGTTCCCATGCGTAAATTGTCACATATATCCACTACAAGAAAATTATTTCATTTTTTTTTTTTTTCAGAATAATTCACACTGTGTAATAATAGTTATCTCAATCAGGATCAGCTTCATCACAAAATTGAAAACACTACTTTTCAACTGGCAGTGTGTGAATACACACTCACAGTTAGCACCTCTGAAAGCTAATTGGCTAAGATTTAGGTGATAATTATCATATCACCTGTTTACCTTTTCATCGTAATTCTCTCCTCGCAGAAGTTCCGGCGCCATGTTATATGGAGATCCCACAATTGACTGCTCCCTGTAATCGGGCAAAAAAATAGGTTTTGCTAAATTAATTTAGAACATACAGCCTAAAATAACTGTTTGCATGACTGTATTATTGCAGTTAAGATCACAGCTATCCTGGGGAATTCTAATACACAGACACCTGTTAAAAACAAACTTAAATTATTATACTTGGTCCTGTTAAGTATTGGATAATTTTAACTTTAATTTTGGTGCGACATTTCATTGTTCCATTATTTTTTTTTCTTGGCTAGCTTTCAAAAGTGTTTTATATGCTGTACACTTTAGTACTATGCTATTACAAAAACCTTTTAACAACTCATTTTAATTAAGCCATCTTTATAGTTAGATGTCAGGCCTTCCTGCGATGTTAACTTTAAACAAAGTGCACAAGAATAAGTTCTATTGTTGGTATGACATGTTTGAGTTGTAATTAAAAATAATCCCAATTTTTTAAAAACTATAATTTCAATTTACAATGCCAATTGGCGCACATCGACAAGGCTGAGTATAAAACACTTATAAAGTTAAAGCTATCTCAAAGTTCAGAAGAAATTTGCAACAAGATATTTCCCTTTAGGACTAGATACCATCTATGCAACATGAGAGCTTTTTTTAATAAAATGGATGCAAGTCACTAATTTCAATATATTCAATGCTAAAAACACTTTTGCCATAATCAGAAGGGTGATAATGCACTTCTAAAAGTGGAAAGATCTTAATAAAAAGTATCATGCAAGGCTCAATATCTGGATCTCAATATACAATTTGTATACTTATGTCCTGACCAAGTTTGAAGAAATTGAAGGACTTTGAACAATTCTTATTTTTTTTTAGAAAATGTATATCTTCAATTAGAGAGCAAGTTTACAAGTTGAGTTCGCATGGAAAATTTTTATTTTTATGTGGTGACCACTGAATCAAAACTTACCTAGGTTGTCTCGAAAATCCAAAAATAAATACACTAAATAGGATAGAGGGCTCCGATGGGCAATATCTTAGTATACACGTCAACTTAATGGACCTATTTACAACTGAAACGGAAAGCGCTTTCCAAAATTAAACAACTACACTTGATACACCCCCAAAATAAAATTCATGTTTTGAATGTTATAATTTTCTTTTGATTTCTGGTAGTTCTCGCTTGCATAAATAATGACGGTTTTTCCTCTTGCTGTGCGATCGTCGACAATTCTGAATTCCACTACTAAAGATCTTGAATAGTTCAATGTAAATTTTCAATTATTTATTGACCTCTGGGGGTAAAGGTTCCGCTAGGGAACTGATAGCAAAATTTAGCTTAAGGCATATTAAGGTATTTCCTCCAGGATATTACTAAGGTTAGTATTGCGAAAGCCGAAGTCGATTGTGTATCTGCAGATTGCGAACTTGGTTAGCGGAAACGTCCTTGCATAAAGCTTGCTTACTTTATTTCCGTTGCTAAGCCTAAATCTGCGACGAGAGCATAACGCCATCCATTTCTTTCTTTTATCAAACAATTCTGCAAGAAAATAAAAAAAAATAGCGTGAAAAAAATATATATCATGAGGATATTGGAGTTTGCTGGTGTCGAATTGCGAAACATAGTCAAAAATCGACGAGTGAAAATAACACAGTTTTAATTTTTACTCACCTTTGATGTTAGATCTCGGTGAATAACACCATTTTGGTGAAGGTATCGCATCCCTTCTGCAATATCTCGTGCGAGATACAATCGTGTTGTCCAGTCCAGATAAACTGAATGTTCCAGTAAAAGGCTTTCAAGGTTTCCTCCATTGACGAACTGGAAGGAAACATCAAGTTAAGTGTTATCTTCCCAAAGGAAAACCGTACGCACCATTCAAGTACAAGAGTATCACTATCAAATGAGACGCTTGTTCCGTGTGGTCTGAAACTCGCAGGGAAGGAAATAAAGTTTAGTTGGTTAATCAAGGGTGGTGAAATGGCAAAGAAAAATGAAAATAAATACCTCGCAGAGAAGATGCACTCTGCTTTCATCTACACAAATTCCAAGAAATCTGTAAGGAAGAATATACATTTTTCAGAAGCGTGTACAAAATCAAATTCCATGTTTACAACGCCATGTATAGGCGAAGTGCTCGAGGGAATGACCAACTAAATTGAACTTGAAATACACCTTATCACATTTTCGTGCGAAAGATGGCTCATCATTTTAATTTCGTCCAGCATTGTACAAGTGTCTCTCTCCACATCAGGTTTATTCATTTTCAAAACCATAACTTCCTTCGTTTCGCGATGTTGAACCTATAACAAAACAAAACAACACAACAGAAATTAACACGGTCCAATTCTCGTCACGATTGTGAAAGCGATTAAAAACACTTGAAAAATTAAGCAGGTTCATTATAGCTTGACTAAACCTTATAAATATTTCCATAAAAGCCGTCGGCAAGTAGAGTGGCTATAAAATCCTGATAGCGGTATATACAAGAAGTGGGAATCGACGAAGGGATGCTTTCTAACAAGCTGGGATCAATTCTTCTCGACTCTTCCTCCCCACACTCGGGGCCATTGCAAGTACGACCAGCGCCGTCTTTCCCTTGAGCTGTAATATCCATGAGAACCACCATAGGTGTAATATCGATAAAGGAAGAATGTCAGCTAGGTTTTTCAGCCAGAAACTTTGTAATAACCCGACAGTTAACGTCGCTCAGACCACGCATCTTCTTGTACGAGGCCTGTGTGTACAGATTGTGTTACTTTCGAGTTGTAAACTTGACCCGCGGCCTGACGGGAATGAACACGAATCCTCGCTTCTGATTGGTTGACCTCAGAACCCCTTGCGTGTTCTTGTCTATTGACTGCTGTCAATCAATTGTCTCTCATTGTTGCCGGTAAGCGATCTGTTTATAACGTGACCATCAGACCATGACCCGCAAAACAAATACTAGCTAATACTTGTGGGAAAAAGACTTTGTTTTGTTCTGTTTTGCGTTTTTTTTTTTAATATTTTCAGGAATGTTCTTTCCTTATCTTTAAGTTTTTCAACGCGTTTTTGCATGTGATCCAAGGATCCCCGGAAAATTTCGTGCATTTATGCCGGGAACATGACTAACATGGGAAATTTCTTAATTTCGGACAAGAAAATACTTGTACAATTTTCTAGTTTTCCCCTATACATCTGTTCTTGCAGATCTTTGAAAATGCGAACCTCCATTACTCATTCTTTCCAAGACCCTAAGGCAAGGTAACCTGATTAAAAATACCTATTAACAGGAATAGAAAAGAGCAGTTTTCAATTGAGCGTCGAAAATAATAAGGCAATTACTTTGCCGTTTTGGTCTTGGTTTTGCTACGGCTTGAGATTGGCTGACAATAAATTGGTTTGGTTTTGGTTTCACGACACTCACTTGAAAACCACTCTCTATAACGGATGGTATCTCATGGCTTTAAATTTGTCATTTCCTGTAATGTATTTCTCTGTAACAACAACAACAACAACAACAACAACAACAACAACAACAATCTTTATTTCGTGCCCAGAAAAATTTTACAATAAAAATAAATACATGCAAAGCGAAAAAATAACAATGAAAAACACAGCACAGCCACTTAGAAATAGCTAAGGCTAATCGAGCTAAGTGGCTGGGCTAAGCGGAAAAAATATTGCAATAAAGTTACAGAAAATATGGAAAAAAAAAAAAAAACAGGACACGATTTCATTCACACACACAGAGAGACACACACACACATACAGAGAACGAAAAAGGAAAAAAAATGAATGTGCACACAAAAAAATGAAAAATTAAAGTACATCAATGTACTAGTCAGTAACAGGAGCTAACAGGAACCGTTATGTCTGCAATCATTACTTTATTAAATCGGCCACCGTAAAAGGTTTTCCCATCTTCAGCCTTCGTGAAGAGAGGGACTATACGAGTGCCCAGTCATTGCCAGCCAAGAGACATTGGACACCAGTCCAAAGGAACTAACTGAAGTTAATCGGTGCTCCATACTTTATTACGACACAAAATCTTTTTTTTTTTTTTTAATGATATCAAAAAGAACCGTTCATAACAAAAAAAAAACTCAAGATATGGTCGCAATTAACTTATGCATCATAATACATAGGTCAGCATTAGCGACATACGCTCTCTACTGCTTGATTTGTAGAATGAGGGCTTGTATGTGGATAAAGAAAGCATAGCTTCCATTTGGCGCGAAAATATGCTAGGAAACTCGAGGAAAGCTGTGAGCTTTGAGGAACAGATAATATCCAAGGACAAATATTCAGAGCATATTTTCCCGCCAAACAGAGGCTATTGCGCTTATTATCCCTCGGATATTTATCACAACACCCGCGGTGTTGAAAATTCGGGAATATCACTCGGATATTCTCCAGTTTTCAGTCAAGTGACGAGTTTGGACCAATGGCGCGCAAGCTAAATTATTTCTGCAGTTCAGATTTCTCGATACAGCTTTCCTGAACAATTCCAACCATTTTCAAACAGCTTTTCACAAATCGTTTCACCTGGAAATAGAGTGAAATTTGGATTATTTTCATTTCTTTTTTTAACTATTATTATTATTTTGGGGGGCAGGGGGAGGGGGGGGGGGAGGGGGCGCAATTAGTTTTTCCGGAAAAAAAAAAAAACGGAGCCCGTTTCTCGAAGGAGCGCAAACCTATT
>Ga0126339_10002767_pt1 | contig 12622 bp, 7 predicted proteins | sample OrbTmetagenome_2_FD_92532 | JGI IMG/M metagenome (GOLD analysis project Ga0126339, IMG submission 92532) | Coral microbial communities from Petempiche,Puerto Morelos, Mexico - Orbicella T R C metagenome | ecosystem: Host-associated > Invertebrates > Cnidaria > Coral | place: Petempiche,Puerto... | reverse complement strand
CCAAATCGATTAAAATAAAATTCAAAGCCGCCCGCCAATTGGGCACTTACTTTTTACCTTCCCGCTGCTTTTGAAGTATGAAACCGATTTTCCTCATTATAAATCTACCACAACGTTTCACAGCTACGATCAGTGCGAAGCTTCGCCGCCATGTTTTTTAGTGGTTTTCCATAACATACGTATTGCAGGCGCAAGAGGCCACGTACGTTCTTTCGCTGTAAACATTTATTCAGGCGATTTGGTGTCCAAAGATGTTCTGAAATCTATCCATAATTTATTACAAGGTGGAGACGGAACATCCATGAAGAAATTAGTTGACGATTTAGATATTCTCTGGGCGTCAAAAGGCGGAAATGTAGATCTGTCAAAGTAGTCAAAAGATGATTTGCGTACTGGTTTGATTCCTGATTACATCAATTACAAATATTTTGCCGGCAAGCCCATGGCGCCCAAAAATTTTGGTTTCTGTTTCGCTGCAAAGGAAAAATTTTATTGACACTTTTTGGCGACCACATTTTCCCATATGGCGACTGAAAAAAAATTTCAGTCACCAATTGGCGCCTGCCTTAAAAAGTTAATTTCGGACCCTGGACAGATGTCAACACCCCTTTTTGAGACCCGTCTGCATTACAATACAATCCAAAAACTTATGTGAGGCAATTTTGGGCAAAAAACAAAAAACAAAAGCTTCTTCTCGAAATTACCTCACATCGACATTGGATTATGAAAAAAGCTAATTATGAAAAGTGCAATTGGGTAAAGAAATATGATTCTTAGTAACAACTTCCCTCACCCAGTAGTGTCCACTGGTGTGGATTTTACTCCATGTGCTTGTAGTTGAACCTCTTGCATGGCCTGGACAATGTCATATGCATCCATGTCTTCCTCAACTGGTTCAGCACCACTGATGGAGAATGGTTGACTGTAAGCCTCTGAAAATAGTAAGTTATTACCATACAATGTATCATAATAGTAATAAAAGACTAAGACAAAGAAACATAATAGGCAAATTTTTACCAAATTCAAAATTACCAAAATTCAAAATTTGGTGGAGACAGAATTTGTCAACATTTTTGTCAGAGCCAAACAAATCTTGTCAACTTAGTGCATACGGTACCTAAGTAAAGATGTAAAATATGAAACACAGTTTCATTGGGAGATTAAAGACAGAACAGCTCAGAAACTGACTAATTTTGATAGTCGATACCAGAAACACCATTAGGGTTGAGGAATGGTTACCAGAATTCGACAGCAAGATATTACCAACCAGTGTTCAAAATAGCCACCGTCTTCCCCTTTGGATGGGCAAATCATCTGAGAAAGATCACTAGCAATCCTGAGTTAACAAGTGATGAGGTAAAGAATACCTGACTCCCAATCCTCCGTCGTATCAGTATCAACTGTTGGTGTTGGTTGTGGCTGATAGAGTCGCTTTTCTTCAATTATCGCCTGACATGCATCTGAAATTTAGAATTTGGATTAGCACACAATTAGTTGTGGATGAAACCCATTGAGTTTTAAACTGATGCAATCATAAGCAATCCGCTGTAGAAAAAAAGATGGCATCTGTACATTTTACCACAATACCATGCGAACCTAGGAAAGCCATAATATTATTATTTTTTGCGATATTTGTCCTTGTGCTAACGACATTATGTATGCTAGGTTTGAAGATTTTAGAACTTTTCTATACGATGTTGGGAGTCTTGTTAAAGTTTTTGTGGGCTAAGAATTAAGGGTAAATGTACCAGTCGCCATCTTCGTTCTTATGGAGGATTACTACGTGTAACTGAGTGGGAGGGTCAGACAGTAATATACATGTATTTGGCATTCTTACTTACTTACTATTGGGTCATGGTATATGGACATGTCCTCTTAATACTTGATGGATATTCTGATACATAAAGTCTACTTGCATACAAGATTCTATGTAGATGTTTGTAAGATAATGTTTTGGGGTGTAGTTTCAAGCAGATTGATAACTAGTCTTGACACTGTATATGGGGGTATACATGTATCTCCTAGCATACAAGGGCTGTTCTTTCAGTGGACAAATCTTTCCAAGACCTTATTGCCAGGTTATCTACAAGATTTCAAATTAGTGTGACCAACTAATGAATCAAAGCTTGATGATTGCAATTTAATTTTATTAAACTTACACTCTTCAATGTCTTGTCTGATGACATCCTTAAAAAAAAAAATAAATGAAACATTCACAAACAAAAGCAATTTAGATAGCCTTGATTCAAATAATAAGCCATTATTCAAATAATACCAGAGTCCAGCCTAAAGAAAAATTTGATATGTACAACTTGCTAAATTGTTATTAGTCAAGGTCTAAAATGGGTGGTGTAGCTGCTTAATCCAAAAATAACTTGTAGTAATTGTATTTTACTTGTAATTATAACAACAAAAATTCTAAAACTTTAAATTATCACTAAACTCGTCTCTAATTTAGATGAGCTTGGGAACTGGTGCCTTGTAGGTCAGCAGGGGACCTGAGCACTTCAGGCACAGCAGGGAGGTATCCATGGCAACCCTGTGAGCAAGACCCACCCCTGTAAGCAACTGTCACCTGGCACCATCACACTGAAAGGAGTTCAGTGGAAACGTATATACTCAAGCACCATGAGAGGGAAGGGTTGGGAGCTAGAATCAGCAATGATTCACAGAAAAATATCTGCAGCTAGAAATCTGCAAATATCAGCTCAAAACTGCAAATAATTCGCAAAGATCAGCTGAAATACGACACCAAATGTACGCAGGTCAATTGGCAAGCTGCAAGCTCCTTAAGTCACTCTGCAAGTCACATGCCCTCATGGGGTTGACTGCTGACCATGTTGGCTCAACATTAACTTTGCCTGTTAAAAATTATAAATATGTGAAGAACGAATCTAAAAAAAGAAATTTATGCAATGTAAAGATGACTCATACCTTATGTTCGCAGATTGACATGTGATAATCTAACTCTTCAACTGGAATCTCGTGCCTTGCATTAAAGGGACATTTCGTCCATCCTGCGCTGGTATATTGCTGTCAAAATACATGTACCACCACAGTCAACACTGTTAACAATGATAATTCAATTTTTGTTGTGTATTATTCTTTACAGCTATTTTCACATCACTTTACTACACCAGTTGTTAAACTCCATAAAGTATTAATCAATCAATATACTACGCTGATCTTCCTTGAGACTGGACAGGCACAAATGAGCTCCAAAAAGTGAACAACAGGACTGCTTGGGGGTTTATTATAAAATTTATCCAGGCCCTCTTTTCAGTACCAAATAACAAGTTTGAATAGTTGAAAAGTTAGGGTATATAGTAACCATTCCAAACTAACCATTATAATCAATATTCCACCATGTGTCTCTCAAACATGATTCACCATTTGTTTTAGAATCAATTGAAATCTAGTATTTGTTCATTAGTTTTTTCAAAACTGTATCCATCGAGGCAGCGACTGATTGTAACATAGCCACCTATAACTGTGACATATTATGTTAAGAAGCAATTTATGACAGACCACACCATGTTTTTATGCAATTTTATTTGTAATGTTATGGTTGACTCTAAAACATTCGGTGACTATGTTAGGTTTTATTCATCATCGGTCATTCAGCATCAGATGCCCTTGTCTGGCTTCTTTCTTCAATAAATAATTATATGGTGGAACCCCGTTAATACAACCAACTTCGGGCCATGGAAAATTGGTTGTATAAACAGGGTGGTCATATTACAGGGGTTCTTGAAATAAGAAAATGACTGACTGAGCTTTCTTTCGGGTCAGAATAAAATGGCCGTAATAACGAGGTGGTCGTATTAACAGGGTGGTTGCACTGTATGTTTATTGAAAATAAAATCAATAATGCAAATTTAAAAATTGATAAATAGAGATAACTCACAATAACCCCTTTTATTGATTTTTATTGATTTCCATTATGATTATCTAATTTCTACCGATATTTATCGAATGTTATCAATTACCAATTTTATCAATATTTGATGACCACTTAACAAATTGACATCCGTTTTTCATGCATCTGTCCTGTTATTGATGATGAACTTCATCATAACATTGTCAAAGTAGCTGTGGATGCACAGGCTACTTTGACAATGTTATGACAAAATTCATTGTCAATAATTGGACAGACATGAAAAACTGACATCAATTTGCTTGTTGACACATAACATAATTATAAATGCATGTGTCTGTCCGGTTATTGACAATGAAAATTAGCCAATGAGTGAGAGAGAATTTCTGCAGTTATTGTAAAAAGGTTATTTGCTTTGGTGGATATGCCACCTGAACAAACACAGCTTCAGAGACTTGGTGATGAAGAGCCAGCATTAATCAAAACCCAAGACGTAATGGAGTCAAAATAGAAGAGAAAGAAAACGTTTGCTAAGGCAATAAACCGCTACAATCCCCTGGTTTCAACCAAGAAGGGAGTCTTGGGAATTAATAACATCTTGTGTGTTTCAGTAACTGCACGCGCTACAGACGTAACGACGTTTTGAGCTCTCAACCAAACTGTTCGCATTTCATTCAAATACTGAATAAAGCTTAAGAAAATAATTTCTTACATAACATACATGTAAAAACTACTAAGTCATGTGCATCTCTTACCTTTCGACACTTAGCCAAATGGTATGGGAATCTCTTGGCTGACACCCGATGAACTGGGTCATACGGGCAAATCTTCAGTTCATTAGGATCATTTTCCACGTTTATAGAAGACATGTCTTATACTCCAACCTTTCTTCGAATTCCTTCCTTCTCTTCCTTTCTTCGAACTACTTCCTTCTCTTTTTTGACTGTCTGCGTTATAAATGAAGACGTTCTGAGCCAGTTAATTCGAGAAAGACGTTCGTTTCTGACTTATTTCGATTGCAGTCAGCATGCTAACTCAGAGAACGCGGGAAATTGGGGGGATTGGGACCAAGCTACAAGAGCGCATAACTATTGAAAAATACCGCTGGATCGTAAGTTGGATCACGCAATCGTTCGAAAGATTGCGTGACTGACCATTGGCCAATCTTTAGCGCCAAAATTAAAAAGGTTGAAGTGCGGGCTTTTGCGAGAAGGTCGGGGATGCTCGTCGTCTAGCTTAGCTAGACCTAGCTAGGGGTGTAAATCACGGAGTTTGGTCTCACTTAGGGCGTTTAGGACAAAACCCCACTATTTTTAACCGTAAAGGGAGGTATCTTTTAGGGTTTCTCTTCAACAAGTACAGATAAGCGGAGGTTTTTAGATTCTACTTTTAGAAGAAAATATTCGATGAAAATTTATTTAGCATCAATTCGTTAAAATCATTGTAGCCCTTGTCTGTCTCTCTTTTAGGGGTCAAATGAAGCTCAAGCCAGTAGAGCCACGCCCAAATTGGTCTCCTTTCTAATTCTTTAAGGGTTTAACACGGTGTCACTTGACCTTGTCAAAACAAAACATGGTTGAGGTACGAAATAGATACCAGAAATGGACTAGTAACGGACCAACCTGATTGGCTAATTTGAGCCAGCCAAAAACCTAGCTATACTCTGCCTAGCCCAAAAACCTAACTCACCCATTACCGTAAACTTCCGATAGTAACGGCCCTCGTAACTCGTTTCTTTCGGAATTAGCAGCGTTTGGGGCTCGCTACTTTCGGGAGGTCGTTACTTTCGGGGAGCAAAAAACGTTATATAAAACTGGTACAACAGAGCTTTTTTAACGAAATAAAAGATGGCAATTCATAACAAAACAAGGAAAAATTCGTCATTGTTCCAGTTTCGTGTTAGTAACAAGGGGTGGCCTCTACATGTCTACGCCGTGTTGTCTGACGTAGGCACAAGTTCTGCAAGTTTCTCCTGAAGTTCTTTTGTGAGCCCTTTAATCACCTTCCTTTCTTCACAGTGACATCATAGAAACAAGGAATCTCTATTCCTCCTCCTTAAGCTCGTTGCACCCACACACCCTCATGCGCACTCCTGCTTTGACCGGACTAATACCGCATGGGGGAATTCGGCCGATTTTTCAATTTATTTTTTTGGAAGCTGAAACGTTTCCGTTCTTACCTACTTCCTGTTGAAACTGACATCGAGAGTTTTAAATTTAAATGCCAAGAAAAGTTCTTTATTTTCCTGTTCACTTGACTATTGGAGCAATGTATACTGACCGTTGTATTAAACCTTGGTCTCGTTATTTTTGGCGGGTAGGTGGAGTTGGCGTGGGGCTGGCTCGCTACTTTAAGAAGGGTCGCTACTTTCGGGATTTACTAGAGGCAACGATTTTTTGACGTTACTTTCGGGGCGTCGCTACTTTCGGAGGGTCGTTACTATCGGAAGTCAAGTAAAAAGATATAATTTTTGTTTTCCAACAATGCGTTTTCTCATCATGTTTATTACTGCAGTTTGCAAGTTATTTATTATTAGCCTACGATGGCAAAAATAAAGAGTATGTATACCTCTTCTTAACCCAGCTCAAAACCTAGTCCTATCCAGCCCATCCTAAAACAAAACCCAGCCCTACAACTTCTATCCTAAAGCCCAACCTTGCCCAAACTAACGTTACTCAAACCAGTCCAGAAGCGCTCTAACCCCTTAAACTGGACAACTTTCGCGCCAAAAAAGCTGCTGCTGCACCACAATTGTTGCGCACTCGCGCTTTTTCTTCGTACTTTCGGTTTTCTAAAGCAATTACCCTCAAAGCAGTTGCGAAACGGCAAAATTCGCCGCCTAACAGTACACAAATTCGCAGAGGTAACCAATCAGAAGCTATGTGCATTGTCAGGATATCATATCATGCGATGTCAAGTCACTGATGGCTGGTGTTTTGGCCGAATTTGGGTACGAGAAATACCTAATCCCACCTTTTTGATTGCCCAGTTCCTAGGCTTCGCTATTTCGCCTGCGGTCGATCGTTTTCGGGTCACGTGGTCCGAGGCCGCCGTTCGCTTCGGACATTTATCGGATACGTCAATGAAATCAATTGACCGTGAAGGCCTGGGAGAAAGGCGTACAGAAACGAGGTAACATTTTTGCCGAGGACTCCCATATGAAAGGGTCGAGGATGCTCGGTGGAAAATTTGAATTAAAGCCCTAAAATAGACCAAACTGCGTTTTTGACGCTTCGGCGACATATCAAACGTGTTTGGTGGGGCCATGGTTTGGATCCTGGCAAGAAATGGCGAGACGCAATCGTTTCAAATTCCTATGACTAATTAGATATATATATGTATAGCACCTGAAGCAAAAGCAAAATGCTTGGAAAAATTTAAAAGTCTATTGCCAGTGTTCAGTTTCAACTTTACATCAAATATCGAAGTCACCCACCGCCTGGCCTCCGCACAAGGTCAAATTGACATTGAACTTGAATCTATGTGCGAAACTGAAAAAGAACACTTCCAAATTTCAGTCTCAGTAATACTTTTTCCGTGTAGAAAACAAAGTAAACTGGGAGGTAAAATCGATCATTCTCCTATCGTGCGACCGCAAACTTGCGTGCACTTGCTGCCGGGCTTGAGAACCAACGAACCTAGATGTACTGTTCTCTGAAAGAGAAACTTTTTTACGTCTGGACAGAAGCATATATGTGATATGCTTCTGGTCTGGATTATTGGATTATTGTTAGGGAGCTTAAGCAATGACGACGCCGACGCCGAGGACGACGTCTAGTTAAAATGGAATTCATACTTAACATACGAATTTCGCAACTTTCCAGATCCGTTCAATACGCCTATGGCTCTAAGGACTTGCTCAGGCTAAATGTGTAATGCAAGCCTTCAATTCCAAAAGATAGAAATACGAGAAATTAGCCCCCGCCCTTAGCGTGCTCTAGACTAAACACATGTAAGCAGAACTTGGTCATTTCACTTTGATGCTTTACAAAGATTTATAACGTAGGTGCACAGCCATTGTTTTGCTCTATATTTTTTGTTCGGTTAGTGGCGTTCTTGTAACCGTTGTCGTTGTGGTTTCCTTGAGCTGCCTTTCTATTTTTCGTCCCCGGCCCGTACTCAGATATTTCCTTTGGAGAAAATTTTTGGTACGAGTTTATTGTTACTGACTTCACCTGATTGGTGAGAACCAGTTTAAACTACCCAGGTGCATTTAGCGCGTCCATTGTCTTCCTCAGAGGTGCCGGTGTTTTGGATCTCGTGACCAAAAGGGATCCGGGCCACTAGGGACGAAACTATTGAACGTCGGGAAAACATCAAATCCTAAAATATCCGTTTCCTACGGCTCCAACTCTTGCTATAAGAGAAACTTTTTTAGCTAGTTTATTTTATCAGATGAGATGGCAAAGATTTGATGGATTTCTTGTTTGTTTTATTGTTTAAGAAGACAAAACTCGCTTGGGGTATAAGTCAGAATCCTTATACCATCGGATTAAGTGTTAATTCCCCCATTAAATCCATTTATTGATAGCTGCTTCTGCCACCTGTTATTTGCAACGTCGAATCTACAATAGGGCATTCTTAACTGAGTGAAAATTATTATGTTTTAAAATTACATAAACACAGCCAGAACACATGTCAGCTTTGGGGCCGCGCATCGAGCGACCCATATAACACAATCAGTTTTGTATGTAAACAAATTCCCTATTTTACCCGGCAATCCTTACGTTTTGGAAGGATTGTTTTCGTGGTCGCCTTATCGACATCGCTTCCACGATTCAAAGTACAATAGATTGCTATCAATATTGTTGATAATGCATACAGCATGCTCGCGCAGTCGTATCAGCCATACTGAACCTTACCACCTCCGTGAAGGACTTCCGGTATGATCAAGAAGTTGTCTAAGCACGTGCGGCGAAGTTTCGTGCCAAAATGCACTTTTTTTTTTCAAAACCTGAAAAAGTGTCTATTTGTGATATGTAAATGAAAGGTTTGAGTGAACGGGTCACGTTTCCACAAAATTTGTCTAAACAATGCGGAAAGACCGTCATTATCTGTTCGAGTAAGCTTAAAATACTTCTATTAATTTAACTACGCATCTGTCCTTCAAATAAAGTCGCAACTGAGTAGTACGTGATAGTGGATCTGTGGCGCTAACAAAAGGGTTAAAGACCTTTCAAACTGACACGTATTATACGTGTTAAATCCGGGTTATGTAATTTCGCGCTCTCATCTGCCGGTATCTTGGCAACGGTATTTCTACTCGGTTATCAGCGTTTTGTTTTCCACCTGATCTGAAAATCTTTTGACCTGTGTAACTGTCACTCAGAAGTTTCTTCAGCTCCGCGGTTTGAAAGGAATGATTCCTGTTAAGTTGCGCCGACGGCGTTCCTGTGAGTATAGTGGGTTGTGTTGTAAGGTCAGTCAATGAACATCAGCTGAACCAGGTGGATAGGGCTGCAAAGCATCTTGGGTAACATCAACAACAAAGGCCCGGACTGCTACAGTTGTGCCATAAAATCGGATTTTCTCCCCAAATTGACGGGTTATGATGTTGAATGGAATTTAGGATGCGCTGGCACTCTTGTAGGTTCTGTGAGGTTTTTTGGTAGTTCTACATCAGCGTATTTTAACCGGCCATGGTTAAATTAAACGGGGTAAAAGATCAAAGCACTGCCGAAACGGCGCCAACTTCGAGTAAAGGGCTGATCTGTTTTATTTGTGGTGCATCAAATGCGAACTGGCCAGTTTACTGCAGATCGCGCAATTCGGGGAAAATGCCGTTTTTCCCTTTCTTGGAGTATCACGAGCCGGCTGAGGGAGCTCGACCGGTGGACAAAGCAAGCGGACAAATCGACTCTTGTACGGTATGCTTCTCTTTCCTTACTCAACAATGGCACGCTTTCGAAGAAAGCGACACTCCAGTTATTAAACGAATTTATTGGCTTAAAAGGTCGGGCCCTGAGTCAAGCAGTGAACGAGCTCAAAGCCCTGTTGCGAACAGCCAAGTCAGGGGAGAGGAATCAATACCTAACGACAACACAATGGCTGAAGAGAATTATGACACCGAAAGTACAGAACAATGCACGATAGTTCCTGGTGAACTATCGGAAGGGAATATTAATGCAACCACTTCAGACTTGGGAAGTGTTAATCCGATTTCTGAACACTCGACTGGCCCTTTTGTTGAGAATTCTTCACTCGCTTCTCGACGTGCTGTGGGTCTAGAAACATGCTACATCTGCAGTCGGCGGAAGCCAAAAGAATTTATGAGAAGTGTTCACACCAGGCCACAGCTCAAAACCGAGACACCGTTTTACCCATGCCTTGCTCGGCATGTTCCACCCACAGTGGCAAAGCAGATGGACTACCTTGGAAAAGTTCTTGTTTGCGAAGCTTGTCAAAAATTTTTATTTCGCCAATGGCAAGTTTTCCAGAAGAATTTGACCCCTCTGAGTGAGAGACAGTACCAATTGAGATCTGATCCCTCCCTCCCAAGGGAACAACAGTCCCAGCTGTCAACCATGGTGTGCTTCATTTGTGGAGTAACGCAGCCTGCGACATCAGGGAGATTTCTTTATTCTCGTAAGCATACACCCGGACACCCATATTATCCATTTTTAAACAATCTACCAACACCTGAAGGAGCCATGCCTTTGACAAAGCAAGGGCTCACCAGGGCTTGTAGCGGATGCCGCAAATCACTCCATAGACAGTGGAAGCATTTTGAGGCTGCTGGGATCAGTGATGAAAAGAGGGAGTACAGGATTCGCAATGAGGTTATGGTTCAGATGGGAGGAAGTGTAACAGGGTTAACAGAAACATCAACCAAGATAGCCTGTTATACCTGTGGTCAGCAGTGTTCTGAATCCGATTTGAGACCTGTTCATACCAAAGCAAACACCAATCCTCTAAGAGAGACTTTCTACTTTCCCTTTATAGCGTCAATAAAACCTCGCAAAGACAGTAGACACCTGGATGCTGAAGGCCGGACGTTTGTTTGCAAAAAATGTCATGCACAACTGAGAATAGAATGGGAAGAGTTTGAGAAAAATGGTGTACCCCAGGAGGAACGCTCTTATGTATTGAAATTGAGTGTGGTAATAGCAGAAGACCTAGATATCTCTTCAGTTTGTTTTCTCTGTGGTGTTACTGTAAATGCATCATTTCATTTTAAGCTATATTCTTATCCTCATAGTGGGAAGGGAATTTCTGATGGAGGACCATTTTTTCCTTTTCTGTCATCTCGAGAACCTGCTCGTCATGCCCAACCAATAGATAGTGAAGGCACTGCAGTTGCCTGTGAAATTTGTTATAATAACTTAATGGTGCAGTGGAAAGCTTATGAAGGATCAGACATTCGTGAGGATTCTAACAGATGGCTTCGAAAGTATCTGGTAGCCACCATAAACTGTTATCTTTGTTCTAAACAAGGGTCAAGGACGTTCTCTGGAGCTGTAAACAAACAACTCATAACATTCCCTCCCAATCACCACCCACCAAAAACTGGAATTGTGGTTAACAATGGTAGAGATGTTGTTTTATGTGATGGTTGTCAGAAGGAAGTACAGAGAGATCTCGAAGCTATGGATGATTCTAATGCTGCATTAGGTATGTTGACATGGCAACAGAACAATCAAGATAAAGATGAGGTGAGAATATATTTGAATAATTGTGCAGTTTAATTCTAATTAATTCCCATTGATCTTGAGCAATGTCTTTGATGATATCTTAAAAGGTGTTGGAAATTTACCTTAAGTTTGTAATTGTTATTTGGCTGGAAAATTGGTGATGCAACCTTAACTGTATCAAACTGTTTTAAATCACAAATGCATGAACAAAAAGAGTAGAAGGTTTGTAGATCTATGTTAAACAGTTAAATATTCCATCTGCTTTTAAAGAAATCAAGTGTGGTTGTAAACAGTTGGAAAAATAAACTCATTAAACAGTAATTAACCAAGTTGGTCTGAAGTGGGAAGAGTGTGCTTAACGTATTGATCGTTTGTGCATAACACTTTTTTTGTGTACATAAGCTTAGATGGTAAGGTCAACTTTGTTACTAGATAAGGAAATGAATGAGATCATGATATTTTACTGATAAATTCATGATATTCTACGGATAAATTTACTAACATTCAGAGGAATTTGAAAAGAAGTAGGGAGAAATTAATAGTTTAAATGCATTTAAATGGAAATCTGCAATGATACTTATTTTGCAATTCCTTAGTACATTATTTTATACTTTGTTTTATTTTAATCAGTCATTCCAGTTAGTTAGGGGTCAAAGTTGGTAATTCCATGTTATGAACTCTGTCTTCTCATTTTTAATATATTAGTAACTCATGGTGCAAAAGAAAGGAAATGCTTATGAAATAAGTGTAAGTTACATGGAACACATGTATTTCACAGAAACTTTTTCCTGGACATTTTCAGTCAAAGAAGGTCATTTTTCAAATAAGAGTGTATACATGATGTCTGACTTAAAAGGAAATAGGAAAAAGCACATCATGTAATAAATGAAAATTCATCTTCCAAGGAAATTTATTGAAATCAGTGATTTAAAAGTATTAAGAAATATTGTAATTTAGATGAGCGTGTAAATCTGGGTACTTTTGGGGTTTTTATGTCAACTGGCTGATGGATGATCCTTAAGAACACATATTTCAAACTGTATGATTTGATTTGAAATGTTTTGTGTTTCACTGATCTTGTACCAATTTTGTTAATAATGGTCCAGTCGTTATG
>Ga0126339_10002766_pt1 | contig 12622 bp, 7 predicted proteins | sample OrbTmetagenome_2_FD_92532 | JGI IMG/M metagenome (GOLD analysis project Ga0126339, IMG submission 92532) | Coral microbial communities from Petempiche,Puerto Morelos, Mexico - Orbicella T R C metagenome | ecosystem: Host-associated > Invertebrates > Cnidaria > Coral | place: Petempiche,Puerto... | reverse complement strand
GGCTTGATAGCCAGCTCTATAAGCTTTAATTTGATATAGGGCTTTAGGTATCTACAGCTTAAACCGGACGCGCTACATCGCTTGGACGCGAGACACCCCTGAAGGTATACGGTAACCTTAAGTGTGGCGCGCGGAAAGCTACTCAGAGTGAAACGCTTAAAGTGAATTCATGAAAAAAAGATTTTAAAAGCAGCTAAAATTGTATGCGACGCGGTAATTTTGTTAAAATTCGTGCGTGAAACGGGATCACAACCAGAAATCCTGACAGTACAAGAATATCGATGCTACTCCAGAAAATACAAAGAAGGTTAAAAAACTTGGCCTGAAAGTCAATGGCAAGAGAAGACTTCATATTTTGCAAACAGGTGTTTGCAGTTTGGTCTTCAGCTAAGTTTATTATCGTTAAAAATGCAAGTCGTTCTTCGCACGGCATTGGAAGAAGTGAATATCGTGGATTCATCTTCAGCAGCATCAAGTGCTATTCAACCAAGCATCTCCACAAATATTCAGGATTCTGGGATTAAATTGACGAAAAACAACAATTTTTTTTTCGAAATAACTATTATCCTATCCTAACTATTATCCTACCTCTCCGAACACGAGCAATCCATTACTGGAGCCAAATTAAGAAGCTTGGAAACTCAATCTGTTTCATATTTCTCACTTTTTACAGTCTGATATGGTTTTTGGAATTGCAAATCCCTTTTCGTGAGTACTCAATGCCGTCTCCAGTCAGAAACGTTTTTCGACTTCAATTTCTTCCCTGTGAACGCGGTACATTGATGTCAGGACAGTATAGTTTTCCCAAAATGAGCATTGGTACCCTCCTTCCAGTTAATTAGCCCTTATCCCAATCCAGATTAAATCTATCTTTGAAGACGAGGGAAATGAAACGTGAAGTCAATTAAATGTTTCCAATGTTAACCATTGAAAAAGCATTATTCCCTTCGGTTACTTTTGAGTAATATGTTTCACTGAGCTCTTTGGTTCAGAAAAATTCGTTTCTTTCTCTGTAAGGATAAAACGATTTCAGTGTATTATACCACCGTGAGTTTTAGAATTTTAAAACACTACAAAAATATGATATATGCTGTTTTTAAAAGGTAGTATAATATATAATCAGAGATATTTTGTTTCATGGGATACTTAATTGATATTTTTAACTTGATATTTTGTTCAAAAGCAATAAAAATACATAAAACGGAGTGCTCATAAACATTTAGCAACTAGCGCACAAGTATTCGGTAACCTTTAAAAGGTAGCTTTACTATAAGTTTTTCTTATTTCATTAGCATCTGCGCGAGGCTCGTGTGTGTGGAACATCCAACTTTCGGAACCGTTTTATTTAAAAATGTCTACAATTTTCCATCCACTGTGTGGAATCCACTTTAATATTATTGCTCAGTCACAGTAGACATTTGTTGATAACATTCTTGTCTTTAAAGGTGATTTCTAGTCCGTACAGCGCAGTCTTAGCACCCTAATGTTTATAAGTAGTTGCGAAATGTTTGCATTTTGTGATGTCTTACATGAAACAAAACAAAAAACGTAATCAAACTCTCGAGAGAACGCAGTACGGACTGGAAATCATCTTTAAATTATTTTTTTTCTTTTGTCATAAAAAGTCTTACAATTCTATTCCTGAGATATATAATATATGTTTGATGATCTGATGGTTTGTTTCTATATCAGTCATTTTATTTTAACGGACTATTTGCCTAATTGAATATCAATTAATAATAATAATAATAATAATAATAATAATAATAATAATAATGGCATTTCGGGCACAGGGTGGCTCTTCGCCTGCCCGATGCTAACTAAATTTACAATTGTAAAATCATTTTAAGTTTTTACGGTTACTTGATAACAATTTCCTATTTCGTAATAACGGTTTTTATTATTATTATATATATTTTTTATTGTCTCGATTGTTTCATGAAGACGTTCCCCCTAATTTATTACACGGCAAGAGCTCTATTGTCCAAGGTCCTTAAAGATTGTATGAAAACACCAAACCAAAATTTCCTGGTTGTTTCACTTTCCAGTTGCTTTATGCTTTGCTATTTTCAGGATAACTGTAAATCACATTAAGAAACAAAATATTCCACTTGCCAGTTAACTTTGGAAAGCAAATGAAGTCAAAGAAAGCTGGTCAAACAAATGATGCTATAAAGTAGTGCCCTCTTTCTTTTAACATCGCACAGACCTCGGTAGGCTGAGGTTGTCGGAAGCAAGTAACGTATTTATCATGAAGGTCGTGATTGTCTTTATTGCTGCCATAATTTTTGGAGCGTTGGGAGGTAAAAAAAAGAATATGCTAAATGTAGTCGCAATTATGATCGATTCTCCTTTTTCTTTTTTTGCTTTCATTATTTGACGCCTGATGTGTGCTTGACATCTGATGTGATTGCTTCGAATTTTGTTATCCCTTGTGAATTAAACAAAAAAACGTAACTTCTATTGTTAACGTGATTAACAACTTCGTTGTGTTTATATAGTATTTTAAATGTTAAAATTGTTCCCAAATTCAACATTTCTTGGCGAAAAGAATCGGTGAGTCTTTTTCTGGTTTATCAAGATGAAAATGTCTAAATAGTCTTTCATTTTGTCACCGTAAATTTTATGTTACCGCGTCGATTGTTTTTTACTATTATGTTACATTTTAAGTAAAAACAATGAATTTACCCTGTGTAATGAATTCTAGGAAACTCCGCTGAGGGTTTGACATGCAACTATTGCCATAGTTCCACGTCGATGGATGACTGCACTGAATCTCAAGAGGTCCAGCAGTGTTCGCATGGGGAAACACATTGTGGTGAAATGTACGCCCAGCCGAAAGACGTGGAGTTCTTTGTGAAAGCATGCATACCGGAAGACCTTTGCTCGACTTATTGCAAAGATGGATACAATGAAGAGGGGGGATTTAACTGCGAATTATACTGCTGTGAAGGAGACCTCTGTAACTGAGCATTGCTCTAAAAGTGTGTCCTAAAATGGCGCCGGTAAAATTTAGCTGTTAATAAATGGCAAACATTTAACAAGAGTTGACTCAGTAAAATAAAATTAAACTGCAATGTTATCTGTTATGCCTGTTACTTCAAGTGTGTTGTTATATCTTTCAAGAAAACCATAATTAATGCTAACCGACAGCTCAAAATAGAAGCGTTAACTTTGCTGCGATGTTCTGAGAGGTATCTCAGAACTTATGTGTATAATTATGTCAGTAGCAAAATATCAGTACTTCACAAACAATCATTACCTTTAAAGGCAATTTCTTTCGGAAAAGCAGTCCTGCTTGAGTTTTAGTACAACGCATCACAGTGCTGAAAACCCCTTTAAGGTGGTCTTATACCTTCAAAATATAAGTCTCCTTAAAACAACTCTGTGGGACAGTTTTGGTGCCACGTGAAGGACTTCGCAGTCTGACTTAAAAAGTGAACTTTTCCAGGTCACATGCCACAACAGTTAGTGAATAATTACCTTCTAAGTGTTGTTAAAAAGTGGTGTTCATTACAGTACGATAGCTTACTAATGAATGGTTCGAGAAGCATGGAATTAAGCTCATCCTGTCCATAAGCAAGTTGCCCAGGTTACAAACCTCATCAAACAGTGTTTTGGGGGGTTTTCTTTTTCGTGAAACTGAGAAAAAGCTCACTAATATTACCATAGTTAGTAGAGGGGAATAGTTATGAAACTCGGCAAACTTCAAAGGGTTAAACAATAGCGCGGCCTCCGATGTTGAACAAACCCGTCACGTGACTCTGACCGTGCAGAAGTTCATTCAAGATGGCGGACTGTACAGACGGTCTGTCCCTGTTGGGAGACGATTTTGAGGCCTTTTTGGACGTTTCGGAAGACACTGAAGAGGTAGAGGAACAATTTGCGCTTACAGTTAGAAATGTAAGTTGAAAAATGGTAATTTTGAGTCGAAATTTCGCATTACTGTTCTTAAATTTGCTACGCATAGTCTGCTCGACTCGTGTAAACAAACGAAATCCAGCAAATGCTCACGCAAATATTAAGCTTATATATTGCTTTCCTTCGATGAAAATCTCCTGTCGGACTCTTTTGAAACAAGGAATACTTATACAAAAGCTTCGAGAAAGCTCAAAGCTCCGAGATGTAGTGATTTATTTATATATTATTTTGAGGGGTAAACCTTGCAATTTATAGAGCTTCCTTCACAATACTCGAAAAAAGCCAACGTACAATTTCCACATTGAATTTTTGATGTTTAAACTATTTAGTAGTCTATTTGTTTTACAGTTATCATTTTTTGATGTCTTTGTAGAGGTACAGCTAAAAGAAGATAGAAATGAATTCTCTGCCATCAAAACAATCTATGAAGGATATACAAGAAAAGGAGACACAGAGAAGTTTTATGGCAAATATTATGCAACAGTTGCTGTTGCTTAATTCCCCTCTACTAACTATGATATTACTTAATAATTACTATATTACGTAAATAACATGGAAAACATTCCACAAATTGAAAATGTTTTCGTTTTATGACCTAAGTTATTGTGTTCTTACCAATCTCGAAAATTTGACAACATTCGCTTGAAACCCAGTGAATCGGGAAGATATCGTGTCCGAAATATTGGTGATCTGTTGATTTGGTCATTTTGAGAAAAAAGGCCTTAAAGTTTTACTTCGGTCTCCGAGAGCCCAAATTAGCCCTGTGAACAGAGGGGGGTGGGGGGGAAGAGGCAAGGGGAGGGGATAAATCGAAATTTTTTACAAAAACATTCCATGAAATACCCGAATACACACCAGTCATGGAAATGTTAACCAAGTATAAGTAGCGTATAAGATGGTAGAGGAAACAATGTTCAGGACATTGAGGCACAATTCTCATAAGTACGCATCTCTAAAGCTTTCCTGTAAAGTATCATTAAAATGTACTGAATGCAATCCATTTGGTGAGTCATTTTGGACTGTAAACAACCGTCGCTATGAGGGTTGCTACCAGTGTGCAGATTTCTTAATTTATAATGGTAATAGGACTGAGTGGAGTCCAATTCTGTCTGTAATCATACAGGTGATTATAACAAAATCGGACGACCGCGAAGCTGGAGTCCGATTTGTTAATCATGAGTATGATAACAGACTGAATTGGACGACACGATGACTTGCTACTAATTATTCATAACCATTACAATTTCCCACAAAAGTAAAAGTTTCATTTAAAAAATAGTCATTTTTAAATATCAAATTAAAAATGTGGAGAATAGCTTGCAAAATGGTTGTTAAGTTTCTTTCAAAACAGTCACCGGAGACTAAACCTCCACATTTTTCCGAAGTCAGACCTCGCGAATTGCAGGGTCCGAAATTGCGCTTTCCTGGTCGCCAATGCGACTAAAAATTTTGCACTGGCGACCAGAATTTCACAGCTAGTCGCCAGTGGGCGATTAACTATTTCAAACCACGATAATTACACAAACTTAGATTTTCAGCCAAATCGATTAAAATAAGATTCAAAGCCGCCCGCCAATTGGTCACTTACTTTTTACCTTTCCGCCGCTTTTGAAGTATGAAACCGATTTTCCTGTTATTATAACTCTACCACAACGTTTCACAGCTACGATCAGTGCGAAGCTTCGCCGCCATGTTTTTCCAGCGGTTTCCTATAAAATACGTATCGCGGGCGCAGAAGGCTACGTGCGTTCTTTCGCCATGAATATATCTTCTGGCGATGTGGTGTCCAAAGATGTCCTGAACTCTTTCCGTAATTTATTACAAAGTGGAGACGGAACATCCGCGAAGAAATTAGTGGAAGATTTCGATATTCAACATGGCGATCCGTCGATCGTCTTGACAGAACGCGAAAGGAACGATCGTTTTGCACATAGAGCAAAGAACCAAACGGCAGTTTTCAGTCGGGTACGTTTCTTCTCCAAAAGGTAGAGACAAGAGAAGGTATAAAATTGACTCGAAACATTTGGCAGTCGCACGAAACTGCGTATATGGCCGGCATTCGATTCGTTCGTCGTGGGGTTTCAGTGGCAGATGTATAAATAATCAGGGTGTTTGTATTTAATCTTATCGTGAGCGGAAAAATCGCCATCATTGCGGTCCCAAACGCGTTCTCTTCGTTCCGATTCTTAAAAGAAAAATTGGCGAGCAGAATTTTCCATCTGGCGACCAAAAATTTTGGTTTGTGTTTTTTGCGAAGGAAAAAGTTTATTGACACTTTGTGGCGACCACATTTTTCCATATGGCGACTGAAAAAAAAATTTCAGTTGCCAGTTGGCGCCTGCCTAAAAAAGTTAATTTCGGACCCTGAATTGGTTACTATAGTGATTGTAATCAATGTTGTGATTGGTGGATTTAGTGGAGAGGACTTAAAATGATTGGCTTATGTAACTGTGCGATTAGAGGTTTCCGATTACAGCCAACTGTCCGATTACACTATCCGATCACAACTTTGCAGTTTATGCACCAATCACATTTTCAGAAATTATAATTGTTATGATTAAAACGTTAATTTTTAAGTGATAAAAAAACCTAACAACATGAAGTTCGACAAGACTTTTCATCGGTTCTGCATTGCTAGGCTGCCGAGTATGGCGAATTCTCCTTCTTTTCTTGAGCAAATTACAGATCTAGAACTTTCGTTATTCCGCCACCATTTTGGATTAATTTGCACTAATTTACGTTATTTTCTGACTTTGCGAGAAATAGCGGAATTCAAGATGGTGGATCCAAGATGACTTGAAATGAAATCGTGAACGTCACCTAACTTAATAAGCCTCTTATAGATCAAAACAACGGTTATCAGTCACTGCCCCTCCTCCACCCTTGTAACACGGTGGGAGAATGCAAGCACAAGCGATTTTTATGTGATGAAATAATGGAACCATCGTATTTTGAAATAATCAGGAAAATAGAATTAACTAAAAAAACATTTTTTCTATGTGAGGCTACTATGAAATTCAGATTGCAGGCGGTCTTCGTTTTGCTCTTGATAATATTGGTTATCCAGAATAATTTCCAAGACTCATTGGAACCCTTCCAGATTGGGAGTCTATCTTTCAAAACGACGGAATCGAATCGTGAAGTCAAATAAATTTTTTCCACGAACTATTGAAAAAACATTTTTTTCCCCCTGCTGCTTTTGGGCAAAATATATGGCCTCTTGATTTGTATCATTTCCTGTGAGGATAAAGCGTTTTTCAGGTTTTTTTTGTTAAGCCACCACCTTGCATGATTATTAGAATTCTAAAAACAGCAAAAACATGATATATGCTTTTTTAAAATATATATCTATCTATATAATAAGTAATCAAATATTTTAGCATTTCATGGGGTACTTAATCGATGTTTGCATGGCGGTTTTGTTCACACGCCATAAAAAGACATAAAATTGAGTGCTCTTAAACATTCAGCAATTAAAGCAAAAGTATTTACCTTTCAAAAGAAGTTTTACTACAATTATTTCTTATTTCATTAGCATCTGCGCCCGGGCATCTGACCAAGGTTCATGTGAGTGGAACAACCGACTTTCGTCACCGTTTTGTTCCAAGGATGTCCAAAATTTTACACCCAGTTTGCGAAATCATTGCTCAATCACGGTAGATATTTCCTTATAACATTCTTCGTCTTTAATTTTTTTCTGTCTTTAAAGTCTTCGAACCCTTTTCTAGGATACGTAACAGATGTTTGACGATTTGACGATCATTTTAACGGACAATGTGCTTAATTGAATATCAATTGAAAATTAATTTCACTTTTTAGGTTTACATGATAACACTCTCCTATTTCGTAATAACCAATGTTATTTTTTATTGTTTCATGAAGACCTTCCCTCTAATTCATTGTAAGGCAGAAGCCGACTATGGTCCAAGGTCGTTCTATGAACAATTTGATTAAGAACACGATACGAAAATGTCCTGGTTATTCCACTTACCAGTTTGTTTTTTTTTTATTTTCAGGATAACTGTCAATCACTCTAAGAAACAAAATATTCAACTAGTTGGTTAACTTTGGAAAGCAATTGAAGTCAAAGAAAGCTGCTCAAACAAATGTTTCAATAAAATGCACGCTTCGTTTCAACAGTGCACAGCTTGCAGTTGGCTGAAGTTGTTAGATTCAAACAACGCATTTATCATGAAGTTTGTGATTGTCTTTTTGGCTGCCATATTTTTTGGAGCGTTGGGAGGTAAAAAAGAACATGCTAAATGTAGATGCAATTATTATCGATTCTCTGTTTTACTTTCATTGGTTCAAATTTTATGAACACTTGACACCCGATGTAGTTACTCTGAATTCAAAACTCTTCATTCAGAAGCTATATATCATTTAATGCAGAACTGCTACTTTTTCGTATCCCTTGTGAATTTTATAAAAAAAACTTTCCTTCTATTGTTAACATGAATAACAGCTTCGTTGTGTTTATAGTTTTATTGATGTAAAAATTGTTTCCCAAATTCAAAATGTTTGGAGGGGAAAGTATCACTTTGTCTTTTTCTGCTTTGTACTTGAAGATGAGGCATTTAATTGTGTTAAGTTTTCTTTTATATTTCTCGTTAAGTTCACAGTTTGAAGTGTTACGAGTGCCAAGCTTCTCCTTCACTTGATGACTGCTCATCGCAAGCAACACAAGTCACATGTCCTTCTTATCTCAATAACTGCGCCTCTCTGACTGTAAAGGTCGAAGCTGGTGGCGTATCGGGCCAAGCTCACGCGAAAGGTGCGCTTCTTTACTTTAATTCAGTATCTTAGTTTTCAATAGACCTTTCCCGTATTCCAACAAACAATAGCGCCGAGTCGAGGTTGGGATGAACAAAAATACAGCAAATGTATAAAAATGTCCACCCCAACCTCACTCTGGTGCTATTGTTCGTAGCACTTAAGTGGAATGCGGGAAAGTTATGTGTATAATATTTTTACCTTTATGAAGTCACCCTGAAGTAATCTCTCTCTTACATTGTTTCTTTTCATCGTTTTTGTCCAACAAAGCGTGCATGACAGACGATATATGCCAGGGAAGCCTCCCGGATGTCTGCAACCAAGAAGGATATGAATGTAACATTGAATGCTGTTCAACTGACTTGTGTAACAACGCGGTTGAGGGCGGAGGTGAAGGTGAAGGTAGGAAAAATTTTCTTGAGTTAAGTAAGATGCAGTGTAATGCCAGCTCGTGCTACGTGGCGCATGCCACATTTGCTTATCCAAAATGTACTAAAAACATCTCTTTTCTATTAAACATACTTCCTTGACATCTTGTAAGAAACTGTGGATCCATACCTTATTGGTTGGTATAAAGTAACAACTTTATTTAAGTTGGAATTCCTGACAGTTGGGAATTCGTGGCAGTTTCTGATTATCTGGTCGAAAGAAGCGTGGTGGCACATAAAGATCAAATAAATACGTTGGCTGGTGCAAGACCATTAGAACTGTAAAAAAAATTGGAGCCTAATATTGTTTCTGTTCCAGCATGGTACTGAAATATGGGGCTCCGCCTATTATTCCAAGTATCTCCGTCAACTAGACAGATTTCTTCAGCCTGCAGTTAAGTTCGGTTATTTGATACAGATCCCATCAAGAGCTGACATGATTGATACTAGCGATAGAGGCTACAGGGGACCAAGACTCTACAGGGCCACTGCATAGCCTGCTGCCTTCTACCCAAACTCATGAGAGAAGCCACAACTTCGTTCTGTTGCGGGTTACGACAAAGTGTTTTAAAAGAATTTTCAGAAATAGGCGCTTTTTTAACTTTATTAAATTACCCTCTTCATTTTAAACCATTTTTTACCGGGCAGTTTCGAATTAAATTTTATTTCAATATTTGCATTTTTACCTTTCATTTTACCAAACCTTTTTTATTGTAAATTCAAACGGATCCTTTGAATTTTAGTTTTTAACAAAGACCATTGACATCATCATCATCATTATCATTATCATCATCATCATCATCATCATTATTATTATTATTATTATTATTATTATCGTTGTTAATATTTTTATTATGGTGCATGTTACGTACGTGTCCGATAGTAAAAAAATGAACGAGGCGTTGGCTTTTTATTGAAATAAGGAAAAACTGCGGGTTGTCATATTCAAAGTAGGTCTCAACAAATGAAGCTGAGAAAATGTCCTAACAGCCTTTCATTTTCTGTCACTCTGAATTATCATGTTACTGCATGGAGTTTTCATTATTATGTTACATGTCAATTAAAAACAATAAATTTACCCTGTGTAATGAATTCTAGGAAGCTCCGCTGAGGGTTTGTCATGCAACTATTGCTATAGTTCCACTTCGATGGATGACTGCACTGAATCTCAAGAGGTGGAGCAGTGTTCGTCCGACATGACACGTTGTGGTGAAATGTACGCCCAGAAGGGAGACGAGGACTTCTTTGTGAAGGCATGCATACCGGAAGAGCTTTGCTCGACTTACTGCAAAGATGGATACAATGAAGAGGGGGGATTTAATTGCGAATTATACTGCTGTGAAGGAGACTTCTGTAACTGAGCATTGCTTTAAAAGTGCACCTTAAAATGGCGCCGGTAAATTTAGGCTGATAATAAATGGTAAACATTTGTCAGGAAATAAAATCAGTTAAATCGCCATGTTATATGTGAAGCGTGTTATTATATCTTTCAAAAATCCATAGCTGACTGCTCAAAACACAACACAGTAAACTTTCTGGTAATGCTCTGAGAGATACCTATGTAGTTAAATATCCGTACCTTGCAAAAAATATTTGCCTTTTTAAGCAATTTCTCTCTCCATTGGTACTCAACATTGGTGTTGTCAAAATGCCTACTGGAATTAAAAATAAAGAAAGTGCGTAATATTAAAAAAGCGTTATTGCTAGTCTTAACTAACTCCCTGCTTTAGACAATCTTATTTGCTTTTTGTCTAACTGAGATAACTAAAGCTGTCCCGCCGGCGTCGATAGTAATACAGCCACTTCAGGCACCACGTACTGCTAATGAAGCCTTACAGCTGTTCAAGCAAATAGACCTATAAACGCAAATAGCAAAATTAATGATCATTAAAAGGTTTCTGATGGCATCCAAAAGAGGAAGGAAGCTGTATTCATCATGAAGTTTCTCACCACAACCCTTCTGTTCGTAGATCTCCTGCTCATTCAAAGTGGCCAGGAATAGTCATGATTTCTTTCTGAGGGAACTTGACCTTGTTTTAACGTTTCAAATGTTAATAAATTTTGTTAATGTAAAAATATAACCGCGTGCTTTTGACTTTGAGGTCGACATTAAACAGTGCGACTGTAAAGTGGCTCAATAGCGTAACGATTTATCGCGTACCGCGCGCTAGTGTTATGTTTTGAAAGCTGTTTTTGCATTCGTGTTAACACCCAGTCCTCTCAAACATAAGCAATGATGATATATCGATTTACTATCATCTCTATTAACATCTTGGATTTTAATCTTGAATTATAAATGTAAACTGGTGCGTTTATATGGCTTTATTTGTGATTTCCTTCGGTGAAATTTTCCAAATCTTTTATAGTACATTAAACCCGACGGGATACGAATTTTAAACACGAAACAAGTAGGGTTTGTAAAGGCAGTTTTTTTTAGATTTATACAAATTTATGTCATTTAGCGCTGCGGAGAAACTGGTCAGATAGACTTCCCTGAAAAGACCTCTGAAAAACGAGCTCCAACTAAAGTGAAGTATTTATTACCCATCTGCCAAATTTTGCGGAATTTTACCAAAGGAAACGCGAGAAAATTCCCTGCCAGTTTTGCCCAGTTGTGCTCATGTTGATGTCATAAAATATCGAAAAACACTGACGGTTTCCTTTGAGCGCGCGCAGATTACTTGAGCTTTCGTCCTAAGCGCGAGTGTGATCGTAAAACTATAGGGAGCTACCACCTTAAGGGAAAAGAAATTGTCAAGGAGCAATTTTGTTTTTAATTGTAAAATGTAAAGTCTGCATACGAGCCAAGTGGCCCACCAGGCCGGAGGTTATCCCGGTTTCCGTAGCATAAAGCGACTGGGCATATTTCTACTCCCTCCCTTTACGGGATGCTAGTCCATCGCAGGGTTACCACCTAGCATTAAATTCGCCGGTACCCATTTATACACCTGGGTGGAGAGAGGCACTGAGAGAGTAATGTGTCTTGCCCAAGAATACAACCCAATGTCCCCGGCCAAGGCTCGAACCCGGTTAAAAACATTGCTTTAAATAATCGAAGGGTTCGCAAAATCCGGATTCCACTCCAATGTTTCCTTACTACTTAAAATTTAATTTACCATCTTGATAAAAAAAGAGTAACAAACTGTTAAGGTTTCAAGTGTTACAGACAAAATTCAAGACGCTGTCTCTGTAAGAACCGACCACTGATTTGTTACCTAGTAAATCACTAAAATAAGTTTATTACATTAAAAATTCCAGTTGAAGTTTTCTAGGATTGATTGAAGTTCGGTCCGCTCGACACAAGTTTCATGCCCGCCGAAACTGGAAAAATAGCACATATTGCTGGCGCTCTAAAAAAATTAATATTCGCTCAAAATTCCCAATTCTTTTTTTCAACTATAGATATATCATAGCAGTTTGTTTAGCCATGTTGCAATTATAATTCAATGTTGTTCCTTCAACGGTTAAAAGAAGATTTTCTACCCGTTAAATCGAGTTTT
>Ga0126339_10002762_pt1 | contig 12637 bp, 12 predicted proteins | sample OrbTmetagenome_2_FD_92532 | JGI IMG/M metagenome (GOLD analysis project Ga0126339, IMG submission 92532) | Coral microbial communities from Petempiche,Puerto Morelos, Mexico - Orbicella T R C metagenome | ecosystem: Host-associated > Invertebrates > Cnidaria > Coral | place: Petempiche,Puerto... | reverse complement strand
GAAACATGTCTTATTTCCCCTCGTAGTTTTGATGTTTTGTTAGCCAGATGGATGAAATAAATCATAATCATGACAAATTTAAGCTCATCAATCACAGAAAACAGTAACTAAAATTGAATGGACAATATTTTTTATAATTTTAGCTGTACCATGAATGGGTTTGGTTGCATGACAAAGCTGCAATTCAAAATTATCGCAATTTTGGAGATCATAAAATTAATACAGTGGAACCTCGATTTAGCGAACCTCTATATGACAAAGTCCTTGGTATAACAAATGATATTCTTCACCCTAGCAATAGTAAAATGTAAGGAAAAGTACCTTGATACAACAAAACCTCGCTGTAGCGTACATATTTTGCCAGTCCTTTCACCCTTTGTAATATCGAGGTTCCACTGTAGTCACATTCTAAAGTTATGGGCCACTGTATCAGGTCACTCTTATTTGGCAATGATCATGCAGAACAAGATGGCAGATCTGTATCACACTGCTCTGAAGAAATTAAGCATGTAATCTTTAGTTCATAATGATAATTGAACTGACTTGGAGTGCAATTTGGTCTAAAATCATGCATGTGATAATATTTGAAGGGATGCATGGAGAAAGACCCTAAGTGGTATCTGATGGATTACAAGATTCTCCAAGCAAATTTCCAAAAAAAATCGCTTCCTTGTACAAAAAAGGAGAATTTGATGTGAGATCAAGAGTCACTTATGGCTTTTTTCCACGAACCCCTTCATTTGTCCAAATAATATAAGATTTTGCAATAAGTTAACAAAATGAAAATTTGGGTAATTGGCCAGTTGAATGATCTTTTCAACCTTAAAGAATCAAATTATATAGTCACATTAATCGTATCTATAACAAAATTCTCAAGCGTGATTGGTTCTCCCTGTGCCTATTTGTGGCATAATCAGCACGCAAACATGTGAGTGTCCAATTACAGGTATCCAATTTCAACTTTTTGTGATTGGATACCCGTAACGGGATACCACGTGATTCACACATCAATTACGAGCGCTTTAATGGCTTCCTTCGCAATGTTTTCTACAGTTTTCAAAGCTTATGAAAAACGTTACAGACATTTTTGCTCAAACGAAGTTCTCAAAAGACATTTTTAATTGCGAAATTTGTTATAGATACGATTAATTAGTAATTGGACCTCGTGTCGTACAATTCAAGGAGTACATGTAATCATGCTCGTAATTTCAAATCGACCTCGCGCTTCGCAAGGCCGAATTACTCACTGAATTGTAGTTCACTCAGTCCAATTACTGTTACTAAGCATCTAGAAATCCAAATTCCTCAAGTTAAAATGAATCAGCCCGTGATCAGTTGGAAACAAATGACGATGTACATATACATGAATACTGCTTTTCTTAAATTAAAACTAGCACCAACCCTCAATAAAGCTTCCTGGCACCAAGAATAGGTTGCCAAGAAAGAAACATGAAATTATATAATAATTCGATCATCTCTATCATCGAAAAGCAGAATGTATGAAATCAATGTCAGTAGAATATTAAGTTCTCTTATGAAAACTAAATTAATGCTTTGAAAAAGTTAATCTGGCTCAACATGGAGATTAATGAGGAAAAACCCCGAAATTTAAACTTTACATGTGGTTACCCTGCTCCAAAAAAACAGTATATATAGTGCACATCAATCTTGTTGCTAACTTATTACTTGTTTTAAAAATACATACATGTACAGTACTTTTAAGTACTATATTTAAATATTTATACTAAATATTTTTAATTTTTATAAATATATATTTTTTAATATGTACAAATATTTCAAATATCTATACTAAATATTTTTAAAATAAAAAGAAATGATTTTAATTTGATGTTAAGAACAGTTATGAGTTGTTTTTAAATTATTTTTTTGCTACTTCATTCAGGACAATGTCCTTGTGGTTGTTAAGGAAGTGAACTTAAGTCGTGCAAGTGAGAAGGAAAGAATCGATGCTGAGAAAGAAGTTGATATCCTGTCCTTGTTGAATCACACCAATATTGTGACATACTTTAATCATTACATTGATGGTACATCACTGCTGATTGAAATGGAATATTGCAATGGTATGTTTATATTACAATCTTGAAGATTAAGCGCTTGCAATAATGTTTTATTACCAATTCAAAAGTGGCTAGGTAACAGAATAAAATGACAGCCATTTTTCTATCAAGTCTATTGAAAGAGAATTTTCAGGTCAGGCCTCTTTCTGCATAGAGTTTAGTAAGTTACAGATGAGTAAATTATCTGTATGCTGATTTTTAAGCATCTTGTTTTTCTGGAAGATTTCTGTGATCGCCCATCATATGACATGTACATTGTCAAACCTTACAGTATTGTGTTACTGTACGTATTACTTAATTCTCTGACCTTTTATTGGACAATCCAGAAAACTGGGAAGCACTTTTCAATTTGATTAGGCTAATCAAGGGCAGTTTTAGGTTTAGGGCCACCCTTAAATGCTTAGAGGGCTGAATATTTCTCATCCTGCCTCCTAACCTTACAAAATTATGTTATATTAATATTAAATTTCAGGTGGAACGCTCAATGACAAGATATGCGGTCAAAAAGAACTATTTGCAGAAGAGGTATTTATGATAATCATTTTTCTTCTTGCCAAGTTGTCTTATGATGCTTAGAGAGGTACTTTGGGTAGATAGCAATGAGTTTTGCCCTTAACTTTCACAACACCACCTCTATTTGGCCACTGTTAATAAAAGATGACGTTTTTCGCAAAATCACTCTCAAGTTACAGATTAATGAATTAATAAAAGTATCTTGCTATGGCTGATCTTTGTTGTTTGCAGATTGTGATCTGGTATTTTTTCCAAATATGTTCCGGTATGAGTCACATTCATGAGTGTGGTATAGTTCACAGGTACTGTATGTGGTTTGTCATTGTTTTAATCTGCTTAGCATTTGTAGTGTTCGAGACTTTCATTTTTCTTTTTTTTCCCTCCCTCTCCCTTTAGCTTTAGTAAAGTATCTTTTTAGTTAGTTTGTCAGTTCTCAAAGTTATTTCCCTTCTGTTTGTAATTTTTTCACTGAACTTTAGTATCATTGTGATGGGTGCTTAGGCTGAGGATGGGTTTGTCATGTGGGGCTCATGGCTGGGGTACTGGTAGGCAAGCTAATATATGGTGTTGTACTGACCCATATTTGTGTCGGTGGTACCTGCCCTGCCAGGCTCTTGGGCATCCAACCCTCATTGGCAGCATGGGCATTTACTCTTATTAATAAAAGTAATTGCATTTTGCAGCAAGCCTCTCATTTTTGTCTGCCCTTTTCAGAGACATAAAAACCCTAAACATATTCTTGACTAAAACTGGCTTAGTAAAGCTTGGAGACTTTGGTATTGCAACTGTGTTGAAAGGTTCAAGAGAATATATGGCAGAATCTGTAAGTACATGTACATGTACAGTGTATAATCTCTGACTGATGTTCATTGTAAATAGTGTCGTTCTTATACTCTTTTGATTATTAATCAAGTCTAAACATAAGATTTCAAAGTGCCAGTCGAGAACTACTTAATTAGTACTTGTACACTACGTAATTCAAGCATAACAACATTAAACCAGAAGAATAATAAAAGAAGGAAATTTTCTTTCTAAGTCTCATATTTTATATTAGATCACCCTCTTTGTGCTACCTGTACATCTAACAACAACAACAACAACAACAATGTCAACCATTTTATTTTGCATTAAATACAGAGAATATCACTCAGCAAAAGAATACATTAAACTTAAATAAGCAAAAAAAACTACTCAAAATAGTGAAAACTAAACAAGCTGAGTAGTTACAAGAATTATTACGCTTGAAATCAGTTGTAGGAAAAATAAAGAAAAGAAGAGATAGAAAGAGAAAAAAATATAGATAGATATAAATATAAAAAGAAATACACAATGTAAGTATTAACAGTACCAGTTATAGACAGAGCATTGTTTAATTAAGAGCGATAGTAACTTAAAGAAAAAAATACTACCGGTAAGCTAGCATTAAGGGTAAGAACTTAGAAATTGCTTAGTCAAGGTTTGTTTAAATAAATGCGCAGATAAACTTTTTATCTCTTCATCCAAATTGTTCCAGATAGAAGGACCAGAGAAATGTAGATTGAAGTTATACTGTCTACACATAATATTTCTCCTCGTCAGGTTGTTGGAACACCATATTACATGTCACCAGAAATAGTTCAAGGACAAAAGTAGGTTCATACTGCAAGTAGTTTGCTTTTTCTTAGTACTTTTTACAATCCACTTAAAACCCAGTCTTTAATAAATAAATTGTTGGAACCTTGCATGTGCAGAAATTAGCAAGGCTGAGCAGCAGCCTTAGGTAACCTGGGTACTGTTTGAGGTTGTACATGTACGTACCCTGAAAAAAGGCAACGCCCATCTATTTATTTCCATTCTGTTCGATTTGTCATCTTACCATTTCATTTCTGTAACTATCAGTTTCATGTCAAATTGATCCATGTGTGATAATCTGCTGTGGTACAGCCCTCGCTGGTTTTTAAGAAATACATGTCCACTCCATATAGGTACAACCAGAAGAGCGACATGTGGGCAATGGGATGTGTCTTGTACGAAATGCTCACCTTGAGAAAAGTGTTTGATGCCACTGTAAGTAAAATGTCTCTTAAGTTCCATGTGCATATGGTTTCTGACCCCTCCCCCCTCCAGGGGGGGGGGTGGTACTCAACACGGATAAATATGGCTCCACCCATGAGCCCAACCCCTTACCCTTTTGTATGCCATTTTGAAAAGGTATCCCTTTTGGATATGTCTTAGTAAAAATGTACCCCTTTCAAACACTTTCATAACTGGCCGATGTATTATGAATAATTTGCCAGAAAAGTGAGTGTCCTCTTGTTATTTTTATGTAGTGCTTTTAAAAATGATCCACCATAAGGTGCATCTGTTCAAAGTACTTCAATTTAAGGCCCTTTGAAATAACTACATGACAGAGTTCCGTCTCCTTTCGTATACCTCGACTTGTGAAATCCCTACCCTTTTATATACTTGAAGCCTGAAAAAGGTGCCCCTTTTGGGTGGAGCCTACCCCTATAGGCTATTATAGGAACTAACTCCCTCCCTCTAGTTTTCTAACTTGCTTTGCTTGGCTACTTTATAACATAGTGTTATTCTACATTATTTGTTGGACTTAATCTGATCTTGTATAAATTCTGGTGTAGATCAAAACAGTGAGACCACATACTACTCTCTCTATTCTTTAGAATCCTCTTAGACTAGTTTCTGACATAGTAAAGGGAGAATTTGAAGATATCAGCCCACAGTACACAAGTGAGATGAGCAGCCTGGTAACAATACTGTTGTCACAGGTAACAAAAAAGGCCAGCCCAGTATAAAGTTAAAAACCTCAAATGTGGAAATGTAATAATAATATATTGTTGACATTATGCATGTGGAAACTGTAAGCTAAGTAAGCATCAAAATATTGTGGCCCGTTGCACTTTGGAGAAACACCAGTCTCAGTTTTTAATGGATCAACATCTTTTACTCCATAAAACCAGACCACTGCTTTGTAAGAACAATTATATGAAATTTTATTGGGAGCCATTATATTTTACTTAATGCCTTAGGTTCATGTTTGATTAATATAATTATGAACATGTGCTATATAGATCATACTACTGAAAAATCGAATATAAAATTGTTGTTAATAGTAAAACAATGTTAACACTAGAATCCAGATGACAGGCCAACAGTTGATGCAGTTCTGGCCATGCCACTGTTGAGCAATTTAGGAAGGTAAGTCACTACGTTTTGGAAAAATACTGAGTTTGGTAATTAACATTAAAAGTGTAATTTGTTATTACAGCCTGCAGTACTTAAAATAAGTCACTGAGTGTATATGTATATAAAACCACACTGGAAAAATTATGCTTGAAGGAAAAAAGTACTTATATGACACTAGTTTTCCACTTTTTAATACTTACTCTTTAAGGTATCTTTTCTTTCCAATGTTCAAAGAGAGATGGAAAAGAAAGTTTGGGAATTGAATGCTACAACCAGGAGGGCCAGGTTAGTGTAACGCAGACTTATTTTATAAGTGTCATGTGTTTATGTAAAAACTAGTTTTTTGTAGATACATGTAGCTAACTTAGTAAATATTTCCTAACGACTTCTAAAATACAGTCCATAGTTAGTGCAGAACCCAAAGGAGGGCTTCATATTTTGAACCAAAACATTGGGAAACATGTTCCTTTTTTTCAGACTTGCCAGTGGCTTGACTGAAGTTGTGCCTGTGATTACATCCAAAACCAGTGAGGTGAGAATGTTACATTCACATCAGTGATAAACAATCCTTCTGTTGTTAATGTAGAGCTTTAGGTAGCCCGATATTGAGACTGAAAGCAGCAAACAATGTTTGCATGTCATTCACTTCTTTCACTAATAAAATCAATTAGTGATGCATTATGGCAAAGGTTTTATTTATAACAATTAGGTAGTAGTACTCTACCACCATATTACATGTATAACTCTAGTTAGCATCATAAACAAGGATTATTTCCAAAAAGGAATATGTAACAGTAGTCCTTTGGATCCATTGCAGTCCAATGATAAAGCAGAATACCGCTAGTCCAGTTGCATCATCCCTGCTTTTTGATTGCTTATATTTGTGTTAATTTATAACAGGTATTTTACTGGGGAGGTGGTAAACAAACACCACATAAAGTGGACATGTTCCAGGGAGGACATTCTGCTTTACAGGTATTCATTACATATGTTGAAATTACATGTACAAAGCCATTAAAGTTTCTTAAGAAAGTGTTGAGCAGGGTCAGTTGGGTGAAACAGTTGTGAAGCAGACGTTTTATGCATTAGCCCTTCATCGTGTTAAAATAAGCCTAACTGAATAATATTAATGATTCTACGTATCCCTTCATATGTTCAGTCTTCCCATTTTAGAGAGACTACCAGCTACATGTATAATTTCAACTCAAATACTTCCATACTGATGACACAGCCTAACTGACTTTTGTGTAACTTCTCTGATTGGTTGTCTCAGTTTTCTTTAACTGTAATCAAAATGAAGTGCGTTAAGAAGGACCATCTTTAGTTTCTCATGCAGGTTTGGTTGAATTTACTGTGCATTCAGTGGGAACAGCACTTTCAGATGTTTCTAGCCGCATCTCTTACGAGCTTTGCATCTTCTCAGCCATTCAATAATACTCTGAACGTACTCGCACAGTACTGCTTTTCACCCTGTAATGATGTCGTTCTTGTAATTTCAGCTTGCTGTTGGTCAGTCCCATTTTGCTGTTGTCACTGTAGAAAATGAACTCTTTACTTGGGCTGTAAGTACAAAGTAAATTTTTATTTCAGACACTGTACAGGATGTTAGTAGATAGCTTAAGCAATGAGAAGGGTGACCCAGAGGACGACGCCTACTAAAAAAATGGATTTACTTTTACCTTTGAATTTCGCGATTGTGAACCTATTGGCCTCAGAACTTGCTCAAGCTAAATATATAACGCCAGTGTTCAATTCCAAACGAAAATACGAAAAATTAGCGGCCGTCGTTCTCATTCTACAAAATACGCGGAACTTAGTCATTTCACGTTGTTATTTTCCAGAGGACGGCAGAGAAATGAACAAAGATTTATAGCGCACTTGCACAGCCATTGTTCTACTTATTATACCTTTTGTTTGGTGGCGTTCTCGTTGCCATCGCCTTCGTGGTTTGATTAAGCTCTCTGGCATTAGCCGAAAACGTGATTCAACTTCCAGGTATTGTGTGGTTGAGTTCAAAGTGCTTCTTGTTCAAAGAGTCCTCTGGGTGTATTCCCTAGAGCTGGTACTGTACATTCTGAAGTTTATATTATTTGTTTGATTTTTCCAGAATGCTCATGGTGGTAAACAGATGGTGGGTCAGCTGGGACATGGTGACACTGCAGCTTATCGCATTCCTAAACCAGTTGAGGCAATGCATGGAATCGCCATAAAACAAGTGGCCTGTGGAGATGAGTTTACTGCATGTGTTACAGGTAGAAATTCCACATGAGATGACTTTTTGTTCTTCTTTCCCCTTCGAAGCCGTTATTTGCGTTCGTCACGCAACGCTTCTCCCCACTTACAGTTGCTTTAACCCGATCTGCATTCCTTTCCGCAGATTTGCCAATCATAGCTTGTGTCACATATTCTTTTAGTTGTTTACAGTAGTTTTACAGTAGTAGAAATAAACTGTTGTTGTTGAGGCAGTCGCGTCATGGTGTAGACCGTTTATCCGTCTCAGACGAATAAATCGTCTCAGAAGGATAACTCGTCGCCTGAAACAAATTCAGCATCGAATGATCTGGCTCTAGTGTAAATTCGGCCATCAACAAATCTTCTCAGTGTTTGGAAACGTGTTGAAACTTGGTCTCTCGTGTCTTATAAATTACATCCAAATGGCGTCTCTGACCGAGACTGGATGATAGAGGCGGATCAAATCCACAAGCCAGAAGTAAAGTCTTCATCCAACACCTAATTCTCCGAGCCGGAAAATATAGGAAATATAAATATCTAAGGTGGTGTAGATAATTTCGATGTTGATATATCTTTATTTTCGACCAGAGGAAGGTGTCTTGTACACATTTGGGTCAGACTACTGGGGTTGCATTGGTTGTAACAATGAGTTGGACGAGGAAGTTGCCACGCCTTACAGAGTGGAATTCTTTGCTGAAAACCCTGTGTCACAAGTGGCGTGTGGGGAGTGCCATATTGTGGCTCTTACAGGTTGGTTTAGCTTCCTGCTGTTTCGTTTTAACGGCTTCATTTAGACTAGAGTTATTTCAAGTGTCTGCAGCTGAAGAAAGCTGACCATAGAGCGGTTTACAATTGATACTCGAAAGTAATCAGGCAATTACTTTGGTTTTGGTTTTGGTTTTACTACGGTTTGAGATTGGCTGAGTAGTCTAATTGGTAAGTTATTGGTTTGGTTTTGGTTTTACGATGCTCAACTGAAAACCGCTCTATCTGACTTACCACAACGTAGTCGAATAGTGCAACAAGCCAATCAGGGCTTACTATTAAAACCGCGCACGTAGCAATCCACAAATCCAGTTCACGATTGGTTTCGTTACCGTTCCTAATTGGTCGAGAGAATTTTGGATTTGTGTTTGAGGAAACCTCGGTCAGGGAAATCACATGATTCTCGCGACGCCATCGTTTCCGGAAAGCTCCGTTTTCAAAATGTTTTCCGTACTCACGAAAACGCAAAGTCGGCGTTTTCAAATTCTTTCGGTTTGAAGAGCGGTTTCGAAAAGCTCTGTTTTCGTGACGGATCAGTGTGGACGCCAGTCACAACCGTAGAAATAAAACTGCGTTTTCAGATTTCTCTGGCGTAGTATGGACGCTGGCTAAAAGCAGCTGCCCCAAACGGGGCCTTGTTCTTCTGCAAAGCAAATCCATCTGCCCTTGCATTAGTTTTGTAAGCTCATGGTTTCCATTCAAGTTAAGTTATCCTTTTTGCAGGAACACTACCGCTTCAGTGCGAAACGTTTTGGGGTGAACCGATGGTGTAGTCACAACACGTCGCTTTTTTCGTGTCTAGACTAGTCTCGTAAATTGCTAGATGTTCTGCTTTTCAACGGAGAACATTATTATATGTTTCACTGTGACCAAATAGGTCTTGACGTGAAAACTTTACTAAGCAAAACCTAGACGTGCATATAATGCTTCACACTTTGCTGTCTGTTCGTCTAAACCTCAGTTCTTTTTCTCTTTCTTCATACAGTTTCAATGGAAGTGTATTCTTGGGGCTGTGGAGAGTATGGTAAGCCTGCTGATATGAAATTTTGGAATTTGTTCAGCTTTCTGTTTCCAATAAGATGTTTTGAAAAAGAAGAAGCTATTTTTAAAAATCATTTTCATTGCAGTGTATGATTTTTCAATAGTCTTTGTCAAACTCATTAATAATTCATCAAGTTTAGACAAAGGAAATCTTGACCGTGAGAGTGTTGGATCTCTGATCTTAAGTAGCATAGATTTTTACGCTTTTTTTTCTCCGTTTTCTCCTTAGTTTTAGTTTCGATAGAGCAGATACATCAAACACTCAAGACAGTGTTTGACCACATTTCCAAACACCTCGAATTTCGACAAAAATACTCCGCTACACGTCGTATTTTCAACTCTCTTCTCGGTGTTTGGAAATGTGGTCAAATACGATCTTTCGTGTTTGATTTATTACTTGAAGCTGTAAATAGAAATTTCTTGTTTTATTGAGTGGAAATGCATTTTGGACAGTATTTTGTCTTTTTAGGTCGTTTGGGCCTGGGAAATGAAGACGATTGTGCTGCCCCTCAGAAGGTAAGAGTTGCACCTCACTACGCTGATGTCGTTTTGTGGTGATACTGACGCTGTCAACCTACAATCTAGCTATTTTACCGAAACGTTTTTTCCAAGCTGCAAGGTTCAAGATTGGCAGTTATAACGTGTCGATCGGTGGACGGGATATTGTGTGACTTAGGGAACGTCCTCCAAGGAGCTGTGGAGGCCGTGGTAGTTTTAGCCTGCCAGCAGGTTCGTTACGAACTCAGGTTCTTTGCGGGTTTCGCCTCTCTCTCCTCCGTCATTTTTCCCGCGAAGAGCAGCCTGCTCGCAGGCTAATGGTATTTGCAATATAGAGCACCATACTCTGAAGCATGTCCAGATCTTCTGTTTAATCCACTAGTAATCTGCGGATAACAGTGTCTTTGCAAAATACCATTAACTTCTGAAAATACGCCTTCATGAAAGTTAGTCTCCTAAAAACCCTCCAGTATCACGCTCCCTTGAATATGATCCCATGCGTGGACCGGCATACTTGCTTCAGCTATATCGCAGCCGCCATACCGGAAAGTTTTGTTTTGCGTTTCATATCTTTGCAGCATGTATAGTATAGTAGCCAGCGTTACAGACAGAAATTTCCGTGTAAATTCCGTCTGCGAATTAGTGCACAATTTCTTGTTCGAGACCCCCAACGAACTACTAGGATCTGTGTAGTCGTGTGTGATTGGCCTCTTCATAAAGCGATTTTTTGATACTGGCGATAAAATGGCTCTCATTGAATAAGGAAATCTCCCGAGCTATGTATCAACGGAAACTATCCGCGAGTTAAAATAGGCTACGTGTACAAGAGTGACTGAAATGATTCGTTCTGTTCCAGGTTGATGTTCCATTGCAGTGTAAGGTGGTATCAGTTTGCTGTGGTTCTGACTTCACCTTCTTGCTGACATCAACTGGACGACTGATGGGTTTTGGCAACAACGATGAAAATCAACTAGGAATTGACACACCCCAGTCACTGAGGAAAAGACAAGTTAAGGTATACTGATGACTGAATTTGTTTGACGTTCATTTTGGGATCGATTCCTCTTTTTTGGTGTGCTTACCATTTACAAAAACCATCCGGTTGGAAATTTCAGGCATAAAGATTAAACAATTGCGTGCGACGTTGTGTGAGAAGGAATCGCTATAAAGTATATCCACATCAATTCGAGAGACTTAAAAGAGCAGAAAAATAGCATCACCTCAAATCACAGCCCATATTTTCTGAAGCTTCCCAAACGGAAAGTCGCGAACCATTTGATTTTCTAACTGGAATTTCCGGTTTTCCCATGTAAATGGTAAGTACCCTTGGTTTTGGTTTTCTTTCATTTTGATGTTGAGTAACTACTCCTTGAGCCAGTATTTAAAGGGCTCAGTCACGGTATTTTGAGTTATTTTGGCCACATACAAAATTACCTTTAAATGGTAGGAAACCTAAAAGTAACAGTTTAACAAGATAGAAAAACACCAAAGAGATAATGATAAACCATAAAGGAACAAAGATGGCTAAGGATGGAGAAGATTAACACGGATTACAAACGACGAATTTGAAAAATTGAGGCTAAACTTTTCAATATGCGCAAACCGTGACTGAGCTCCTTTAACATGTTAATCTGACTTACATCAATATTGCTCTTCAGTCTGTAATATTACTTTCTGTTTTGCTCTTAGTCTACCACAGGCCATTTTCCGTACGTCACTCTTCCCAAACCTGTGATGCCGCTTAACAAGTGAGTACACATTGTTAGCTTCTCTTTCAACTTCCTAGCCTCATGGAACGAGTAATCCTTATATGGTCCTTTCCCCATCACGTGAGCCATCTCTTCCTCAAGGAGGGTGGGGAAAAGGGCGATTAAGAATGGGTTGATCATCAGCAAATAGTTGCTATTCGATCTGTATTTGAATGCTGGTATTAAAGGCCCAGGTCAAACGTGGAACTTCGCACGAGACGAACTAAACTGAGCGGATTAAGTTCATGGTAAGCTCGACGTTTGACTGAAGCAGACGGATGAAACGTGTTGGTCCATCTAATTTCGAATTAATTTCGACGTTTGACCCAACAGTCGAGCTTTACCCGTTTGTATGGACTCAAGTTGCAATTTCGTTCGTCTCATGTGAAGTTTGACGTTTGACCTGGGCTTAATAATGTCCTTTGGGAGAAGGTCAATTTTCTTTCTGTAATTGAATTAAGCAATATGGTTGCCTTGCGTTTTTCTTTTCTTTTCATTTTTTTTTTTTTTTTTTTTTTTTTTTTTTTTTTTTTTTTTTTTTTTTTTTTTTTTTTTTTTTTTTTTTTTTTTTTTTTTTTT
>Ga0126339_10002761_pt1 | contig 12639 bp, 8 predicted proteins | sample OrbTmetagenome_2_FD_92532 | JGI IMG/M metagenome (GOLD analysis project Ga0126339, IMG submission 92532) | Coral microbial communities from Petempiche,Puerto Morelos, Mexico - Orbicella T R C metagenome | ecosystem: Host-associated > Invertebrates > Cnidaria > Coral | place: Petempiche,Puerto... | reverse complement strand
GAGCCGATCACCCGCCGCGCCTGGGCGATTAGCGTGCGCGACGGCCACGAGCACACCGTCTTCAACCCAGCCGGGTTGGTGTTTCACATCGGTTGTTTTGTCGAGGCCCCGGGCGTGCGGCCCTTCGGACCGCGCAGCACAGACTTCACGTGGTTCCCGGGCTATGCCTGGACGGTCACCGCCTGTGCCGGCTGCGGCTGTCATCTGGGATGGCTGTATCTGGCCGAGCCGGGCGCGTCCGGCCCGTCCGCCGGACCGGCGGCCTTCCATGGCCTGATCCTGGACCGGCTGGTGGAGGGCACCGGGGAAGGGCCGTCGCCACCATCCTGACCGACCGGCGCGCCACGGCGTCACCGTGACGGTCTCAGTGCCGCTCGGCGTCGGAGAAAGCCACCGTGATCGCGGGGGCGACGGCGTCCGTCTCCACCCGTCCAGTGAAGACATAGCCGGTGCGGTGCACGGTGACGATCAGGCGTGGCTCCGACGGGTCATCCTCCAGCTTGCGGCGCAGACGGCGGACGAGCACGTCCACGGTGCGTTCGGTGGGTTCGAAGGCGCCCGCGCGGCTCCAGGACAGCAATTGGCGCCGCGTCATCACCGCGCCGGCGTTGTCCAGGAAAGTGGCCAGCAGGTCGAACTCGGCACCGGTCAGGTGAACGTCCTGGCCCATGTGGTCGGTGACACGCCGGTCTTGGTTGTGCATCACCCAGCGGCCGAAACGGCGAATGCGGGCCGGCGGCGTTGGGCTCGGCCCATCCAGACGGCGCAACAGGCCGCGCACACGGGCCACAAGCTCGGCCTCGTCCACGGGCTTGACCAGATAATCATCAGCGCCCAGTTCCAGGCCCGCCAAGCGGTCGCTGCGTCCGTCGCGGGCAGAGACGATGATCAACCCCACATCGGCGGACTGGCGACGCAGTTCGCGGGTCAGGGTCAGGCCATCCTTGCCCGGCATACCGATGTCCAGAAGGATCACACGCACCTGCTCCCGGGCCATCACCGCGGCCATGGTGGCGCCATCGGGAACCGTCAGCGCACGCAAACCCGCGCTCTCCAGCACCGCCTGAAGAACGTCGCGGGTAATCGGATCGTCGTCCACCACAAGAACCGTCGCCCGGCGGGCGGAGGTCGCCGTGGTCGGTCCCGTCGCCGACATGGTGTGTTCCCCACGCGTCGCCACGTCCAATGCCCCCATGTCGGTTGTAGCCGGCCCCGCACGGTCCGGCAAGGCGAGGGACCGGAAGTGAGCAAGCCGGATGGTCATGGCATGCCGGACCACGAGGCGAGCGCCGCTTTCGTAAGGAGGCTCGCCAGGGCAGAATAGCCCGCTATTCGTGCGCGATTCGCCGCGCCCCGATGCCAGCGCCGACGCCGGCACCCTCTGGCCGGAAACGGCCCTCCCCTCAGGGGATGATTGCCGAAAGAATCGCCACCATTAAGTGTTCGCCTGATTACCCTGCGATGTCAAGCGAGGTCCCTTTAAACCGTCACCGAATTTTGATAATATCGGCTCTGTGTATGTTCATCATGGCCGTGGGTGACGCTGGTTCCCGGACCGGGACGGTGCACCCCTCCACCACCAGAAGGGATGTGTGAGATGGCTGACTCAGTTGGCGCGGGAGGGCCGAGCGGTTCGAGCGGCGTTTTGTCCTCCGCGATGCGGTCCATCACCCGGATGAACGGCGAGCCGTATGATCGCGAGTCGCGCCGGGTTGAGGATGTGGTTGATCTGTCGCCCAAGGCGGTCGACGCGCAGGCCACCGACCGGCCTGTCGAACCGCCGGGATCCACCGATGGCCTGCGCAATCCACCGGCGCAACGCCAGGAGCAGGATCTGCGCGAGGCCGAGGCACAATTGGAGAAGGTTCGCGAAGCCGATGAGGCGGCGCGCACTCAGGCGACCGAGGACATCGACGGCGGACCGGTGAACATCGGCTTGGCGGCGGCCATTGCCGTTGGCCTGCCTGAGATGGTGCAACGCTTCGACGTCAACGGTGACGAGGTGCTGGACCAACGGGAGCGCGATCGGGCGATTCGCTCGGTGCAATCCGACGCGACCTACGATCAGGTTCGTGGCGGCAGCCCCTTGACGCCGGAGACCGAGGCTAAGGTCGTCGGCGAGGGCCAGGGCGCCGAGGCCTATGCCGAACTCCAGGCCCGCAAGGCCGAGTCTGATCAGCGTCGAGCCGAGGAAGACGAACGGGCGCAACGGGCGCGGCTCGAGCGTTTGGTTGATCTGGCGGACCAGTCCGAGGCTGCCGAAGCCGCGGCACCGCCACGCACTGGAGGACCGGACGAGGCCTATGCCCGGTCCGAGGAACTGGGGGTAACCCCGGGCGCCTCTCGCTCCGTCAGTGCCTGACACCGCAGACAGATGCCCGCGTGACCAACCGTGGCACGGTTGACGAAGGCATGTGGGGTGGGGAGCGCGAGTCCTAGCGGGTTGAAGAGGACATGGTGCGTGTTTCCGCCGCAGGCGTCGCGGGCGCCTTTTGGACCTGTTGGTTTGCCTGACGTCTCCCCGGCGAGATCAGCTGAGGGAGAGGGGTAGATGTGGAAGTGGTACTGGGTGACGGCGTATCGGAGCCTCACCCCGTTGTTGGCGACATCGACGCCAACCACGGCCGGGCGGCTGGATGGCGCGTTTCGTCGTGACAGTCCCCGGGTTTGACACGTCTTCGGGCTTCGACCCCAAGCAACGGATCAACCGATCCAGCCGGCAGGAGTCGTGGACCACCTCGAGGACGGGGCCTCACCTGATCGTGAAGACGCCCATGCGTTCCGTCACCGGGATCCAGGTGGTCGCCCGGCGGTCCGTGGAGATATCAGGCTCCCCACCTCCTTGAGGCTTGCCATATCCGGCCGCGGATCGACCACAAACCCGGTCCGCTGGGCGGTCTCGGCCTTCAGCGACGCGCGATCTCAGCACTGGACAGTTTCATCCCCGAGGATCGCCTTGCGTGTGTGTAGGGTGCGTCCCTTTCATTTCTTGGCTATAGCAAAAAAAAGATGTGACACGCTCCACAAATCACCTTTAATGCCAATGATCAGCGCCTCCCAGCAACCGTTCATCATTCATTGCCATCCGGTTTCAGGCCATAGGTCAGATTTGCATCACACCGGAAAACGATCCGGAGGCCGAGTTAATTCCAATAAGTTACAAAATCTTCTAGCGTTGCGTTTCCAAAACAGAAACTTCGCTTGCGTCGCCCACGCGTTGGTGGCACAACCCTGGAGGATGTTTGTGATTCGTGACCGTACATATTCTTGTAAAGGAGGGACAAGGGGCTATGGCGACGATACCAGGTGGAACCTCTGACGATGTTCTTGGCGGCGCCGGTGTGAACGACGGCGACGACCTGTTCGAAGCTGGCGCCGGCAACGACTCGGTTGATGCGGGGGCTGGCAACGACATTGTCGATGCCGGGACGGGTAATGACTCGGTCGATGCCGGGGCCGGCGACGACTTTGTGGATGGTGGATCGGGCCAAGACACCATCATCGGCGGTGACGGCAACGACGCCGCGTTCGGCGGCAACCCGGACAGCGGCAGTTCGGTGCCCAACGCTGAGAATCCGGCGCTCGATATCGCCTCGGCCGATGACGTCATGTATGGCAACCAGGGAACCGACAATCTTTACGGAAACCAGGGGGACGACATTATCCATGGCGGCAAGGATGGCGACTACATCCGTGGCGGTCAGGGTGGTGACGAACTCTTCGGTGAAGTTGGTGACGACGCCGTATATGGCGACAAAGGCAGCGACACCCTCTTCGGCAACACGGGTCAGGATCAGTTGTTCGGCGGTGACGGCGACGACCTGATGCATGGCGGTCAGGGCGCCGACACGCTGTACGGCGGCGCCGGGAATGACACCATGCACGGCGACCTCGGCGACGATGTTTACGTCATCACCGGAACCAACACCGGCCAGGACGTTATCAATTACGTCAGCGGCGATGTGATTCAGATTTCCAGCGACGTGAACGGCAGTTCCTTCACCAATCCGAGCAGCATCAGCATCAGTCAGGACTCGGACGGTAATGCCGTGCTCGACCTCGGCAGTGGCAACACCGTGACGGTGGTGGGCCTCAGCCAGACGGAGTTGGAGTCCGACCTGAACAATATCGTTCAAATCATCTAATCATCCTTGAGCGATATGAGGCTCGACGGCGACTTGGCTCTCGAAGAGCCAAGTCGCCTTAGTCCTTCCAGAACAAGACCGCCACGGATGTCCTGATGGAATGCACCCGAAAGCATGTCGTCAGAATCGTTGGTTGACTGTCGTGTTTGCGAACATGCCCGACGATATTGGCAATTGCTGCCGTTGCTTCGGACCTTTCGCGACGCCATTCCAGTACACCACCTGACCAAGCGTGATTGTTGCGGCCTCAGATCTATCGCATCCCAATCTTGTTCCAACTCTCGGCATGTACAGTGCGTCGAAAGGTCCATCTCTTTGTTTCAGGTCCGCACATGATGGAGCGCATTCCTTTCACATGCAAAACCAAGATAACGTGGCCACCGGAACGAGGGAGATAAGCCGGTGGTTTTAAAGAATTCGAAAAGAGAGTTCAAAACAAGTTCAAAAACAACAAAACAACAGATCCTGTTCCGCAGCCTTCTTCTTAATTTGGATGGTTGTGAGATCGTCTCTCACGACGAAATCGATGCAGATGGCGGCGCGGAGTATAAGAAAGTTCTCGATGTCTCTGTCTGCGCTCGTCGCAATCCCCGGTCTATCTGGGTGACATCGCGGCCTCCGAAAGTCGCAGGCCTTTCCTCAGACGATCGGCGCGCTCAGCCCGTCACGGATGGTCATCATCCGGCTGACAATCTGGACGCCGACTCCGGTCCGATCGCCGATGACCTTGCCCCTTTCGTAACGGCTCTCCTCACGGACATCGAAGCGGATCGCATCTCCGAGCTGCTTGCGGCACTGGTCGACGCCGCCGCCAAACACAGAGGGGCGACGCAGCGTGATTTGGTCATGGTGCTGCGTGCCATCGGCGACACCCAGAGTCCGACAGACCACCACGCGCGGGCGTTCAGTATTGTCAAAGGGGCGGCGGCCATCGCCTTTAAGACAGGAACGCATGTCGGAGAGGACCCCACGATCTGGTGTATCGCACCCGATCGCGTGCGGCGAAACATCGTGAAGGGATTCCCCCTTTCGACGGCGCCGCACGCATCGTTCTTTGCCGTTCTTGATGGCACGGCGGACCGCATGTCGCCACATGGCCTGGCAATCGACAGGATTTTGGTCCGCTTTGGGTCCGGCCAAGCGGCTTGGATCGCATTGCCGTTCCGGGGACAGCCTTTGCTGCCCATCATGCCTGGGATCGCAACGACCAACCGGGGCCTTTTCGGCTACGTCTGGCGGTCCTTGCGCATGCTCGCCAAGCCGGCGGCTTTGTCGCCGATCCTGCGAGAACTGGCGGCCGTGACCACACGGGCGTCGGCACCATTGACCCTTCGGACACCACCGCTGCACCTGACCCTGCACTGCGCCGTTCCCACATCTCACGGCAGCGTGTTCATCAGTGGCACGCTATGCGACCCATTGGGAATCGTGAAATCTCTCACCGTGCGGGCTCCCTGCGGAACAGCGGCGCCTCTCGCGCCCCTCCAGTGGGTCACAACTCCGCCACCGATCGGCGACAGACCGACCGCGCCAGCCCCGTTTGTGGCCCTGGCCCAGGGTCTGCCACGGGAAGCGGACGACACTCCCGTTCAGTATCAGGTCGACGTGCTCACTCATGGTGGCGGTCGGCGGACCGTGTTCGCACCAGCCACCCCCCTGGATATGGTCGACCGCCGTTCCGCCGTGCTGAAGGCTGTAGGCGAGACTCCGAGCCTGTCCGAAGGGTTGATTGAGCGGTGCCTGGCCCCGGTCCTACAGTCCTTGCAAACATCCATTCGCCTGGCCCGTGGTAAGCCGCGTGAGATCGTCGATTTTGGTGCACTGCCCGAGGCACCGCGCCGCAGTCTGGTGATTCCGCTCTACAAGCGGCTGGACTTTCTCAAGTTTCAATTGGCGTGGTTCGCCAGTGATCCTGATCTCGAGGATACGGAAATCATTCTGGTTCTCGATTCTCCCGAGGACGACCATCGGCTGCGGCAAACGCTGCAAGGGTTGGCCGCGGTTTATGGGATTCCCGTTCGGTTGGCCGTGATGACGCGGAACGGCGGGTATGCCGCCGCCGTCAACAGCGGCGTGGATCTGGCGCGCGGCGAAACCCTCGTCTTGCTGAATTCGGATGTCATTCCGACAGCGCCAAGGTGGATGTCGGCCTTGGACGACGCCGCCGCACTCGTCGACCGGCCCGGCCTTGTGGGACCGCGCCTCGTGTTCGACGACGGCAGTCTGCAACACGCGGGCCTGTACTTCGAGAAGCACACGGATGGGACGTGGCTCAACCGTCACCACTGGAAAGGATACCCAGGCCCCTTTGCGCCGGCGCATCGACGCCGGCGGGTGCCCGCGTTGACCGGCGCCTGCGTTCGTATCACCCGGGACACCTTCCACGAAGTCGGCGGTTTCACAGAGGATTACGTTATCGCCGACTATGAAGACAGTGACCTCAGTCTGAAACTGCATGTTGCCGGGTACGAACACGTGTATGCTGGGGATGTCTGCTTGCTCCACTTTGAACGGGCCTCTGTAGCAAAACATGAGGACTACGTCCGCACCCACGCCGATGCCTACAACAGATGGCTGCATCACCAGACGTGGGACACGACGATTGGCATCATTATGGCGACGGAGTCGTCGATGAGGGAGCAGGAGAGCGACCGCATGGAACCGATAAGGTAGCGGTGCGCTGGAGCCACACATGGATAGCAATACACATTCGGAAAACATCAGGAAGATTCGTCGGGCGCTCATCACACCCTTACTGGTCAGCTTTGGGGTGAGCTTTGTTTCGACCATTCTAAGTCTGGCCATTCCCATTTATACAATTCAGATATTCACAAGAGTTCTGAACAGTCGCAGTTCGGAGACCTTAATATTGTTGACGATAGCTGTTTTTATTTCAATGTTATCTTATAGCGTTATTGATGAACTACGAAAGTCGATGCATCGAAAAGTTGGTCACTGGCTAGCCCAGCGCTTATCGACACAAAGCCTGGAATCACTTTTGCGTCAAACGCTTGAGCGCAAGGATATTGTGGGCCGGGCATTCAATGATCTGCGCAGGTGCCATGACTTCGTTTCAGGACCCAACATTCCATCCGCTTTTGACCTGATTTGGTCACCGCTTTTCATTCTAGTTTTATTCCTGCTTCATCCAGGATTCGCGATTATTTGTGCAATTGCTTTTATTGTCATGGCTATCCTTGGAGTGATCAATGAATTCTTGATTCATGGTCCGCAGGAGGACGCGGCGCGACAGTCTACGCAGGCCAGCGTTCATCTCCAAACCGCCATGCGTGGCTCTGAGACCATTGAGGCCATGGGCATTCTGGAACCGTTCGCGCACAAATGGCAGAAGGATTACATGGCTGGACTGAACGCGTCTGGCAAAGCCACCACGCGGGCGTCCATTATCAAATCACTGTCGTCTTTCTGCCAGGGCGCGGCAATTGTCGCCATTATTGCCTTGGCGGCTCACCTTATCATTACGGATAGAGTGGGGGGAGGCACCCTCATTGCGGCAATGATTGTCGCACGCCTCGCGCTCAAGCCTTTCGGAACGTTGATTGCAAACTGGCGCGACTGGGTGGGCTTTCATGGAGCGGTCCAGCGACTGGTAAAGGACCTTGCCCCATCGACTCAACGCGGGCGGTCAACCATGGACCTGCCGCGCCCGGACGGCGGTTTGGCCGTGGAACGCGTGGTTTTTGTCCCGCCCGGTGCCTCGAAGGCAATCCTGCATGGGGTCAGCTTCACGGTGGCCGAGGGCGAGGCCGTCGGCATCGTGGGCGCGTCCGGTTCGGGAAAAACCACACTCATGCGCCTGCTGGTCGGGGTCTATGGTCCGACCTCCGGTCGGGTTGTCTTGGGCGGACACGAGGTGTTCACTTGGGAACGGACCAGCTTCGGCCGACATGTCGGATTCCTGTCCCAGGACGTGGAACTATTTCCGGCCACCGTCGCCGAGAACATCGCCCGCCTGAGGACGGCGGACCCCAGTTCCGTGATCTGGGCGGCCAAGGAAGCCGGGATCCATGAGTTGATCGGAACCTTACCGCACGGCTATTCGACCCACATCGGTCCAGGCGGCCATCCCCTGACGCGCGGTCAGCAGCAAAGGATTGGATTGGCCCGGGCCTTGTTCGGCAACCCCAGCCTCCTTGTGCTCGACGAACCGGATGCCAGCCTCGACAAAAAAGGTGAACAGGCGTTGCACGCGGCCTTGGTCCGCGCCAAGAATCGCGGGGCCTGCGTGGTGGTCGTCACGCATCGCACGTCTGTATTGCCGGCTTTGGACAAGGTGGTTGTCTTGGGTGCAGGGCGGGTGGTCGCTGTCTTGTCGCCAGGCGATGCGGCTGCCTTGGACATGCCCGATGGTGACCATGACACGGGATCCGTGAAGCGGCTACAGACACGGAGAGCCCGGACATGAAGGCGCTTCCTGGCCCCATCCCCCGGATGCCCCCTCTCCATGGTCCGGACGCTCCGGCCATCGGCGGGACCGTCGTGATGATCATCCTCGTCGTCGTTCTGACGGTGGGCAGCTTCGCGGCATGGTCGGCCCTCGCTCATATCGCCGCAGCCATACCGGCGGTGGGCCGCCTTGGTGTCGAGACCAACAGAAAGGAAATCCAGCATCTGGAAGGGGGCATCGTCCGCCACATCCTGGTTCAGGACGGTGAGGTCGTCGATGCAGGAACCCCCCTGCTGGTCCTGGACGACACACGCCCCGGGGCGGAACTGGGCGTCTTGCGCAACGAATTCGTGGCTCTCAGCGCCGCGCGGGCGCGGCTGCTCGCCGAACTGGCGGAGGACCAGGCTGTTCGATTCGACGACGAGTTCGTGGCTCTGGCCGACGAGGCCGACGCCGCGGATTATCTTGAAACGCAGCGGCAGCTCTTTCGCACGCGAAAGGCCACAGTGTCCAACACGCTTGATATCAATCGGCGCCGATTGGATGAACTGAGCCAGCAAGTGGCCGCGACCGAAGCACAGCGTGCGGCGGCGCGGGAACAATTGCGCTTGATCAGCGAGGAACTGATCGGCACGCGAGAGTTGTTTGAGGAAGGGTATGCACCAAAGACCAAGGTCCTGGCCCTGGAGCGGACGGCGGCGGGATTGCAGGGAAATGTTGGTGCCCTGTCCGGTCGATTGGCCGAGTTGCGTGAAACGATCGAGAAAGTGAACCTGGAAACGCTTGAAGTTCAGAACGTATTTCGTAACGAAACTATAGAAGAACTCAAGCGTACAGAAACAGAACTTAAGTCCATCAGTGAAAGAATGGGCGCCAAGATCGATACAGTAAGCCGCACGGTGGTCCGCGCTCCGGAATCCGGAATCGTTCAGAACATCCGTTTCCATACGGTCGGCGGCGTGGTGGGGGCTGGCGAGGTGATGATGGAAATCGTCCCGCAGGAGGATAGGCTAATTGCCGAGGTTCAGGTTCGCCCTCAGGATATTGAGGCCGTTTTTCCTGGACGGACGGCCAACGTTTACATCATCCCTTATCAAACGGACCGGATACCGCCGATCGCCGGACTGGTTACCTATGTCTCCCCCGATATCGTGACGGCCGAAAGTCCCGATCAGGAGCCGTACTACGAAGCAAAAGTCGCGTTGGATCCGGACTCCCTGCGGACCGTTCGTCAGGAAACCGGCATGGAACTCCCCCTTTATCCTGGCATGCCGGTGCAGACGATGATTGTTCTGCGGGAAAGAACCGTTCTAGATTACTTGATTCAACCGATATATACCGTTGTCGAGTTTGGCATGCGAGAGGAATAGGATTGTTATGAGAGTTCTTTTTATTGCCCATAACGATCCCTCCTTTCACCCGGGGGGAACAGAAATTTTTGCTAAGGCTCTGTTCAGAGAGGTCAAAACGCGCCCCGACGTCGAGGCATATTTCCTTGCCTGCGTCGATGGTCACTACAGGTCGCGTCGACCTGGAACGGCGTTCCAGACCATTGCCGGTGGGGGAGCCAGCGAGTACCTCCTGTGGTCTGGGCATTTCGACTGGTTCCATCTCAGTCAGAATGATCATGTTGGTGTATTCACCGAGTTCGTGGACCTGCTCCGGACCCTTCGACCCGATGTGGTGCATTTCCACCACGTTCTCTTGATTGGTCTGGAGGCCCTTGCAGTCGTGCGGCGGGTGCTTCCAAGAGCCCGCATTCTGCTGACGCTCCATGACTACTATCTGCTCTGCTATAATGACGGAACCTTGCGGACACCGCAGGGACGGCTTTGTCCAGGACCCACGCCGGACCGTTGCCGAGCCTGCCATCCGAAACCAAGCGCGACCGCCTATGCCCTCAAGACGAGCTTCGCCAAGGCCAGTCTGCGGCATGTCGATCACCTGATCGCGCCCAGCCAGTTCCTGCGTGATCGGTTTGTCGCTTGGGGGGTTGACCCGGCGTCCTGCATGGTGCTTCGCAACGGCATCCTGGCCGAGCCGCCCGCCGCGCACCGTCCGCTCCGCAAGGGAGAGCGACGGGCCCGGTTCGGTGTGTTCGGCAACGTGAATGAGGCTAAAGGAACACTGGTGGCCCTGAACGCCATCACCCGTCTGCGGGCGCGTGGGCACATGGATGCCGTCCTGGAGATTCATGGCGATCTCCTGTTCCCCGATCCCACCTTCAAGGAGGCCTTCGAGACCGCTCTCGCGGCGGCCGGTCCGGCGGTAATCCACAAGGGCGGCTATGACCGTGCCGATCTGCCCACCCGGATGGCCGGTGTGGACTGGTGCGTTATGCCCTCGGTCTGGTACGAGAACGCGCCCTTGACCATTCAGGAAGCATTCTTGCATCAGCGCCCGGTGATCTGCAGCGGCATCGGCGGCATGGCCGAAATGGTCACCCATGGCCGTGACGGCCTGCTGGTTCCGCCCGGCGATGTGGACGCCCTTGCCGACACCATGGAGCGCGCTGTCACCGATCCGGATCTCTGGCCGGCTCTTGTTCGGGGATTGCCGGCAGTTCGCGACATCGCGGACTGCGCCGACGAGCACGTGGCCCTGTATGCAGGGCAGGCCCCCATGGACGCGGCGGAGATCGTGAATACGGAAGCACAAGCCGGATCTCGCGTGCGCACTGTCCCGGAGCCAGACCGGCCCAACCGCGCCGAAGCCGACGGGTATGGAGACATGGAAGCGTTTCGGACCGTTGGAACGGTATGAGGGAGACGGAGCCGTGACAAGCGCAGACCTCTCCGAAACCGCGGCCGGACGGGAAGAACACGAGGCTCATGAAGCCGAGATTATCGGTCCCGACCAGAGCGCCACCACAGAGTTATCGGCGACCGACTCGGCCGTCGTGGGTTGTGTCGATTCCGTTTCCGAGAACGGGGTGTTCGGCTGGGCCTGGTACCCTGACACCCCGGGCAAGATCGTCGAGCTGGATATCGTGTGCGACGGCACAATTGTGGCCACGGTGACGGCCGACCGCTATCGCAGCGACCTGGAATCCGCGGGCATCGGCGATGGTGCGTGTGCCTTCGAGTTCCGCTTCGGCGGAAGCAACCTGTTCCGGCCGGGGGCCTATGGCGTCCGCGTTTCGAGAACGGCTGTTCCGCTCCTCAGCATTCCCGATACCGCGGGCGTATCTCAGATCTCGGAGCTTGTGGGGCGCCTTGTGGCAGTGGAGCGATTCGCCGCGCGCAGTGCCCCTTTGCAGCCCAAATTGATGTCGGCCATCAAGTCGCTGGCGTCCCGACTGGAGGCACTGGAGGCACGGCTGCGCGAGGTCGGCGAAGGTCAGGACGCGACGGACGTCCACGGCATGCGGATGGATGCCGCCATCGTCAAGATCGAGGCCAAGCTTGCCGCGTTGTCCCCAAAAAAACGCACCCGCATCGCTCCACCGTTGGTCCTGACCGCGATCGTCAGCGCCGTAATCGCCATGGTCGTCACCTATGTGACCATCATGTTGATGGTGGGCCCCGAGACCGCGCCATGGTGATACATGCCCAGGGAGACCCCGGCCGACGCACAGGACCCGGCGTTCTGGATGGCGTCCTGAACGGCCAGGTCTGTGGCTGGGCCGCACCCCTGCGGCCAGGTGTGCCACGCTCCGTCACCTTGTATGTTGATGGCCGGGCATGGACGACGGTGACGGCCAACCGGCATCGGCCCGACCTTCTCCAGTACGATGGTGGCGCCTGCGGATTTGTTGCGGACGCTCCTCCGGAGACCCGCGATGGTGCCATGCACACGGTGTCCGCCGACTGCGATGGCGTCCCACTGGTCAACAGCCCGCTCTCGGCGACGATCCCAACCTCGGCAGCCGAGCACACGTCGGTGTTCGCGCATCAAGGCCAGGCGTTTCGGACCCGCCTTACTCTGGTCGCCATCTGTAAGGACGAAGTGGACTATGTTGACGAGTGGGTGGCGTATCACCGGGCCCTCGGCGTCGATCGAATTCTTGTCTACGACAACGATAGCCGCGACGGAACGTCGGACCGCCTGGCGTGTCTGGCGGCGCGAGGTGTGATCGAGGTCATT
>Ga0126339_10002760_pt1 | contig 12640 bp, 9 predicted proteins | sample OrbTmetagenome_2_FD_92532 | JGI IMG/M metagenome (GOLD analysis project Ga0126339, IMG submission 92532) | Coral microbial communities from Petempiche,Puerto Morelos, Mexico - Orbicella T R C metagenome | ecosystem: Host-associated > Invertebrates > Cnidaria > Coral | place: Petempiche,Puerto... | reverse complement strand
TGACGGTCACATACTTCGATGTTCTTTGTATTACTGACCATTGTTTTCCTCGAAGCCGGTTTAATCATGTAGAGTCCTCTTGAAAGGTTTGTAGAAGCACTCTTTCGGACAACTCTCGGCACACATACATGTAGGAACAGTAAACGGAAGGAAGGATTGATAAATGCCACGGCCATTTTGTGTCTACAACAGGTGTTTTTGGTTCTCAATCTTCCCGTAAGTATCACATCATTGATTCCCGTTATAAAAGTTTTTAGCCAAATCAAAGTTTAGACCAAATAACGCCAGCAGCAGCTAGAAATGTCTAGGCCATTGCACGTCTAAGCCCTAAATAGATGTGGCTAAAGATCTTTGCTGTCTAAAGTAAGCACAACACTGTCGCCACAGGGTAAACCGCCTACTATTACGGGGCTAAATGTTGACCGGTTTACACATCTCAGGCCTCCCTCACGTACAATACTGGACGACGCTTGCCAACAATTCGTTAGACTTGCGCCTTAATCGGACTTAATGATGTTCTCGGGCAGACTTCCTTTAGACAGCAAATACAGAACCCTAATCGGTCTGCTCCTTGTCAGAGTCACCACGCGAACTGAATTCAGACGAGTGTAGCCTGGGCTAAACTTAACACAAATTGAAAAGGGGGGTGGGGGGGGGAGATAAATAATAAAAAAAAATACCTAAATAAATGAAACATGCGGCAGAGACTTTCTACATTTCATGCTAGGTACGATTTACAAGCTGCTGTCATAGCAAAAGCAAAAAATAAAAAATAAAAAAAAAACAAATAAATTAAAAAACACTTAATTCCGTGTTCATAAATCCAGACATAAAGTACAAGTAAAATTAATATATTATTATATACAAACGAGATTTACTAGAACCTAGTTGAGTCAATAAAACCCAGAAATGTCCTTGACATGTTTTTTTTTTTAAATATCTGCTTATAAGAATAAATATTTTCAGGTACTTTAACTAATCTATTTAAAAAATTTCAGATTACAGGGCCTCTGTACTGTAAAGTGTTCCTTCCAGTATCAGATTTAAACCTAATGATATTAAATTTATTGGGAAAGCGAGTTGACCCAGAAGTTGCTTTTTTAGAGACAAGTTCACAAACAGATTGGCTTGAAGTTTCAAAGTACACTTTGTGCATTAACATAAGAACGGACTTTTTTATAAAAGTAAGAGAAGGGTTGCCAATTCGATTTAATGAGACAGATGTCATCGGCCAGCGACGGTTGAAAGTTGTTTATAATACGGGAAGCTCTTGCGTGGATAGAGTTCAGAGAATTCATTGCAGAGGGTGAGCAATTTCCCTGTACTGAAATGCTATTTTACACTGGGAATGATGGATTTGAAGTATATTTCCTCAAGTGACTGTTTAGGAAGAATTCTCATTCTCTTTAATGCTCCAACTTTTTGTGTGACATGCTTCTTCACAGAGTCAATGTGCACAGACCATGAAAGTCTAGGGTCGATTTTAAGTCCTAGGCAAGTGGTAGAGTCAACCAGGTTGATTAAGCCTAGCCCAAAGTGAAGGGGCCGGAGAGGACCAACAAAGGCGGATTTTTTTAGAATCATTGCCTCAGTTTTGATTGGATGGATGGTTAGTCGATTATTTACACTCCACATGAGGACTTGCTTCATCGTTTCATTTAGAGATGATATCACTTGGTTGACATTTGGGCCAATGCAGTAGACTGTGGTGTCGTCTGCATACATGTAAAGATCTCCTGAATCAGTGTGGTCAGGGAGATCATTAACATATATGTTGTACAGCCTAGGGCCGAGAAGCGAGCCTTGAGAGACTCCATAGTACACAAAGTCAATGGCAGACCTGCAGTCGTTTACATCAGTGAACTGGCATCTATTAAAAAGAAAGCTCATAAGCCATTCATGGAGTGATCCTGATATACCAATGGCATTTAACTTATAAGATAATATGTCGTGGTGAACAGTGTCAAAAGCTTTTTGGAAGTCAATAAAGACCGCTCCCACTGTCTGACCGTTGTCAATTGTTATCGTCCACTTCTCAGTCATTGAAATGAGCATTCCTTCAGTTGAAAGTCCTTTTGTAAAACCCCATTGTTTACAACTTTTTGTGCCACAGCTGTTCGTGCCACAGCTGTTCAGATGATTATCAATTAGACTGCGAATCTGGCTTTCAAGGAGCTTACTGGGAATACTTAGTAATGAGATTGACCTATAATTAAAAACATCTGCTGGACTTCCCTTTTTAAAAATTGCATTAACTTTTTCTAACTTCCATGGATCAGGAAAACTGGACAAAGCCATACTGTAATAAGATACCGTTAACAAGCTATCTGAAGCAGATGATCCGCAACAGCTAAACTACGAGACGAAATACCATACGGGTCAGAAGCTTTGTCAGGTTTAAGGTTCTTAAGATCACTCTTGAGCTTACTGATGTTAACTTCCAAGTCCTGTATAGTAGGGGGTAGTTCTGTACACGAACTAACACTTCATCGGTTTCAGGGAATTTTTCAGCTAGCTCCTTATAAGAGTTAATAAAATCAGCTTTCTCATTATCATTGCATACTTCGTTGTTCTTTGCATTTCTGAGGACGCCAATGCGTTTGCTCTTAGATTTGCCAGTGGCTTTGTTTACAGTTTTCCAGAATGATTTAGAATCCTTAGTCTCTGCAAATTTATTCTTCCAATATTGAGCTTCAGTACTATGCAGGATCTTAGTTACTTTATTTCCAGCACCTTTGTAGTCAGTCCAATTTTTCTGTGTTGAAGAGTACCATCACAAGCTTTCAAAAGTTTATATCTCTTATTCATCTCTTTCTGGATCTCACCATTCATCCAGGGCAGCGAGCACTTTCTAACTTTGGCTTTGCGTGAAGTGACTTGACTCTTAACTATGTCATTATACATACGATCCCAGGCCCAGGTAATGTCATCAATGTCGTCAAAGGTAGAGCAAACCCACCAGGGAGCACCTTCCAGGTCATGTTTGAAATCATTCAGATTTTCCATCACCTTTTTAAAATTTTGAACATATTTAACAAAAGGCTTTGGATTTCTGATCTTTAACTTGTAAACAACCTAGATGAACTTGTGATCAGCAATGCAATAATTAATCACATCAGAGCTTGAAACCTTGGAGATGTTATTGGTAAAAATTAGATCAATCAAAGTATTAGAATGTTCCGAAGTTCATGTAGGCGCCTTAATAATGTTGCAAAAGTTGAAGGATTGTAAGATACGTTTCAATTTAGTACCATTAAAATCACGCGCACAGACAAAAAATCATACTAAGGTGAGAGGGGTGAGTTCAGAGTTCGTAAAGTTCAAAATAGTGGAAGCTCTCGCAACACGAAAAATTCCCTTTGTCGCACCTCAAATGTGAGGTCAATGGTTTGTTAAAGGAGGTCACTCCAAAAAACATATTTTTTGTCAACGCTAATAGAAACGTTTACCGACCCACCGAAGTTTCAGCCTGTAAGGTGCAGGGTTTCCTTGTGAAATTCATCTCCAAAAAAGCCCAAAATTCAAACTTCGTTGCCGCCATTTTGAACAGTACTCAGCAGCCAGGCAGCGTTTTCATGACATCTTTCCATCCAAGAGATTTTGTCTAAATGGCTTCCAACAAGCCTTTTAACTACCACTCTGGGTTATGGCTGCTCTTTAGCCATATTATTTTGAGCCAAACATGCTCCAAACTCCGAAATGAAAGCATTTAAGATAGTGAAGTGGATAATTGCTTGGATAGTTGCAGGTTTTTCAACTTACCGCCAGTTTCGAGTTGGATGGAATGACGTCACATAAACACGGCCTGGCTGCCAAGACAGTTTCAAAATGACAGCCTCCGAAGTCGCTTCTTTCGAGATGAATTTCTTCAGGATAGCGGGCACTTCAGAGACCTAAACTTCGATGAGTGGAAAAGCTGAATGTTTACTTGCTATAGGTGAAGACAAAAAAGTGAGCTTTTTGGAGTGACCTTCTCCTTTAAAGGCCACCTCTGCATGCTTTTGACAACCTTTGATGCGCATCAAAGATCATCTTTGAATATACATTTGCTTGCTTTGTTGCTTTGTCTGCGATTCAAGTCAAAGGTTTGCTAAAGATGTGGTCGAAGATGCCTGTGACGCAAGCCAAATGTTTGTCGAAGGTGCCCTGCGCATTCCACGCACGCACATCTCGCCTAAACTTCTCGCTTGCGCTCCTTATTCGCGCTTTCTGACCATTTATTGCATTTCACATGATCCACATTGTAAATGCCTTTTCTGCCTTCTACACTAGCTTTGTAGCTCTGTATACAAAAGATGCAATCATATCCGTACTCTTGTTTTATACTTAACAAGTTTTGAAGGAATATATGAGCTTTAATAAGGTTTTTGTACTAATGTACTTAACTTCATCTCAGTTTGAGTTTTTTTTTCCATTTTTATGGGGAGTAAAATTGCAAAATGTGAATAATATTAACACCAACGAGATAGAGTTAAGCTTATATTAAGTTATGTTAAGCTGATAGTTTCTGCTATGACAGACACTTCAGTCAATTGACTTAGTAACTAAAGCGACAATATGTGTCTCTGTTGTAAACATCTTGAGGAACAGCACACCTGAGGCCACTCAGAACATCACACGACAACAACTTGCCGCGGATCGAACTCTCCAACAGGATCCAACTATCACCGTTGTGCCAGCAGATAAAGGGAAGGCTGTAGTCGTTATGGATACGGTTGAGTACCGTGAGAAGGTTCGTACTCTATTGAGCGATGAAGAGACCTACACTAAGATCACAGACAAACGTAGGAATCCAACATCACGGCTTGAAAAGAACCTTAACAAGCTATTATCAGAAATTAAGTCATGTCCTTCCACTCACGACCAGAATGTCAAGCAAGTGGATCCAAACCTGCATCACCGTCTTCACGGCACAGATGCTATCCCGGCTTCCTCCTATGGGCTCCCAAAGATCCACAAGCCTGGTATACCACCACGCCAAATAGCCAGCTGCATCAACGCGCCAACCTTCAATGTATTCCGACATTTGGTTTCCATCTTATCCCCGCTGCTGGAGGAGAAATACTTGATAAATAAAAGTGTTGTGTTTGCCCAACAGGTTAGAGACCAACCAATTACAGAAGATGAGATCATGGTATCGTTCATTGCATTGTTTACGTCCATGCCAGTAGACCTTGCTTTGCAGATCGTCCGTGAAAAATTACAACAGGACGTTACTCTAACGGAACGTACAGATATTTCTGTGACGAACATCATGAAGTTACTAGAGTTTGTCCTGAAGAACAGCTTCTTCACCTACGATCAGGAACATTACCAGCAAACGTTCGGCTGTGCCATGGGATCTCCCGTGAGTGCCACTATCGCTAACTTGGTGATGGAGTACATAGAAGAAAGAGCAATCTCCACAGCTACTCATCCTCCACGATGGTGTTACAGAGAGAGAGGAGACACGTCATCAAAGTGCTAAGGGATAACAACTACTCTCTGCGTTTTATCCGGAGTTGCAAGTCCTACCACAACTCTCTCCCCCGCGATTAGAGTACCAACGACACTTCCAGCCCTACGCACCTTCAACCTCAACTTTTGTTGTTCTTCTGTATGTCAGAGGTGTCTCTGAGAGAATTTCGCGAGTACTACGTAACAACGGCGTTAAAGTGGGTTACAAACCTTTCAATGTTTTGTGCATGTGTTTCCCGAGACCAGAGGACAAACCTTCTTCCTCGCAGTGCAGGGGTGTTGTTTACAAGGTCGGCTGCGTTGATTGCAACTTCATGTACTATGGACAGACTGACAGAGCCTTGAAAACAAGGTTAAAAGAACATAAAAGGACGATTCGGGTTGGAGACAACAATTCCAAAGTTGCGCAACACGCGAACCTATTTGTCCATAGTATAAACTTCGACCATGCGACAATTGTAGACAAGGCTCGTAATTTTCACGAGAGACTTCTTCTCGAGGCTTGGTATTCGCAGAGAGACAACAATGCGGGAAATGAACATATTGACATCCCGGACGTTAACAAATCCCTCGCGTAATCACGCGCAGCGGTCGTTTGTTATGTTTTTGCTGGCGTAGCATGCGCAGATCTGTGAACCGTTAGAAAGCCTTTACTCAGTTGGCTTTTTAAAAAAACTGATGAAGGCCAAAGTTGTTTGGTCAAAACGTCTTTGAAGTTTTATTAACGCTGTTTCTAACGTTAACAAGAGTCAGTGTCAAGCACAAATTTTAATTCTGATGTCCATCCCTGACTGCAATTTTAGTATTTTCAGTTAAAAAAAATATATATCCTTATCAACTTTTGTAAATAAATATATGTGAACTGAAAATAAAGTCTTGTCTTTTCTTAACAAAGAGCGTTGCCGATCAACCATTATTCAGTCAAGTGCAATCTTACACCAAATGGTTTTCACGGCAGTAGATCTGTCCTGCCTTGAATATATGCAATTCAAAGGCTCTTTGTGTAAATTAACATTTACTTTTTAAACTCCGTTATACTCTGAACATTGAAATAATTGAATTAAATTCAAAGACTTACCATTCGTGGTCAAAACACTATGAAAATTTCACGATGGCCGCCATAATGAAGTCGATAAAGGAAAATGTCAGTGTTCTTCACAGATGACATCGCTAACTTTCAATCTCCTCTCTGATTGGCCAGAAAAATGCAGGAAGGCACTGGCAGCCATGTTTTCACGCTGTCTTCTTCTACCACCTCCAGGTCAAGTGAAATTTTTTTATTAAAAAAAATAAACATTGGCAAGAAAGCAAGCCAAGTTTTTAACCAGTTCCGTTGCCATGGCAACAGCACACATCTTAGCCAAAATGCGAGAATAAACCCTTCTGTGGTTAACCTTGACTCTTGCAAAAAAGGGGCGCCAAAGCATAAATAGTTTAAAAGTAATGGTGAATTAAGCATAGGCACTTGAAAACTGTGTTCGGCCACCTTAACACAGTGTTCAGTTTTGTAATGAATAGCTTCTCGAAAACTAAACAATCAAAATTGTATATCGTCTAGGTGCCTGCTGATTGCTGAGTATTTGTGTTTGCTGATGCATTAGTGTTAATGTCGTACCGGACATAATCTGTGTTGCACAGATGACATTTAAATTTGTTAACTTCTCTTTCGGACTGAGAACGTAAACAACCTTCTTGCTCTGGAAGACGGGGTTAATGTGGACACCAATGTTGGCACTCATACTCTGCATTTGCCTTTTGACTGAATTAGCTGATTGCTGATCTTTAAATGGTATTGGGACCATGATAGTAGGGTCTCGTCACTAGCATCCTTGGGTACATTGATATTGTAGGTATTATGCAGGATAAATTGATTTTCTAGCCTAAATTAAGGAAAGTAGAGCGGAGCTTGTTGCACTCATCATAAAACGCGGTAGGAGTAGATGACAGGCGATGTGCTCGATGGATCATAGTAGTGAGCAAACAGCTTTTAAAGTGAAGTTGTTTGTACACGTTTAAATATAATTTCACCCAGAGAGGATACCTAAATGGGAGGTACAAAAGTTCTAAGTGTCATGCTTAGCAGTTGTAAATTTCATAAGACAAATTCTGTTTCAGATTCAGTTTTAACCACACACCTACGGGAAAATTTAGTGAGCAGTAAGGTAATAATTTATTGCTGGTTCTCATCGGACATCATTATATTCCAAAATTAACTAGACGCTTTTCTGCGTGTTCCCAGGCAGTCGTTATACTGAGAAGCACTAGCTATATTGCAATTGAGCCAAATGTTCTGCTTTTGAAGTCATACGAAATTCAATCAAATCGATGTGCTCAAGCTATTCTGCCTTTGATCATGTTGATTGCATTTCTTGGAATCGATTAATAGCTTATCACTCGTTTGCAGGCCTTAAGGGCGTAAACTGAGTCAAGGTCTTTAAATCAGACTATAAACGTTTCAGTCTATTTTCCTTAGCCTTTGTCGTCGTCGTTGTTGTTGTTGTTGTTGTTTTTTGCGTTTCTCAAGCAAGCGAGAAATTTTGAATTTCAGAGTTATAGCGGTGCGTGACATAGAGCTACGAACGCGTTTGTCGAAAAACACATACTTATCTCGTGATTTTTAGCCCATTCAGAAGTTAAAGTATTAGGATGCCAATAAATAGCCATTAAATTCCATTATTTGGCCCATTCAGAAGTTAAAGTATTATTATTATTATTATTATTATTATTATTATTATCATAAATGCTTGTTTGTTCAGTACAGATAATCAGTCGCCTAGATAGCCAAAGTAAGTTCCAGATGTTTACACTATTTTCCGGCTGCAATGTTGGTGTACCGAGGTATACCAACACGGCAGCTCCATGCTGGGCTCTGTAAATTTGAGCAAAATATTTCAACGAATATCTGAGGTTTGCAAAAACGCACAGACTTAAAAATTAGGGGTGTCATCTTTATTAATCTCCTATAACATCACAATTTTTTGACTTTGTCCACTAAAAATTAATGGTTTTCGAATAATTTTTTTATTGCGTCAGGATTTTTGTGACAGTGCAAGCCAAGAATTGTTTTGCTGGGGTCAACATATATTAGTTTCTTTCAGCTTAAATATGTAATAATTCGCTTCATGGGTTTCATTCTAATAAAGACATAACTCTACGCTACAAGAAAATAACGAGAGAATATCGTTTAGTTCGAGATTTTAACTTTATTATACTTTACGAAGTTTCTCAGAACGCTTTACTTAGGTGTACTCGAACAGATACATTTGTAAACAAATTCTCTAACCTTTCTGTTCTTGTTGCTGAGACGTTCTTGAGTTCGTGCTGGGATTCTACTTGGTTCACGAGCATGTCTAAAAATACGATGACGCTTTTGAAGATGCTTTTTACCAAGTTGAAGAGTTGATAGCTCCTTTGGTATAACATGATTCTTGATAAATTCACTCAAAATGTTCGCTCATAAATTGATCCCTCCTAAGGCTTAAAGACCGACCCGTTCCAAAACGCTTAACGTTCTTTAGTGTTGGTCTTCCGCGAACGGGGTGTTCGTTTCTATGTGATTTCATCGCCCTAGAAATCATGGATTCCGTGCTAACTTTTCACGACGACAATGGACGAATACACAAGTGACGCATGCGCTTTAGAGACCAGACGGCGATTTGTGACTCAACGAGGAAAAAAATCAAAGGCTTCTTAGAGCAACCTCGTGGTATGAATTGATGGCACCATTGATGTAACCTGTGATCTGGCGTTCTTTGCAAAGTTACCTTTGATCGTAGGCCACACGTGCCGGCACAGTTAGTATGTTGGTAAGCGTATTAATGGCGAAAAAGTTTCTTAAATTTTGAATTGCTGAAGAAAATTAGTTAAGATATAGGCAAAGGTTTGCGTTGTCCAAATTTGAGGGATGGAGGTGTGGCAGGAAAGCATCAAAGGCGTTTTTAATTACTGGGTTGCTTCTGAGGCAACCATAAGTTTTAGGTGTGCAACTCATCACGAGGATTGGATTTTGTTTTTCTTGGAAAATTGACTAAAGAGAGAGTAATACGCGCGAGACTACGTGCGAATTAGGATGGAGTGTTCGCGTGTTCGCAGTTTGTGACATAAAACCGCTTGCCAGAAAGGACAGAATTCAAGTAGTCGAGGCCATTGTGACGAGTTATTTTAATATAATTTAATCTGCTGGAATTTTGCATGACTATCATACTGTACCACTCAAAAATGCTTTAAGTATGATGAGAGCTACAAGAAGAAATTATATACAATGTTTGTCAACATTATGTGTAATGTGCAGGAAAGAAAATTTGACGGTCAAACATTGGTATAGATGTATATAATTTCAATTGGTATCCTTGATAGAGAAGTAGTAAGTTCATGTACATGTAGCTTCTACTATATCAAGGCAGTTTGTACATTATACACTCACTTTTGTGTGTTTTGATCTCTAAAATGCTATTGAGATTTTATGACGCCTCTTAAATATTCAAATTTTCTTGTTGCTGCAACAGCAGTTCTCCCTTTTTTATCCCCTCTTTTTCTTAGCTCCAGTTTATGTTATTATTTCACTACAGTACAGCATAATAAATTTACTTTGTCACTGAATTTCCAAGGAGGTGGTGAGGTCCACTGAAGTGTTTTGTGCGCATTCTTGTGCAGTAATGGCTGGAGTTGTAAAATGTGTTTCCAACTTTCTAATTATATGTCCTTGAACATACTCATTTCATATGGTTGTGAGCAGTAATGTTCCTTTTGTACTTTCTGTGTTCGGAGAAGTTTAGCATTTTGGGATCTTGGTGTGTGTTAGGAAAATTGGTATTGTTATCTGTAGTTGTCTCATATAAGCACTTGATTACTTGTGTTCTTGCCAATTCCAAATGAAGCGTTTCAGTTTGTTGCAGCTGTAACCTAATTTATAGACATAGCAACACCAAGCGTGTTGTTACCATCTTGTTTCTGTCACTTACATAATTATTGCGGTTGCAGATACTGCAGAGTTGATGTCGTTTCCATACTTAATGCGCATAAGTTGTTGACAGTAGGAAATTCTGCACCTATAATACACATAAAAAAATAATGTATTTCTGTATTTCTACTATGCAAGTTAAAAACAGAAAGGGAGTAATTGAAAAACATTATTTGTCGATCTATGCAATAAATAATTCTGTTTTCTTTGCGTGCATGAAATAATTAACTTTTCAGTTATAGTGTAATTTGTAGGTTTACATTCTGCATCACTGTGGTTCAGGTGTACAGGCGAAGTTTTTTTGCAAAGTAATATCTTCAGACAGCTTACAGGGAAATATATATAGGCTTGTGATCACTACAGTATGACTCCAGTGTACCGGCAGATTGCACATGTTGTGGTATATTTGTATAAATGTGATCTATTTGTGTACGGTAGTCAGTAGTATACTGGTTAATCAACTGTGTGTACCCTCTATTTGTGATTAGAAATGCTTTCTGAGCTTTTTGTTCCGTAGTTTCCTGTATCGGATTAATATTGAAATCTCCAAGCAATATAGTAGGAATTGTAGGTTCTGTCAATACTGACTCATGTAAGAGCTTCAATCAATTGTGAAATTCTAACAGTTTTTGACCAGTAGATACCCACCACATGAATATTTGGAACTGGATGGCTAAGAACTGTTACAGTAATTTCCACACTATTTACATTAAATCTGTATGGAATTTCAGTACAATTTAAATCATTCTTAATGTACACAGCAGTTCCATAGCAAGTTCTGATGCTAGACTGACTAAAGTCATTTCTCTACGAATTAGGAGGAGGAAGGCTTACCTTTTGTTCCAGATGATAAAGCTTTTATTTCAACGTACTGCTTTCTTCCTGTGGCCGGTCGATTCGTCGTCGTCGTCCAAAGATGTCCATAGCCGCGCTCTTTACCGAAACCTAAACCTCTATCCAACTACCACTTTGTTTCCAAAAGTCTCGAGAGGCCCCTTAGTCCGTGATTTGCATTCAAAACACCGCACATTTCGAAGTTTTCATGGTCGTGGGTAAAACAAGAAAAAATGAACAAAGTTTAACGTTAACCAATTTGCAGGAAGCTTATTTCATGTTCGCGGTCTTAACGGCTCTTCGCGCACGAATCGTTCATGTTATCGTCACTTTTACGACTTTGACGCCCATTTCTCTGCAGTCAAGTATTCTGTAGCATATTTCCTTTCCATTGTTGGCTCCACAAAGGTATGTTCCGATCAGGTTTGGAATCAAAAAACCATCACGCTTCAAAGGGACAGGACGCCATTTTGAATCTGTCCGGGCCAATCTGTCCAAGTAGTAGGACATATTCTCGCCTTTGTACTACCCCCCGAATACGTACACTGAGACAATGAACAACGAGACAAACTTGTCGGGGAGTGGGAGATGAGGGAGAACGTGTTTAATCCAGGTTTAATGCATAAATTAATTGTCTAACAAAGTGAGTGAGTGATTTTCAATTGAATTTTACCCCCAAACCCTTAACCTCATAGCATGACTTACGTCATACCAGGAGGTAAAAAGAGAGCCAAAATTTAAACTCAGGCCTCACTGCCTTGGCAATAATTCCCTCTCCTTCTGTAAAGTGTTGAAGAGTATTAAAGTAGATGTAGACGACGTGAGTTTACGTTGTTATTGTTATCTAATACATCTAACAACTGGAGTAAAATGAATTGTTAGTCAAAGTGCCAATTTGAACAAGGACTGGAAACAGGATCTTTTCAAGGGCAAAAATATATTGAGTTGAATTAAGTTGTGACATGATATCAATGCATTGATTACATGATCATGATATATCCATAGATAGATAGAAACTTTATTAAGAATGTCATCAACCACCTAGCTGGGGAAAAACTCCCCTACTAATACGGGGACATAACAAAAACGAGTTAAATTAGAAGAAAATACTAAAAAAAAAAAACCTATAGCTATTTACAATAGTAAAATTTAAATCCAAGTTAAAATATGTTATGAGACTATGTACAGTGAATTTTATAATACAATAATACATACTTAAAAAAAAAAAATCTTTAGGAGGAGCAGAGCGGACAGCCTCTGCAGCCGTCATCTAATAATGCATCAAGATTGTTGAGATTTCTGATGTTCGTCTTAAAAGTGCTGAGAGATGTGGCCTCTCTTATGCTCTTTGGTAATTTTGACCACAATTTGGGTCCTAGATATCTGATC
>Ga0126339_10002759_pt1 | contig 12641 bp, 7 predicted proteins | sample OrbTmetagenome_2_FD_92532 | JGI IMG/M metagenome (GOLD analysis project Ga0126339, IMG submission 92532) | Coral microbial communities from Petempiche,Puerto Morelos, Mexico - Orbicella T R C metagenome | ecosystem: Host-associated > Invertebrates > Cnidaria > Coral | place: Petempiche,Puerto... | reverse complement strand
AGTAGTAGTAGTAGTAGTAGTAGTAGTAGTAGTAGTAGTAGTAGTAGTAGTAGTAGTAGTAGTAGTAGTATTGTTGTTGTTTTGGTGGTGTTGTTGTTATAATATTGATATGTTTAGAAAGAATCGGAAATTTTTTATTGGCGTTCCTCTAAGCAAGTAGACTTTCCCTAGTTTGCTTTCGATTTCTATGAGTTCATAAACTAATTGTTAAATAGAATTTCGAGGAACTTGTATGTTTGAAGACCATGATTATGTTAAACTTCAGGTCGCGACATACAGCCTAGCAACATGCACGCTGATATCTACAGGCTCATTAAACTTTTGCAGATGAATAATTTCGGTCTTAACTGTTCCCTGTTCCCTACAATAAATATAATTGGTGTTTTTCTTATAAGTGACAATGAACGTTTTTACTGCGCTTCCAGAACAAGAAGCTTCCATCTGATGTGAAGACAGACAGTGGTGAGGTCAGCGATGACGATGACGAACAAGAGGATAACTTAGTTATGAATGGCGACTGTAAACTCGAAAGACAAAACAGTAAACAAGGAAGCATAAAACGGCAAATAGGCAAGGTGGGTTCATATTTAAAATCATTGCTGAGCTTGCAAGAGAGGTCCTGTTTTTAATTACACACGACAGACCATCGCAGTCATGTACGCACTTTACACAGAAGCGAAAATAAAGCCTGAAAAAAATTCAAGCTTGAACAGGGTTAAACCCATGACCTGTGCGATACCAGTGCAGTGTTCTACCGACTGAGCTATCAAGCAAACCGTTAGTTGGTCACATTGTCAGTTCGTAATATACCCGTAGATGGTGGAGAATACAAGTGAATATATGAAAGATGATACATTTGAACTGCGGAGACAGATATGAAGACATGATTGATCATCGCAGTTAGGCCTTGAGGACAGTACGTAGTACACAGCGTCTCCAAGTGAAGTGGCCCGAAAGTCGACCAGGAAAGTCTCTATTCTTTTGGGTGTGAAGCTTTTGGCTTCATTGTTTCAGCGGTAAAAAATTTTCTTTCGTTGACGAAACAAAAGTCCTCTTTAACAAGTTTTCGTGAAAGCACTTGAGGGGCTTCCGATTTTTTTTTACCCAATCAAATAATAGCGCGAACACTCGCAAGTGTTTGGAAAGTTGCCGAGTAGGTATGACGTCACAAGGAGAGGTCACGTCACACAACAAGTGCTTTGGCAACGCCCGCAGGCTTTGAAATCTAAATGGTCGAACCTCTGGTTGCGACCACCTCTCGTAGGCGACCACCTCTTCTCAGCGACCAGTTTTCCAAAATACCAAAAGTTTTCAAGTCAAATCACTATATTTGGAACCTCTCGTAAGCGACCGCGACCACTTTTAGAGCTAAAAGTTTGAAATCTTTTTTATTTTTAACCTCCCGTAAGGGACCATTGGACAGATTATAGAGCGGAAATTGGATAATAAGGTGTTGTAATATTATGGCATTCCTGGGTAGTACCGGGTTTTTTTCTCGAAATTGACTTTTCACGTGAATAAGACATGTAAAACATGGGGTAAGTCTCTGCAGTTACCATATGCTAATGAGGCAAAATTCTGACCCAATATGGTCTAAGCTCTCGTAAGCGACCACCTCCAGTAAGCGACCACCAAGGCTTGTCATTTTGGTGGTCGCTTACGAGAGGTTCGACTGTAAGTCACTTGAGTTTTGGCGCCATTGTCGTCACCTAATCCGCTTTATCGTTATTAGCGAGTTTCGGTTGTTGTTTGCTAACAAGACTTTGAGTTGATTTCAAAGCTGTATCTCTCTGCAGGATCCTAACAAGAAACCGAAGAAGACGACTAAGCTAGCAAGGGAGTTATCTGACCTAGTCACGTATTGTAAATCTGTTGCTTTCCAAGACTTCCAGAATTCTACCGAAAACCGTAAGTAGAACGACAGAGAGTTGTTTCACTAGAGTACGAACTTCAGAACTTCACTGCTATTTAGTAGAGGCGAATCTTTGCTCACGTCATTGTTTACATTTTTCCTCATTCACATACGACTTCGCGCAGAGAAAGCATCACGCTAGACACGAATTGACTTCAAACATTTAAGAGCTTGTGAAACTTAGTAATTGGTGAAATTTTTGGTTCTTCGGGTCAGTGTAAAATTCGAGGCGAAATTGGCTTTCAAAAGCTGCAAATTCTGTGTGGCACAAGCGCCAATGAGTTCATACATTCTTGTAAAATTTTGAGCTTTTAAACCCGCGTCGCACAAAAAGTATTCCAGACATCGGGGTCAAATTCATTGGGACAGTTAATCGAGCTGCGCCCTTTCAAATGTTGAAAACAAAGATACTCCAGTAAGTGCACAGGTTCTAGGAGAGTGAACAAACGAACCTACGAACGGGTGATTGAGCAAACGAACGAACGCGCGAGCGAAGGAATGTTTGAACGAAAGAACGAACGAAGAAAGGAACGCACGGACGAATGAATGAACCTTGATTTTACATTGGCGAAACCAAATATTGCGCGTACTTGTAGAGAAACACTAAGAGCTTATAGCATTAACTAACGTCGTATTTCTGAATTTTCGTTACAATTGACGTACCACTTCGAAGGTAACGAAAACAAGCCACGGATATCACAAGATTTTCAAAGTACTTAGCAAAGACCCTTATGAAGTTTTAATCTTCCTCTAGTAATTTCTGGCGGTTAAGACTTTCCTGTAATATATCGTTTGTTTTTACTTCAGAAAAATGCTGGGAAATGTGTTCATTTAGTGAAAATGTCGCCAGGAGGTTGACACAGACATTTCCTGAAGAGTTTGTAAACTATAACAAGACGTTTTTAAGCCGAGTGTACCCTGCTGGGAAGAGAGTGGACTCGAGTAACTACAATCCTCAGGAGATGTGGAACTGTGGCTGTCAACTTGGTAAGCTGGGCGAAAAGTGAATTTTAAAACAGTGATTGTAATAACGTGTATTATTGTATGGTTAGCTCCGTGACCGGGCAAGATACACCAAATCCTGCGCTGTGATTGGCTAGGGAGTGGCCCGCTCGGGACTACGTGCTGTGTCCCGCAAGAAAAATGTGTTCGTTATCTTAGATAATAAATTCTTTATTGACCAAGCTTGCTCGGTCAAGATGGCAATAAAAACAATTGGCTAGTATCCAGCCATCTTCACCGAACAAGCTTGATCAATAACCCATAATACGTGTGCATTTTATATTTGGTTAGACTTACTTGTTGGGTCCATTTTATTGAGTCAGCAGTCAAAGAAAGGCTGTTGATGAGTAAATTCTTCTTATCTTGTTTTGAGCTGTTTTCACCTGACTATCGAAGGTAGTTCGCGTTTGCTTTGGTTCTGCGTTACTACGCTGCGTGACTGGCTTAATGAATGAATGAAATGAATGAATCTCGCCCCACTTTTTTATCCAATCAGAAGTGAAAACAAAACCAACTGTGACTCGGTCACTTGCTAATAAAGACGCCTTCATTGCAGGCTAATGGAAATGCGTTTCTCTTTTTTGTCAGTGGCATTGAATTACCAAACCCCAGGTCTTATGATGAACCTAAACACAGGAAAGTTCCTCGAGAATGGAGGATGTGGATATATCCTTAAACCCGCTGTCATGAGAGAAGGTAAAACATAACATCTCTCTGAGCTTGCCATGCATGGAAAATTGACAAATAAAGAAGCCTAAGCCGTGTATTACACTGTGATAAAACACGACGGGCATTTGAGAACACGAGGGAAATGAAGAAAACGCGAGCCGCAGGCGAGTGTTTTCTACATTTCTCGAGTCCTATCTATATTATAAAAAAAAAAACATAAATAGCAGCGGGAAAAGATGGCTGTTCGGTGCAGCCGCTTTTGACTTAATTAATAAAGTACTTTTGTGTTTGCTTGGGTTCCATAAGATGTTTGTGTCTTTTCCTATGCTTAGTGTTAGTTGCAGACTGTCCTACCTCACTTTCTTCGAGTCCCGTATTCTTCTTTTCCCTCGATTTCGGTCGGCTACTCGTTTTCTTTAAAAGCTTAACCCATGGATTTATCTTCTCACGGTAAGGAGATTTGGTGAGCTCTTTTTCGGGGGCTGGGGTGGCATCTTCGCGTACTCTCCCCCATTTACTTATTTTCCTAGCGAGACTGGTGGCATGTTCTGCCGCGCTTATCTTCCGGTACGCGTTTTCCCTCGCTTTCTTTCTGCTGCATGTTTTCGCGCGCTTTCCACCGGTTACTTGTTTTCCCGCGCTTTGCACCGGTAATTTGTTTTCCCGCGCTTTGTACTGCTTATAATGTTTTGGTTCCGTGAGTTTCATTTTTGTCAGGTGTTATGTTTTGATGATTTTTACTATCTGTCTAACCTCTGCATCGTTTCTTCTTTAGAAATAGCATATTTTAATCCAAATACAAAAGATGTTATTCCAGGCGTCTCCCCGCAAATACTGCAAATCAAGGTACAAAGAAGTTTTCATTGTATTCTGACAAATTTTAAAAACGTAACCGTTACAACTCGATTTATTGGGCCAAATACGATTTATCAAGGTTCGACCTTTAATTTTAAGTCAAATAAAATTAGAAATAAACTAATTAAATTATTAATAAATCAATGTTAGTAATAGCGAATTAAACTCCTTTAGTTTTTTTTAATCCACAAATGAACGAATTTCCTGTCGGCAAGAGGTGTTTTATTTCTTTCAATCGCATGCAGAAAAACAGATTTAGATTTCCACAAAGAATTCCTTTCAATCAATCAATCAATCAATCAATCAATCAGTGTATTTAACGTGGTCTGTACGCTTAGTTAAAAGGCTAGTTTTAGGGTACGCCACGAAAAAAACAGAAAAAAAGAAATTATAAGAGCCTTATGAAGGAAGGTATATAAATTTAAATAAATTAAGATTAACAACTAGCTAATATTAAAATATGAGAATTAACAATGTAGACACAAGTAAAATGTATAAGAAAATAGGATCATTAAAAGCAGTAAAAATTGATTAAGGATAGATCCACTTCGCACTAAGAGTCCCGTGAGATCTAATGTTTTTAAGTTGTTTTTAGAAGTAGTGTACGTTTGTATCTTTCGAGACTCGTCCGGTATAGCGTTCCACAATTCTTTCATTTCTTTTCGCAGGTCATTAGCGGTCAGCAGTTTCCCAAACCAAAGGGCTCCACAGCTAAGGGTGACGTAAGTGTAGCTGTAGTTGTTACTGAGAACGTTCTTTCATATTTTTCTGCCGTTGACTGTAATGTTTTGCTTACTGGTATTCTGCACAGGTGATTGATCCATTTGTCACAATCGAAGTGTTTGGCATCCCGGCTGATATTTCACAGGAAAGAACAAGAACGGTTCCTCACAATGGTAGATATTTTTCTTGATGTGATTTGTGTTTGCTTGGCACATTCTGCAGTAATTTTTCAACTTCTTTCTCGGTTTGTCTTTTTTTTTTTCTCCAGGTTACAACCCAGTCTTCGACGAAACTTTCGAGTTTCACATCAATCTCCCTGATCTGGCTCTAGTGCGGTTCGTTGTACAAGATGATGATTTCATTGGTGATGGGTTCATCGGACAGTACACTATTCCTCTGAACTGTATCCAACCAGGTAATTCAACTAATGGCGGGAGTTATCACAGGGGAAAAAACTGAACACCCGTCCCCCTTCACCCCACGGGGGCGGGGGGGGGGGGGCGGTTTATGCCTGAGATAACTTGCAGAACAGATCACCGTTTGAAAGGTTTTTAACTGTAGTTGATCGGAAAGTTAACACTGACCCATAGAGTGGTTTCCAATTGAGCTTCGAAAGTAATCCGGCAATTACTTTGGTTTTGTTTTGACTATGATTTGAGATTGGCTGAGTAATCTAATTGGTAAAGTAGCTGGTTTGGTTTTAGTTTTCCGACCCTCAGTTGAAAACCGCTACGTACACGACAAATACAGACCTGGATTTCCTTGCCATATTTTTACTAAAAGGTGAAAAGTCTGTATAAAAAATATTTACATTGTTTATCTCGAGGGTTTAAGTCTGCTGGGCTCTTGTAACAAATTAGATTGAAGACCGTCCACTAGTGGGCCAATCAACATTCAGAACTAATCCCAAAGTGAGTCGGCACCATGGTTTTCGGGCATAGTTCATTTCGTCGTGTAAGAATGCTTTCGTATGGTCTACTCAACATTATCTCGCGACGGGCGTTGGCCGGGCTATTTGGCGATTGGAAAACGAATCGTTTGGAACGATTAAAAAAACCCACATAAATGCAATTAAAGTCAATTTTCTTGCTCGTTGCCAGGCTACCGACACGTGCGCCTTCTGTCATCACACGGAGAGGAACTGGACTCGGCCACCTTGTTTGTTCACGTGACCATCACAAATCTGAACGACGCTGCGGCTGTAAGTATAACACGTGATCAGTTCAACCCCTTCGGTACCACGATCAAAATTGATTCCTTGTTGATAATTTGATTTCTTCTCTTGGCCTATTTCCTTGACAATGCGGTGTAACTGTAAAGAGAAATTTGACTTTGATTAATGTTGTAATTAAACCAGAAAAAAAAATAGGTCTCTGATAGAAACTGTTGGTAAAGTTGTCTGTTTGATGTGACGTTAAGACGTTTTTTTCACCTTCCAGCAAAGACCGAGAAAAGCTTCTTTGAGGAAGTCAAAGAAAGCGAGGGAGGTAAGTCTTGTCTTTGATGTTACTTTCCTTTCGCTACTGCATGTAGAGTTGTATGTTGCGGAGTTGTCTTGGCGGGGTTTGTATTTCTGTTTGGAATTGATTATGTGTGTAAATATAACTAAACAACAAAAAAAAGAAGGGAAAGAAAATAAAAAAGTACACCATTCTATTGTAGATAACGTAGTTATTTGTTTGTACGTCGAGTAAGTATCTCACTGTAAATGTAAGTGATGTAAGAGTAAAGTATACTTAAGTAAGCAGTGTAAGTATGCAGTCTTAAGTAAATGGTCTTTATTTTGTCTTTGTTGTAATTAATAAAAAAAATTCTTATAAAGAGAATTGATTATTTGTGTTGTTCTTTTGTTTCTTCGTTCCAGTATACTAGTATGAAAACTGTGGGTGTCAAAGCGGTGGATGATACGTTTAAGGTGAGCTTCTATCAAGGTGTCTCTGAAAATCTAATTTTATTTTACAATTACTTTGTGTGCAGAATGTCCCACTTCGACCTCTGGAACAGAAAGCAACCAAAAGTGTAAATCCACTGTCTTAAGAGACTGAGGATAATTACTGGTTTTGAGAACAGTAATGTGCGAACGTTGTTTGTCTTTCGTATGACTACGAACCAGATTATCCTAAAAGGCAGTAAAAGAAAAGTTACAACTAGGTGATCTTAAGAAGATGTGCTGTTCTTGTATCAGCTGAGAAGTTTGTCGTAAACCAACTGTAAGATGTTTAAGGTATCAGCCAACCCAAAATTGACCGTTTTGTATAATTTTGGTTTTTTCTATGTTCGATAAATCTTAGGAATAGCTTTCGTTTAAAAAAAATCCACAAAAAAATGTTATTCGTACCGGAAGTTATTTAATAAGCGAAAACAATTTTGCCATCTTAGTTATTCTAATAAGCCGCTGACAACTCTTGTCATCGCGTTGTCAAATAAGGAGAGGTTACGTGACAGCTAAGCGCATGTGTGTTTGTGTTTCACAAAACACACGCGATTCGCCATCTTGGAAGCTCTCATAGTTGTCGCCTTGTGAAATCTATGAATGCCTTCGAAAAAGAAAAAAAAATCGTGTCCCTTTCTTCGTCAAAGATAAGACCAAAGAAAGGGAAGAAAGCATTTAGCTGTGAATCGGCGGCAGACCTCGCTTCGAGCGACAAAGGTTCTTTCTTCAACCAAGACGAATGGCTACAAGAAATCGAAGAACATGAACGCAGATCGGATACGAGTGAAAAGCAGTCGGTTGAAATGAGTGCAAGCCGTTCTAAAATTCGGTTAGAAGAAGCCGAAGAAGAACAAGAAGATGTTGGATCGTGGGCAAAGTTGAATGGTCGAACCACTGTTTCTGGAGAAAACCTGCAAGAAAAGCTTCAGCAGTCAGTTTTATGTCGATTCTGTCACAGGGACGTTGAACTGCAGGAGAATGTGTCTTTGTTTCCCACCGCCGCGAAAATTTGTCTGTTTCTTGTTACCTGTCAAACTACTATTGTTCAAGAAAACTGATACTTTCTTTTATCGATCAACACTTTATTTGCTTGACGCCTAGGTGTCGCTAATCTCATTGCGGTCGAAATTCTATTTTTCCTTGTTTTTCAATATGAAAATTTGTTCGAGTTGTGCATGTATTTTGAACTGCAAGTCGGCAGCCCCTGGACCAATTTGGCTGAAATTTGGCCAAATTAATGTCAGATAGCTTACCTACAAAACCGTCTCTGCGAATTTTAATTCTTCTTTTCATTTCAAAGTTATAACCTATTTTCCACTGGTGGTGACAATAATTTCTCATCCCCTAATATATTTGCTCGTAAAAATAAAACGGACGCACATTCCAGAAATCTGAGACACTGTTTTTTCGGCAAACGTGTGAAGAAATGAAAGCCGTATTAATCGTTTTCTTCCGTTTGTTTTTGGTGAGCATGGAACTTAATGAATGAAAACACTTAGCTTTGCAAAAACCTCATTTTTTTAGCACATTAAAGTTTTATACCTTTTAAAGGGAATTAGCTGTAACCATGATTATTCAGCTTTCAAAAAAGATACGGTTTATAGGGATTGTGTTGAAACAAAGTGCGCTAGAACGGTCCGCGCGCAGACGGTCCCGGTGAGTTGGCTGATACCTTAAAGCAAAAAAGTTAGCTCATCGATCGGAGAACAGCCGTTTTTCACTTCACCTAATTAATAGAGTATAACAGTTTTAAAGCTGTAAAATAGTCAGTGATCACATTTGTTGTTATGCTAATTGTCTGTGTTGTATATTTTTATAGCTGGCTATTCAACCACTTAGAGACGGCACAGATCTCAGAGAAAATGTTCAAACAGCTCTTGGAAATTTCAGGGTAACATTCGTTTCTTTTACACTTCCTTTATTTAAACTATTAGCATCATTTGTAAAGCGACATTCTCTAATGACGAAAAAGGCTGACGTCGTTAGAAAACATGTCGTGGTCATCACTGGTTTTGTTGTTGTTGTTCTTACGGCCAGACAAAGCTTATGTAGAAAGTCTTTAGACTTGCTCCACACCGTTTCTCTCACTTATTTTAAAGATACGGAATTGTTATAATAACTGTGAAAATGCAGAAAAGTTCCCCCTAAGTTATTTTGTGAAGAAACGTTTTTTCCGTGTTTCTAACTAGCCACAGGAACGCTTTGCAAAGTCTATGAAAACTTGAAATATGTACGGAAGCATTCGCTTGCGGTTCGTGTTTCCGGCAGCATCTTTCGCTCTCTCAACCTTACTATTTCCACTCGTGTTTCTGTAGCCCTAATGCAAATTAGGAATTACTTTCCATACCTGAATTAGTTTATAGTAGATGTGAATCAAGTGGTTAATAGCGGAGAATTTCTTGTTCTCTGTCTTATCTCCTTCCTCTCTTTTCTTCCTTTCAGGAGATCTGTGGCGTGGCTCCCCGGTCAAACCTTAAACAGTGCATAAGACTGCTGACTTCTAGATTACAAAGCACTTCAGAGTTTATCGCTTTGAACCTGGTCATGAAGGATGAGGTACTGCGGACGAGACATTCTCTTTCAATATTCGTACCCATGCTACCTTCAACCGTCACCTGTATTGCTTTTTCCTCTTCATGCTATGCAGCAAAAAAGTGCGTACCTTCAAACCGTCGCCAGAAAAAAAGTTCTGTGTACATGCAGGAAAAGAAGAAAGACGTTAGTTCTCGGTTTTGGTTAGCCGTTTCTGTTGTGACATCAAGACGAGAGACGTATTTACCAAATTTCAAAACACAGAGATATATATAACACAGAGAAGAGAGTTGAAAATCAATACGACGCCTAGGAGAATACTTTCGACGAACTTCGGAGTGTTTCAGTTGCCTGGAGATGTGATCAAAAACTGTCTTGTGTCAGTCAGTGTTTGGTATATATTCTAAGTCGAAACTAATACTAATCGGAAAACGGAAAAAAAAAGTCGTGAAAAATCTATCCCACCCAAGATGACATGGAGTCGAGAAACCTCGTTTAGCAGCATTCATGGAAGAAAACAGCTCCGGTGCAGTGTGATCTGGGTACACAAACGTCGAATTTCGGGGAAGAATATGAGTACGCTAGTGAAAACTAACTGATGGTTCAAATCCGAATCATTCTTTTTAACTTTTTTTTTTCTTTTTTGTGGTAGTATCCTTATTTCGAGGCTCATGGAAGTTTGCCAGAGATGTTAAAGAAAGCGTTGGCAGCGATAGAGCAGGTAGGAAAGGCAAAGGACGATTCACCTTTAAAATTTTAAACTAACCAGATTCAATAGTACTAAGAATATTTTTCAATCTTTACAGGTAGTTCAAGACTCTAAAACATTAATCGAAACTTGTGACTCCGTGCACGAAAGGGTAAGCTTTTCTTTCTATACATATTTAATTATTCCAGCGCAATTGACTTATGCCGTCACGTAGGTTTGCGTGACTACCCCCATCACCCAAAAGAATAGCCTCCTACACAGACGCTTTTTGAGCAGTTTTACTACTTTAAATTGATTCAAAGAATATAGTTTGCTTTCGTTTGTCATATTCATTATTGACGTTACTGTTATTCTTCAGATTATTCAGAGCCAGAGAGCTGGGTTGGAGTGGCACGTAAGTAACTAGCTATCTCGTTTGATTCTGAACAACAAGTTCTTTTAGTTGACGCAACCTTTGTTGGCATCAACGTACGAGCTGGGGGGAGGGAGGAGATGGGGGCTCCAGTCCCCCAGCTGAGAAAATTATGTAATTTTTCGGGCAAAACGCTCATGATTCGGGCAACGTCACTACCGTTGGCGTTGCAAGCTTTCTGTAGAACTACTTTTGGAATTGTAGCAGTTTCATTAGATGTGAGAATTGTCAACGTGTTTGATTTTGCGTTATTTTTTCGGAGAAGAAGGTCGTGTCATAAACGTATTAAATCTTGGGTTGCAGGAAGAGCTACACAATGCTTGTGGAAAAGAGGGCATTAAAGGCAAGCGGTTAACGAAGGTAGGCTTTGATGAATATGTATGTTTTGTTGTATGTGCATGCCGGTTAACAACTTGAACTGGTTCCTTGTTCGGCTGATCTTCGATTAACCCGAAGATTTCCGTAATGTTTTCAGACCCCGAAAGTCTTCTGTGGGCAGGTCGCTGTCCGGACTTATCGCATTGCTAAACAACCTTTGTGCAGAAAACTGAAGGATTAGTCAATTCTCAGAGATCACAGCAACCGTTTAGCTTGCGACATCTGGGTCCAGATTCTCCTTACCATTATCATGTATTTCTTTTGACTCTGTTTCGGAGAATTTAGCGTCTGGTTAAAACATTTTCTCATGAGATGACTAGATCATTTAATCACATCACCTGCTTGGTTGAAATTGCTTTAAGAAAGTAACGAGAAGTTAGGGTTTCATTTCGAAGACAGACGTCAGCAAAGTGAATCTAAACGTTTAAGTAACAATACTTCAGGGCCGGGTTGTTCGAAAGCCGGTTAACACTAACCCAGGATTAAAAGTTAACCGAACTATTAATTTTTCTTGTATAAAATTATTTTTTTACTGCTTAAGTTTCGTGTAGTTTGAGCTTAGTCAAGCTCAAAACTGATGGACAAACAGTATAAACAGAAAACCTCACCGAAAAGTTACAAAACTAAGATCAAATTTCTTGCTAATCCTGGGTTAGCTTAATCGGGCTTCGAACAACCCGACCCAGAGGTTCAACACGAGAGCTTGACTATTTAAAGCACCAGTCAAGGACTCATAGTTCATAACTGAGCCGAATTACTATTTAAAAACGGGGAACTAGTCAGAGACGGAATTCCGTTGACAGAATACCATCTAAGATCAGAATTTAAGGACGGTAAACCGTGTTAAAATCGCGACTCGTGATTTTCGCGTCCAGTGTGAATTTAAGAGAGTTTTCCGTCCTATTTTCCCGTCGATTTGGACAGAAAAGTAGACGGATAAATTTGAGACAGGAAACTCGTCATCTGCCGGATCCATTCATATCAGACGAGTTTTCCGTCTGAAGAGGAGTTTCCCGTCCCAAGACGGTTTTCGTCGCTAAAATGAATCCGGCAATTAGTACCCTGAACCAGGAAGTGAATTGATAAAGAGGATGTCGACGGGTTGCCGTTCTCAGTTCTTGGTTACATCACTAATAAGTGTAGACACTTGATACCACAAATTGTGCGATCGACTCTAGTGATACGTTTCTTTCGTGGTTCAATCGTTAAGATCATTAGCTGTGTTGTATTTTGTTCAATTACCTTCCAGGCTGTGGAGAGCTATGCGTGGAACATCCGTGTGTTAAAAGGCCAGGCAGAATTACTTTTAAACGCAAAAGCGGAATGCCAGGAATATCTTCGACAGGTAGGAAAGGTTCCGTTACCTAGTAGATGACCAGGGGGGAGCTCCCCTCCTTGTTAATGACCAGGCTGGCCTCAGCCCCCCCCCCCCCCCCCCCCCCCCCCCCCCCCCCCCCCCCCCCCCCCCCCCCACCCCCCACCCCCCTACACAAACTCACTCACCACCTACACCCTT
>Ga0126339_10002758_pt1 | contig 12645 bp, 5 predicted proteins | sample OrbTmetagenome_2_FD_92532 | JGI IMG/M metagenome (GOLD analysis project Ga0126339, IMG submission 92532) | Coral microbial communities from Petempiche,Puerto Morelos, Mexico - Orbicella T R C metagenome | ecosystem: Host-associated > Invertebrates > Cnidaria > Coral | place: Petempiche,Puerto... | reverse complement strand
TTATTATTATTATTATTATTATTATTATTATTATTATTATAATTTGCTACCTTGGTGGGAAACTGGTTGGAAATTGAACCCATGATTTGTGAATTAGTTCTTGTTGGTTTCCTGACCTAACATCTTGGTCAATAAAAGTTTTGTTTGCCTGGTGTGATACCAAGTATATTTTCTTGGAACAACACCTAGAGAGAAATTCTTGGGTTATTTATTAGCACTTTATATATTTACTTCAGTGTTAATTTTGTAATTCTCATTTTATCCAGATGACCTAACTATCATAAACTGTCCTCTACACCTTTTGCCTTTGCCAGTAGGCTAATTGTGTTAAACCAGCATTCTTGGGCAAGACTCTTTAAACTCTCTCATTGCCTCTCTTCAGCCCCAGCCTCTCTCTGCTGAGGTTCAGATATTCATTACAGAAATCTGCTGAACAAGATGAGAGCAGGCACAAAAGTTGAAAGATCCACCTGGTGGCAAGCCTGCTCCAGCTATATCCTCTCATGTTACATTATGCCTGCACTGACATCACTCAGTGGATACTTCCCATATGATAAAAACCACCTTTGAGCCTCTGTGGAAAACGAGAGCCACTGTAGTACAATTTATCTTTTTGCATTATAGATAATGATCAATTGATGAAAGAGATATTGTTGTTACAAGAGAATGAATGCTCACCTGTCAGGTCAGCCGAGGTTTTGAATAATTGAATAATTTCTTTGAAACTTCTTTTTTTAAACCTTTAATGACTTTCACTTTGCTAAAAGAACTTAGGGATGTGCAGTACTTGCATGAAGCTTGCTCAGCTGGCAGTTTGGGAGAATTTTTTGGTGGCCTTTCATGGTGCAGAATGAGCGGCGAAGGTGAGGCTCATTCTGCCCCATGAAACACTACCAAAAAATTAAACCCCATGGATCTAAATCGTCAGCTATGCAGGCAAGGATGTACACTATTTTAAGTTTGCAGCTTTGCTGAAAGTGCGTGCAGTTATTGATACGTCTGTAATTTTTTCTTGCAAATTTGGAAGGTACTGGAAGTTTGCTCAAATATGTTTATTTTAATAAATGTGTAGAAAATTAACAAATATCGACATGACTAGAGTACTGGTTCTCCAACACAGCCTTATCATATGCAACTTACAGAATTTTCATCTCTGGCCAGTTTTCTTAAAGAAACTATGGTACCATACATACAAATGGTAGTAATTGATTTTACCTAAAATTGCGCACGAAAAATTAAAAACAGTACGGCAAGAGGAAGCTTTCGCTTTTTGTTTCTGCGCTTCTCCCTATTTTTTCACTCATTGTTTTTTGCCCTGGGCTCCAAGTGTCTGAACGCTTGGAAGAGGCTAACTCTCCAATATCTCCTATAAACATTTATAATTTATGTTATAATTTTATAATTTTTTATGGGTGTTATGACAAATTATCAACTCTCTTCATTGTTTTAAAGCAAACATCTTTTTCTTGGCAGACATGCGTTGGTGTTTTTCACGGGTGTGGCTTGTCTTGACCTCTTTATTCAGTGTAACTGGACTGGCCCAATACCTTCACTTGCTTCAGTGCTGCCACAGTCTGGGCAAGAATGCTCTAATCAACAGATTATAGCAAGACTCAGTCAAGATGGAGAGGTACAACAATGTAAAATTATTGTAAATATGTTTTAAAATGAAATATGACCAGGCTGGATGAGGGTCTTACGGTGCATGTATGCCTCTAAGTTATTATTTCACTTCATGTTAAGCTAAGCAAATGATGTCCAGCAGTTTTATTCTTTTGTTAAGTCTTAGTTATCTTTAAGGTAATCCTTTACATAAGCCTATTGGCTTTCCTGGGCTTCCTTACCTTATACTTTGTTATGTTGTAAATATATTTATAAATGGCAAAAATAACGTATGAACAAGAACAAGGACAGATTGGTGATGAGAATACATGTATATTTAAAATTGTCTACTCAGGGATTTTTTCCTTAAGCCAATCTTTTTTGTCTTGCTTAATTTTTGGTTGCTTCTTTGTCAGAGCTAAAAAAGGAGGCTCATTATTACTCGCCTATGTGTTGTTGTCATATTTAATTTTGAATTAAAGGCATGTAAGTGTGTGAGAGTGGTTTCCTTGCATTTATAGTGCCTTTGGATGCCAGTGGAGAGAAGCCACTGAAAATTCAGAAGTCAACGGGAAAAACGGATAATTTGAATTCGCCTTTGAAAATTTTAGAGTATTTTTGTCCTAAACAGGGTCAGGATTTCCTGACCCTTGGCAACACCTCTATACCCAGATTTGGGTCAAGTACCCTCTTCTCCTTGGGAACATAACTCTTTTATCTTCAAAGCTTGAATACAGCTAAGATTTTCCTCATTACAGGAATATACATGTTCAATATGGTGAGCTATTTATCACTGTAGATATAATCATTGCAAATAGATTGCAACATAGTCAAGTACTTTTTCTTTCAGTCCTTTACCAATCCTTTGATGGATGCCCCCCTGCTTTTCTTGACTGCCAAAGCAATCTTAGTTGAATGTGAAGAATCCTTGACTGTCTGCCAGGTAATGATTAAAATAACCTTATCAAGTTAAACACTTTTTGTCATAAAGTCAATAATAAGATAAAGCAGTTTATTTATTTTTTTATCTCGCGATAACGTTTGTCATTGTTGTCATACCCTTTGTCTACTGCAGATGTTCAACTAAATTTCATCTGCATGTCATCCAGTCATTTCTAATCATGCATTTTTGGCAAATTTTGAGCATCCTTAAAGCCATGTACCGGGTTCCTCCGGTTTTCCTTCCTCCACTTAAACCAACATCTCCAAATTCCAATTTGACCAGGATGGAGGACCTGCATGAAAACCAGCTAAGGCTGATGTGGCTTCCTCTCTAAATATTGTAATTTATTCTATGTTCTGTTGTTTTTAACTTGAAAAAGTGCACTAGGTATTTTGTAAGTCTGGGTAAAGTTTGCCTAAATCAGCTACAATGTTTACATTGCACCTGCCAGAATAACAATGTGCAAATCTGCTACAGTTGAAAGTATTACTAACAGACAGGGTGTGCTTACTTATTGAGTTCTTTGTTGCAGTCTACTTGTATCTGGGCCTTGAGGTGTCTAACAATACAGAGACAACTCTTAGATGAACAAAATGAGCTGATGAAGAATAAAATATTCCATTTAATGGACAAAGGTCTGTTGTGCATTGTGCATTATATATTCTGTTGTTAAGTAAACTGTGCAGAAATGTTTCATTTTGTTACATTAAAAACCTGTGCAGTCATGGTGTAATGGTTAGCTCACTGGGCTTTGGAGTGAGCAGACTGGCTTCAAGGAAGACACTTAAAAATACTCTCACAGTGCAGCTCTCCACCCAACTGTACTGAAATGGGTATCAGGGAATGTACAAGTGATGTAAATGAACGTCTGTGGTTGTTCATTGTGATGAAGTACATGCACAGTAATAATAAAATATCATACTATCATAATAATATTGTTATATATCATCTTACTATACAGCTTTAATCAGTTTATCAAAAGTATTATGCATGTACTGCATGTACTGCATGTACTGCTCAAAAGTAAGTTACCACCTTCTCGCGAGAAGAGATTCTCGTCTCACGAGACAAGAATCTCGTCTCGAGAGACGTGACTTTCGTCTCGAGAGACAAGACTTTCGTCTTGCGAGAGCTTTAAAAAACTGTAAGTACGGTTGCCTGAACTTCTTGCAAGATTTTAATAGCCTATTGTGAAGTAAACAATGCAGCAACAACACAGCGAAACTTTGCGCGATCTGACGAAGCTTCGCTTGTGAGTGCCGGCGCCGGATTTCCCATGTTTACCACGTTCATAAAAGATGTAACTCCAGAAATTTTCAACCCACGTGGTTTGAGAATGGTATCTGTGAATATATACGCCGCAAATTTTTCAGTTTTCAGTTGAAAACATATCGTTCATGACTTCCACGGTGTCCAGACCTGTACGCTGAAATTGCTTCTTTTGCTGGTCAATCCCAGTGGCTTCTTTCGCCAAACGAACGCCGCGATTTATGAAATCATTAACTTCACTTCAGTAGAAAGGTGCTGTATACATGAAAGAAAGGTTAACAGTGACATGTTTAAAAGCAAACACGGACCATTCAGGACCATTCTTGGCCTTTGAGCGGTACTGTACTCAACTAAGTAAAGTAGGCATGCTTGCTGTTTCCTTTACAACTAAATAACTGAGTTGGGAAAAGAAATATAATTTTGTACAAATTGTCATGTTTAATAAGTCAGTTGTCATGAGTACTATCTCTCTCACTGGACAGTTAAGTGACTGTAGTGCACTGTATATTTTGTACCTTTGACTATTTGCTTTTACTTACCCTGCAAGCACATTAATTACTTACAACACAAACGTTATGATATAATTATATTTTTTCCCACAGTTCAAGAGAGGACAACTTTTCTTTCTGTTGAAAGAAACAGGTACAATTTGAATGCATGTTAAAATAAAGTAGTATTGTTCAAAATAGAATTAACTATGGTAGTGTTTCAAATGCATTCATAAAGTTAACAAGCAATCTGTGTACTGAATTCAACTCACCATCGATCTTCAAAAAGTATACTGAATAGTTCACCGGATGCAGTAACTCCCTTACAATCACCTCACTAACACGAAACTGAATTAATTGCCGCTCTTCCCTGTCACAAAGAAAAGCTCAGGCATCATATTGTATAAAGAACCCCTTTAAAAACAGCCATCATGTTAATGTTATATCCCAAGTGTTGTGCCCTCTTAGTGGTTAGGTTAACACTGTACTGCTGATGCAGTGTACAGTAGAAACATACCAAGTGCGAATTCATGTAGTTTTAATTAACTAAACACCTGACTTTAACTTGTCAGTAAGCAATATTCAAATGGAGGGTTGGTGTATTTGACATCAAAGTAGGCAATAAGCAAGTGAGCATTGAAAAAATGCATATAAATGGTGTAAGCATGGCAACCTCCCACAGGTCACCGCCCATGGCACCTGTCACACTATATGATTATTGACAAATCTCATTGAATAGAGTACTTAAAGTGGTATCTAATGGTGGATAATATAATGAAGGTTTGTATGTATACTAACTGCCACTTGTTGTTTAATGAGCTTATGCTCCCATAGGCTGTAGGCCTGCATGTATAAATTAGCAATTATTGATTAATTGATTGACCTAAAAGTGGTTATAGTTATGTGCTTGCCATCACAAGGTTGTATATAGCTTCACCTTATACCTGGGAAAAGGAGGTCCATCTCAGTGAATTGATATTTGGAAAAATTTGGAAAAATAGCCAACAGTATTTATTTTATTTCAATTTTATGAGGTTCATTAATATTTATAATATATGACTGAGAAAATTACCTTAGTATGATTGGCTGAGAGTAGGCAAATGCAAATCCATATCCACGGGAACATTGACTCTGTCATTAATCAATGTAATGAGCAATTCAGGACTTGCACTGGCCATGATATTTGAAAATTCTTTCAAATTACATTCATGCATAACTTTCAAATATCACTTGTAGTGCCAATCCTTTATTGCACTTGCATTCACAGGATAACCTACTGAAACTAATTAATTAACACCATTTTGTAACTGTTTTCCTTAGGAGTGTCGCAACCCAGATCCACCTTGAACTGGGATATTTATATCTTTACTGCTATGACACCACAAAAGCCAGGGTAAGTGAGTAGTTAATTACAATGCGCTTGCCATGAAATCCTGGGTGCCCAGCACTTAAGTTTCCATGAAAGAAGTAAGTTTTATTGAGTCGTCCAAAGGCAAACGTTAGTCATGTGTGGCACCTGGGCTTTTGTAGATCACATCCCTGCTATCACATTAAAAACATGTTTAATCTCCAGACAATCTCCTGGTGAAGATTGCTTCTCTTATTACATATTTTTTCAATTCTTTCATTGTTTATTGGTGAGGGTATTTGGGGTAGCAGCAGGTTGCATTGAACTCCCAATAAATCCTACATGCATACTTTCAGGAACATTTCACTGTGGCTCAGTCCAACTTAGGCTTACAAGTTGAAATCACAGGTAAAATATTACTAAAGAAAAAAATGACTTTATTTATTCTTGATAGATAGATAGATAGATAGATAGATAACCTTTATTTTAAAACGATGAGTATTAAAGCTACATGAGCTTGTGGGGTTGTTTGTAATTAACTAATCGCTAAGTAACTAAAAAACTAAAAACTAGGGGTATTTACAGAAAAAAAGTTTGAACCTAAGTCAGCGATATATACAATAAGAGATTGTTAGCATAAGTTTTTAAGTATATACAAAGTCATCTTTTCTAAAGCTACAAGTGGATGCAGACGTTATCTTAAAGCTGAATTCATTAAAATTAACTAGAGATGGTCAGTGTCTATACCACAAAGGCTACTGGGCCAGCAATTATTAATTTATAATAAATTATATATTTAATTGTCAAAAACAAATATTTGGTAATAGACATTAAAATTAACTGTGGCAAGGTTAAAAACCCCAACTGGCAGGAGGCACACCGGTTGGTTATTCACAACCATGGTCGAGTAGTTGAACTTGGATCTGCTGTAAAACAATTCCAGTTAGCCAGTCATCATCAGAGGGGACTTTGAACATGGAACATCCGTGTTTTAATACTGGCACCTTAACTACTTGGTCTTGGTCTCCAATAACTGCACTCTTAAGTTTCCAATATTTGTAATTATTACATGGATTGTGTTTGTAGCTGTTGTAACGTGCACTCTGATTGGCCAGTTGTAAGGCATTATTCTCCCGTAATGCCCATGGGCTGATTACGGGCCCGCAAAACCAAAGCAAAAAGTCATATGATAAACAACTTATTAACCTCGCTATTGTTCAGTCAATACAGTAAGGTCTCAGTTTGAGATTTTCCCATAAAGACCTCACTCTCGGTTAACAAATAGTTAATATCAAAAAAAGATATTTTTGAAGTAACTGCATGACTGTAATGTTTGATAACACACCTTCCTTGAACATTTGTATTGTTCATTTGTCAGGTGCTCTTGGAAAGAGAACAAAATTTCAAGAAAATGATTTTGCTCAGCCAGTATTATTGGTTCAAAGAGAAGGAACCATCAATGGAATTCCAACAGGTAGGGCAGTAACAAATTTGTTTCCATCGATCTGAAAGCAATTTATTGTTCATAGATCAGTGGGTAGCATTGTGCTTGACAGAGAACTTTTAAAAACCTGTTTCTTTGCCAGGTTCCAGATGTTAATATCTGTAGCTGTACTATTATTTCTAGCTTTAGACTTCTTGCTGAAGAGAGAGAGACAGCATAAACTTTTTTCACATTTATACAGACACTAGCTGCTGTTGAACCCAGAGCTTTAATTCAGAGTCATGGATTTTTGGCTCATGTAGATAACTATAGTTAAAAACTTCTACTCATCAGATAATTGACTTTGCCTCTTGCATGAAACTTTTGTATCAGAAGAGGTGGATAGTCCTCAGTATGATGCTGCTACATGCATTTAAACAAATAAAATGAATAAGTATAGTATGACTGTAATAAAGATACATCAAACTTTGGCATGAGCAACGTAATAAGTTTTTTAATAATTAAAAGAACAGTCAGTGATTGTACATACGTACACACTGCACTTTAGTATTAAATTGCTGATGTTTGTAGCTACATGTTTGTGCTTTCTTCTTAAAATTGATAACATTTTGGTTATCCTGCAGATGAATCTACTGAAATGATTAACCGACAGAATTTGCCTAGAGTAAGTTACTTTTTAGTCACTAGTAATGATAATAATAATCATGACTAAATTATGGTAGAAGGCTAGAAACTCACCAGTTAATCACTCACAGTCTGTCAGTCTGTCTGTCTGTCTGTCCACCTGTTTGTCTGTATTTCCATCTGTCAGTCAATTTGTTTATAGCCATGGTTAATGAGTATTGTCTTACACAAAAATAGAGAAGCTAAATGTGAATTATACTCTGATCAAGTACATGTATTACTGATGATATGTGTATACTTTGTAATGCTGTCATGCGTATCCAATGTTTTTATTTTATTTTAAAGGAGCTCAGTCACGTTATTTTGAGTTATTTTGGCCACGTATAAAATAACCTTTAAATGGTAGGAAACCTGAAAATAACAGTTTAATAAGATAGAAAAACACCAAAGAGATAATGATAAACCATAAAAGAACAAAGATGGCTAAGGATAGAGAAGATTGACATGGATTACAAACGACGAATTTGAAAAATTGAGGCTAATCTTTTCAATATGTGCAAACCGTGACTGAGCTCCTTTAAATAAAGTGTGATAAATACCTTTACAATATTTCAATTCTTGTGCATGTAGAAATGTTGTTGAGAACTAAGAATTAATTTTTCTGAAAGTAGTTTAACACAAAAACAAGCTGCCCTAAAATATTATTACATGTAATTTGATGGGTACCATACATGTAGAAGGAATGTGGTGGTTTGTTCTCTCTAGTAGAATAATCACAAAAATGCTTGTCCTGTTTACATTCATCACTTGCTGTTCTTTATTTTTCTTGCTTAGGATGTTGCACTTGATGATGATGTACTTCTGAATAAGATCCAGTTCAAAGATACAAATACTCAGCAAATTAGCCAGACTGTTCTCAGTGCCTTAGATCAGGCTGTCATCCTTGGACTGACGTAAGACTTGTTATTTTAATTAACAGTTGCTTGTGAGCCCAACTTTTCTGTATTTGATTGTAATTTAGTATTTAGAGCAGTTGAAATGGCTGGTGAACTTGTTCAACTAAATTTGTCTTTACCGTAAGAGTCAATCAGTTTAATATAACAAAAAAAAAAAACAACAAAAAACAAACAAATTATGTCATTCTGGTATTAATTTTACTGCTTGACCCTTATGTGTAGTTTTCCTGAAATGTGTATCCAAAGTTGGAGAATCTTACTGGATGTTTTTTTTTCTTACTTACCCCAGAACAGTTCTGGTTCTTTGATTCAAATTCTGAATTTACCATGGAATAAATATAATAATGCAAATCATTCAAACGTAGTATATTTCTCTAAAATTCAGTTACCGTAACAGTTTAAAATGTTGTTCAGTTGTGGTCTGCTTTTAGACCAAGTCAGCAGTCTCGGGACAGTTCTTTCCTGTGGTAGGCATATTGGGGCAGTCAGCCCCTGTAGTGGACTATACAGAGAGCCTACACCCAAACCAAGCTATAGAAATAAGGAAAACATAAGGAAAGCTGGCATTTTGTTATTTAAAAGACCCTTTCAAAATACCTTGTTCAAGAGCACCTAATGGAGTCCTGGGCGTAGCTTGCATTTTTTCATGGAGTACACACCAAGAAAAACTTAATGATCAGGAGTAACTTAATATGTTCTTTAAATAATCTGCTGTAGAGCCGGCTAAAATTTAAAGCCGTCTTTGTTGCCAGAATGTTTCGTGATTTATTGCCAAGTGTCCTTAACTTTTTTTAGCGAATAAAAGTGAAAAACTTTCTTTTGCTTCTTAAATTGTGTATTAAAACCTGCTAATGTGCACTTAAGGACGTTCACGTTAATTGTTTCTGTGCATCCTTACTGCACATGCAAATTCACTTACCACGTCATGCATGAGAGTGTGCGCTAAGCAATAAAAATAATGAACAATGATGGGGCAGATGGCCATTGCTATAGCTTCGCCTAGCTTTAATGATCTTGGACGTTCGGTGACCCCTATTTTTCTTTTGATGGATCATTTTCTTTACTGATTTTCTATGTTTAGTGAAAAAATGAAGAAAATCTATCAACTAGAAGCTTGAATTGTTTACAAAATGCACCATCGAATTCTGTTCTTTTTGGATCTTTGTTTATCTGTGTGAATTAATTGGTTTCAAATGCCTCTTGAAGGGTTAAGTTTTGTGAAAATGTTGGTAAAATTTAGAATTATTTATGCAAGAGACCCACTTCTACAAAATAATTATGACTAAGATTGTTTGCCTGCGTTGACTCACCTTCCACTTTTTTAACTATAAACCCCTGTAGACCATGCTGATTTGTCAAAATCAAATTAACAAATTAACCTTACATTTTTTGTAGTTTTGAACACAAGAAGAGTCAGGCAGTTAGCAAACTTAACAAAGAAAAGCTGTTGGCATATTTGGAGGTAAGTTTTGTCATAAAGCCATATCATTTTCCTTAACATTGGCTGAAAAACAAACAGAAAGTGTTGCATTGACTTTTACATGATAGTAAGTGTTTTTCAGCTAACCAAGCATATTAAAAGGCGCATTTAAGAGAATTTCATTCTTATTGTTGATTTTCTTTAGAGATGACTGGAAGCAGAAAATGTGTACAAATATTAGGAAATTAATACCATTCCATTCCAGCATCATTTCTGCATCACTTCAATTCATCAATTGAATTGAGCTAAATGGTAAGAATTGATTTTTTCTGCAGGTAATCACAAATAGACCCAAGGCTTGGTGTATTCACATGATGGCACTATTGATGAGAAGCAGATTAGAAAAAGAATCAAGTAGACGAGTGGAGAGGTCAATGATGCAGTTAGAGGTTAATTATTCACATTATATTCTGTATTACTTCAATACGTTCTTGTTATATTGTTATGCACCACACATTTGCATTTCCTGTTGTGGTGAACATTGTGTATTTTTCATGACCTACATTTTTTTTTTCTCCTTTTGTTTTGGTAGGCTCTAGTGGATTCCATTGAACATTCCTCTCCTGAGGTCAGTTGTTTTTCTGCTGTTTGTTGTGAAATCGTCTGGGGTGTACATGAAGTCAATGCTTGTATGTGATAACTATTTGTAGTGTGTACATGTAACTTTGCAAGTTGTTCAAAATTCAAAATAACAAGTTCATAAAATAAAATCATGTTGATCTTAAACTGCTTGTTTGGAAACCTCCAGATATCAGGTTGGTTTATTGTTTTAGGGCATGCATGATATGAATTACTCTGTTGACTGGCTTGTAATGTATTTGTCTTTTTTAAGGGAACATTGAGGGGTTTCTAAACACTTTAATACTGCAAAAAAATCCGCAAATACCAAAATAAAAAAAAAAAAAAAAAAATGCCATATACCACAACACTGCAATGCCGAGTCAAAACTCAATTTCATACCATAACCATGACTCTGTATGTCAAGTTTAGAGCAGATAGCATATAACAATTATTAGGAATTTTATAATGGTCGTTAAGTCAGGCAATGTTCAATTTAGACAAAATAAGTTACATCCATTGGCATGTTGGCTAATAATTAACAAAAGGTAACTTACTCTTTTCGATTGGAAACTAGAAAAGGCTCAGAAAATGTTGGAGGACTTGGAGGATAATACTTATTACTGTCTAAATGCTAAAAAACTAGATCCCACAGGTTTGGAGAATGCTGCAATTCAAAATTCAAAATTAAAATTACCCGAGTTCTGCAAAAAAATTTTCCAATACTGCAAACCCCAATGTTCCCCTCTTTCTCCCTTGTCACTGCTTTCCATGCAAAGACTACGCTTAGTTTGCACTTCTCTCTTTCTTTTTAAACTCACACTAGTGCAGCATTATTGCAACCATAACCCCCAGGAGCATCTAAGGTTGTTTTTGAAATAGTGAAGAACAAACAGTACTATTACTGGTGCTAGTCAATAGGTGACATTTGCTAGCATGGTCACATACCGGTATATCTTATCCACGGTTTCATGAGGATTGTACAAAATTACTTTTCACTTAGTCATTTATGAAATAATTCAGGTTGCTGAAAGGCAGATGTTGTTTTACTGTGTACCTCTTCCACCAAAATGGACTTTCCAGGTAAATTCATTGTATCTCAAGGAAGTCATGATCATATTAAACAAATGAAACAATTGAGCAATTTGTTTTGCATTTACTTGTTATTTTCTTATCTTTCCTTAGACATTCTAATAGATACATGCATGTCCTGTCTTAAATAACTCCTTGCAACATAAATGGCGTTAACCTTAGTTGCTATTGACTTTGCCTTTTTTTTGCTTCTGTGCAACATTTGGATATTTAGGAAGAATGAGAAGATGTTTTAATTAAAACCTTCCTTCTCCTAGATTGCTATGTAGAATGGTTCCATCATGTTGCTCCAAACTATATGGAACATCTAGAGACTTGAAAGCTGTACTGTGATTATTGCTATTTTTTTTATTTTTGTTTGCTTTAGAGAGATTTAGCACAGTTGCTGCTTGGCTTGGGTGTGGTCAAAAGTGCTGTGGAGATTTTCCAAAAATTGCATTCCTGGGAGGATCTTGCAGTTTGTTACCAGAGCTTGGGGTGGTATGCCAAGGTGAGAGACATGGAAACACTGAAGAAAAATCACAATAGTCATAGCTCATAGTACTGCAGCTGGACTTGACATCAGATCAGCCCTTTTAGATATCAGATCTCTCATTGATAATTAATGAGAGATCTGATATCTAAAAGGGCGTATATAGCATTTTGGGCCGATTTTTATATTTTGCAGGATCGAGCTAATTTTCGGCAGACTGACTTGTTTTGACATGAAAGGCATCGTTGCGTAATTGTGTTTGTTGATTTGCGCTTCGTTTTCGAGTATGCAAAGAAACTCAGTTTTCCGAGCGGCATCTTTTGGAGCGAATCCTTCCAAGGTGGATTTTGACGTGGCGCAAACTTAAAC
>Ga0126339_10002752_pt1 | contig 12660 bp, 7 predicted proteins | sample OrbTmetagenome_2_FD_92532 | JGI IMG/M metagenome (GOLD analysis project Ga0126339, IMG submission 92532) | Coral microbial communities from Petempiche,Puerto Morelos, Mexico - Orbicella T R C metagenome | ecosystem: Host-associated > Invertebrates > Cnidaria > Coral | place: Petempiche,Puerto... | reverse complement strand
TACTTTACCAGCTACCTGATGTAGAAGAGCAAAACTTGCCGTAGAGTACTAACGCCCATATATACTCATGATGGATTCATTTTCCAGATTAGGATTTACGAGTCCGCATTTGGTGCAGTGGCAAAGAAGATCATTCGTGAACAATTGATTTCATTAACGAGAAATGAATGTGAGAAAGTTTGGAAAAAAACGCAAATCTCAGGGAAATAACTTCGATAGCTTTTTGCATACGCTCCGGCCGTAACGGTCGTCGCCTCTTTCTCTGGTGGTTTGAAAATGTTGAAAAAATACGTGTGTCCACTTTCAAAACAAAACGTACTTACGGGTCTGCCTGTCTGCCAGTGTCCGAGTCACCCTGGACGCAATCACGGGAATTGTAACTTTCCGTAATAGGACTTTCTATTGACTTAAAGGAGCTACGTCACTTTTTGCGCATATTGAAAAGTTTAGCCTCAATTTTCCAATTCGTCGTTTGTAATCCGTTTTAATCTTCGCCATCCTTAGCCATCCTTGTTCCTTCATGGTTTATCATTATCTCTTTGGTGTTTTTCTATCTTATTAAACTGTTATTCTCAGGTTTCCTACCATTTAAAGGTAATGTTGCATGTGGCCAAAATAACTCAAAATATCGTGACTGAGCTCCTTTAAATTAACGGTTGTGATGAAAGATAAACAGGAAAATATTTCGAATTCACCAGGGATTTCCAAGTGAGAATCACGTGAATAAATCTCGAACACTGTTATGAATTCGTATTTGTGCCTGCCGTGATGTAACGTCTTAGCTAAAGGATCGTTTAGAGGTATCACAACTGGAAATTTGACGTCAGGGATTCTCATGTCTGACGAATATCAGATTTATGAGAACAGAAATGTGTCTATCGTAAGGATAGGCGAGGGGTCGGGTCGGGCAATGCTTCTGTCTTTTAGATTGTCAGTTAATTTCGTTCCTTAAGGGGGTGGGGTGGGTTGCAGCTTAACACTTACCCATTTGATTTGATTTTTGCAAGCCTTTAACATTTTTACTCAGTTGTGCAGTCACTAACTAAAGAGATGTAAATTGAGAAATGGTGTATTTATTCGTGTGATTCGTTCGTATTTTAGTCTGATAGCTAAATGTATATTGTTTGTCTTCGTAGATTTTTCACTTAAGAATAATTCAGTTCTTTTTGAAAATGAAATGTCCTTGAATGTGGTCAATGGCTGAATTTAATCATGCACTTCGAATTCTTTGAGGGTCTCTACACTGGTAGCATGTCTGACATTATTAAAAGTTATACTTTTCGATGACAACTCTCGCGAGTTTTTGTTTACGTTTTTTGTTTTGTTTCATGTAAGTCATCACAACATGTAACATTTCGCAAGTACTTATATGAAGTAAATTCAAAGTTTCATGTCAACCGCCATTATGGATGCGAAGCTTTATGCTTCGTTCTTCCTAATATTACTTGATGAAACAACTTCGCAGCAGCAAAAATCAATGAAGCTGTTGGAAAAAGAATTTTAAAGGCCTCAAAGATAAGATATGTGGTTTGTAACCAATAACAGCGATTCGCATTCCATCGAGTGAGACACATAAACATTAGGGTGCTGAGACTGCGCAATACGGATCGGAAATCACCTTTAAAGTTTACAGAGTATAAATTTTTCTTATATAAAATGTCTCTCACTGCCTATGTTTTTCAAAGTTTCAATTGTTCAAACCCAAGACCAAAGGACAAAGAAACAAACCAAAACAAACAAAAACAAAAACAAACCAACAAACAAAAGCAAAAAAAAAAAAAAAAAAAGAAAACCTCACCGGAAATGTACAAAAATGAAATCAAAGTTCTCGCTAATCCTGGGTTAGCTTAATCAGGGGCTTTGAACAACACGGGCCTAAAGTCGATTTTTCTTTACATTTAAATGGTTTGATTCATATTAAGTCCTTCAGCTCAAAATCAAACATCAGACTCTAAATAAACAAAAGTTCATTAACAGTAAAATGAAGTGGACTTAAGTCGATTAGCATAGAAGAGACATAGAAAGACTGCAGAAGAGTCGCAAGTTACTGTCACCTCCATGTTTGTCGTGTGTCTCGTTATGAAATAGCCACGTTGTGCAAGGAGTAACGACAAAAAAAAAAGAGCAACAACAACAACAAAAACACAATTAACTATTGTCTTTCACGCTGAGCGTCGTGTCCGTTGCCTGATGGTTTTTAATAGGAACGTCCTGTCACACTGTTGTGCTGGTAGTTAATGCTTTAAATAGGAAACGTTAGTGTGTCTCCAAATATATGCCGAGGAGTACTTTCACGGTATCTTTGTGTGATGCTGTTTGTTTTTAATAATCGGCTTTGGGAAATAAAATCTATATGGGATTTTCTTTTGAAATTTGAACATTAGCGTTAAGCCATGCTAAGAGTTCGAGAACTTGATAGTGTTAGCAAACTGAGGTAAAAGTGGCAAGATGATATGTATTTGGGCACTGTTTATTTTTATTTAGAAATGTCTGTACGCCCAGCGAAGGGGCTAAAAATTCTAACATACATGCTACTCTACTTCCGAGAAACTGATCATGCATATCTAGATAAAAATTCTCTACGTTCTCATAGCCAGATCATCGCTTGTCTGCTTCAATGCAGCGTTGCTAAGGTAACTAAAGAATCAGAGCTAAGCGACCCTCATTTGCATCGCATCAAACGGTTGCTAGTTGTGTTTCTCGAGTTAACATTCTCTAGTCTTGTACTGTAAATGGGACAATTCCTTTAAAGCAAAGTTTAGCCTCTGCAAATCATTCTAGTAGGCTTTTTCGTATACCTGAATATTCTAAGTACAATATACCCGTGTGTAAAGCGTTGGCCTTAATTAGTGTTCATGACACTTGAGTATTTGTTAATAGTTTTAAAAGTTAATACGATTTTAAGTAATTAGCTTCAACCATAGCACTCTAGCGACAAACGCACCGAAAGTCTGGCCCTAAGCCAGCCCCTTGATTTTGGTACCCCCGTATCTGCCTACAACTATACATAAACTTTACATGTGACTACTTTTAGCTGACCGAACTCCAAAGGTAGCGTGCGCGCTATTACAACTTGAACGGCACGATTCAACTATTTCCGGTTTGACTTTCACAAGCCATAATTAAAATTACATCAGCACAAAGGAGTTTGAGCTTTATATTTAATTTTGTTTGACATTTCCCTTGAAATTTCCTGTTTAGCTTTTGGTAATCACTGGATAGGGTCAAATGGCAAGCTAGAAGAATGCACTTCATAAATGAGTTATTACAGCGATAATTGTCATCTTTCTTCTGAGCTAACAAGATGAATTAAAACAGATCTATAGCTGACGCAAGTCGGGATTAAGGTGGCACACTTTTTCGTCGGGTTTATCCTTCCGCAATGAGTTTTAATGAAGCCCGTCGACGAGAATTAGATGACCCTTTCTAAGTAAATAACTGTCGTTGGGTTGTTTCAGGTTGAAATGCACAAGACGTACGAGATACTGTTGACGTTACTTAAGTATTATGCGTTAAAAACAAGCTCAGCACCTTGGCATAACTTTCTTTTTGGACAACAAAGGTGATAAATGGGACCACTGAACATCACAATGGAGTGGAACCAATCATAAAATGAACAGATATTAGGGTCAATTAACACTGCTTAAACCACAAATAGATTCCAAATTAATTCTTGTCAACAGCTTTTGTCTACCAAAACGTGTTTGTGTCACTGCAGCAAATAAACTTTTCAATTTTGTGCCCAGCATCAAATCGAAAGTGTGATTGGTTTTCTGACCTATTGATTTAGTCTTATCTACAAGTCTTCAATCATTCTCGAGAACATTCTCAAAGAACCAGCCTCATCATCGTGATAGCTATTTATACGTGTTAATCTTAAACCTACACGGTCACTATTGTTTTCCTTATAAAGTTCTAAATATCGTAGTTGGTCATCTATCTATGATAAAAATTACACGACCACTATTTTGCGAATGAAGTGCACTTCGACATTAATTCGTCGACAACTCGTTGAGCTGGAGTAAAAACATGTCTTACACTTTGCAGATACATAAGAGGCTGCCACAAATTGGACAGTTTATCGCTTCTTCCTTCCAAAATCCTATCATTGTTACGTTTTTGTCGGCGCTTGGTATTGAGCGAGTTGTAGTCATTTCGCTCTGGTGATACCTTTTATGATATTAACATTACGACAATTATTAGATACGATAACACTGTTATTTAAAGTAACATGTTTGGTCCTCCCTCAGGACGTCATCAATGCAGAGATAATTGCGACTCCTTGTATCAACCAACCCCATAATAAACGCCTCACAATTAAATAAATTCTCATTAAAATGCATGATTGTGCTTAAATGTAGCTGGCGTTAATGATTGTTCAGCTGTACCTGCTAGATTTAGAATGTACCATGAACTGAAAATTCTTGGCGAAAAGTTCGAACATTTTGTCGCGAGATTTGTTTCTCTTTTTTTTTTTTAGCACTGCAGCGATTTAAACTGATGTTCCATTCCGAATGTCAAAGATCCTGGAAGCAAGCATTTAGCTTGGGGATGGACAAAACAAGGGAGGGGACAACATAATCGTTGCAATATCGATTTCAGCCGCTTTCACTGCTGCAGTTTTGAAGGCTATCCTGTCCTAATTAAAACTTGCACCGCGCTTTTTTTTATTTTAAGTTGGCGCTATTTCACCGCTACTGTGCTTCAAAAGGGGCTTTACAACACTGACATTTTAAAGTAATAAAGAAGCATTCGTGAAGAAAAGAACAAAAAAAAAAAAAAAGGAGAATATTCTACCTCAGAAATAATTGAGGTACGAGGTTAGTTTACATGGCTCATTATTGGAAACCGTAAGCTTATGGCCAAGTTCTAATTGACTGAGTTTAAATATTTAATGCTAAACTGGGCTGAACAGCGTTATTCCAAAACCACAATCCCTTAGTCATACCGCCGGCGGTACTCATTACCACCTGCTAGGTATCGCGTATAACAAATTGGCCACCAGAACCGCAGGAATTTGTGTTGAAACATTGGCAAATGTTCATTTTATGACTGTTAGAGGCAATTTTACAAGCTATTTATCCCTTGTAGTCGGTTAAAAACAAGCTTGTTGCATAATTTATCAGAGAATTTCGTGCTCAAAGGGTTAGTGTTATAAAAGAGTCAGGTATCAGACATTAAACGGCTGTTGAAAACGAACCCATTTTAAAAGCTCGCTTTTCTTACGGCAAGTCGTATCCATAGCACAAATTTAAGTTCAGTGTTTATTCCGAACGGCATGAATCAGTAGTCGCTGCTTTGAGAGTTGAAAACATAAGTTGTTACAACCAAAGGTATTCAATGTTATTCAGCTAAGGTAACAGTAATATTTTCCACCATTAGGCGTATACGAAAATTATCCACACTTCCAAGCAGTATCATTAAAAATTAAAGCCTCCAAGCAATTAGTGTCCAATGGAAGTCTACCGAAACACACACAACGCAACACACAAATAAGCAGAATAAACTCCAAAGGAATTCGATATGGGAGTAATTTCACTTCACCAGTCTGGGTTAAGAATATTCTCAATCACTTTTATAGATACACTTGATACGTTATCAAGCTCCTGTAGTTCATCATATGCAATAAAATCTATAACATAATTATGTTTTATAGCCTATTATTATACATTCATATCTGACGCTTTCACGATACTGTAAGGCCTCCAGAAACAGTTCAGTGGTCTTTGGCACGAAGCGGCCTTATCTTGAAAAGCTTAGAATAACTTAGTCCTGATGATTCACATTGGAAAGAAATCGTCGCTCCGTCTTTAATATATTACAAAAAGCAAATGTTTTCTTTTTTCTGTATATATGCTACTCGTTTCTTATTAAAACCTGTCTTCGTCCGGGGAGGAACTTCCCTCCCTGTCGTTTGCATCAACAATTTGCGACCCGTCAGCTTCGTGTTCTTCGTCATGCGTCTTTTTCGCGCCCATTTCAGCAGCATGCCGTTTGCGCCATTTCGTTCTACGGTTTTGGAACCAAACTTTAACTTGGCTTTCTGTCATTCCGAGAGAATACGCCAGTCTTGTCCTTTCCGGCCCGGCGAGGTATTTCGTCTGTTCGAAAGTTTTCTCAAGTGCAAATATCTGGTGACCACTAAACGTTGGTCGAGTGTGTTTCCGCTTACCGTCTGCTTCTCTTTCACTGCAGACTGGGTGACTCTGAGTGGCCGCTGTTGGAAACAAGCAGAAATCGGGAGAAGAAACGGTCATCGTTTGGTTAATTCGGGATTAGCGGTATTAAGAGTGATTGTGTAATGCAATTAGCTAAAGCAAAGGGCTTAAAGAAGCATATTCGTAACTTAGTGACGTTTGCGTTGAACTCAGTAGCACGAATAAAATCGTGAATTGAGTAGTAAGAGATAATTGTATTGCTTGCCGAAACAAAATTTCATTCCGTCGTCAAATCATCAATTTGTCTCTACTCCAAGATGTGTTTTTAATGTGTAAATGCCGTTTGTTTAGGTGTAGGCTTTTAAGCAAATAAAAAGCGCCGAGAGGAAATGAAGAGGATATATGCTATTCTCAAGGATTACAGTATCTATTATCGTAATACTGTCAAATTAGTAAAGGGAATAATAACCTTGCTGTAGTTAAAGCCTTCCCATAAAATAACTAATAAAACAAGACTGCTATTGGTACGCTACGCTTCGGGACAATTAAGTTTATTACCCTGCAGGGTCAACTTTGGTAGATGGCTTAAAATATTTTTCCGCGCTCGAAAGCACAATTTTTCCATACGCATTGGTGTTGTTTTGAAAGAAATTACAGTATTGTCAAATATCGATTTAAAAGTGCTCTTTGGCGTACTAAGCTTCCCCAAACATTTCTCCCGAAAATGTAGTTTCTAAGCTTTGCACGGAAAGTATATTTGTGTTTTCTATAGGAAGCCAAATAATTTTGTCTCATCGTAGCGAATCTAATGCCAGCTTTTTAAGATTTGCATCAGTTCTCACCTTAGCGCAACCACCAGCGCTCGATAACTGTTTAGATGAGTATGGTATAAATATTTTGGCTAGAAAGTTATTGAGATAAACAATTAATTTAATCCTTTGGCAGCTATGCGGGTAGCCATGGCATAATACTGGCTACAGTAAACCTTTTTGAAGGAAAATGCGACTGTTATACATGCAGTCATAGCCAGTAACTGTGATGCAACATACCGTTGTATCTCTCTCGCCACTGTGACTGCAGCATGTTACTCCAGAGGAAAGATACGTCAGGGCCGTAGCCGTACCGCCGCGCTGGTGGGGCAGGGTACGATCTGTAATGAGCTGCAGTGGGCATGCTGGCCGGTGGACGCGGATCCGGCTTGCTTAGTATATCATCTATCCTGTACGATGAAGTCGATTTGGTGACAACCGGTACTCGGGGTATCGGGGAAATCGGCTGCTTTACACCGGGAGAAACCGGAGGATAAGGGGGTATGTGAATATTCCGTGGCTTCACATCCACGAACGGGCTTAGATAGAAGGATGGCCGCTCCATGGTAGCCTTCTTGGTTTGCCGGGCTGCTCGTTGATCGATCGTCTCGAGATGTCGCTCTGTTGTGTTTTTCGTCCTGCTCGGGTGTCGAAGAATAAGTTAACATTAATAAACTATAGTTGACTTTAGCTCTGATGCGCCTGTCAGCAGTTAAGCCAAGCGTAACAACCTTGATTGATGGGCTGTCGTGGCAAACATTAATTGATATAGTAGGTTTGTAATGGAAGATAGCGAATAATGGAGTGCTCATGAGGCAAGCGGGCCAGCTGATTGGTTGATCATTGACAGGTGTTCTGGGGGGAAGCCAGCTTAATGCTCCTAAATGATTGAGGGTTTGTTAATGAATTTGCGTTCCACCTCAAAATAATGTTAGCGCGCGGGAAAAGGTTCTCGAATTGACTAACAGCAGGGAGATTGTGGCGCCGCTTTTAATAGAAAGCTCTTAATTGGCACCCTTAAGAAACATTTACCGATCATTTACAAATTGGCTTCATTTAAGAAGCTGAAATGAACCTTATCTGTAGTCTATTTATAGACCAATTGAAAACAATATATTCGCGCGTCATTGGCAATTTGGCCGTCTTTATGCAATAATTGTTTGCTGTGAGAGCAGTCCATGTGTTAAATGTGTCTATTGGTTTATTACTCGGCAAAAGCCAAACAATACGCTCGCCAAATGAATAACAAAAGGATAAAAAGGAGTGATGTTATAAAATGATAACGTCCAAACAGGGTGTTAATAACAATATCAAAACATTATCTGTGATGTTTTGAAATAATCCGCAAAAGGAGAAACAAGTTACGTTTTCTCACTTGCGTAAAAACAAAAATGCATGCCAAAATGTCCAGCGTGTACCGATTTATCTTGTGGCTGCCAAACAAGTCAAATTATGCCCTTAACTCAATGAGTTAGCACTATACGTTATAAGCAGTTCTGAGCTTGCCTCATTTCAAGCCAACTTGGATATTTTAATTTCCGAAACATCTAATAAATACAAAGTAGCAATATACGAGATTGTTATCACGTTAGATTAACGTCATTTCGAGCTTAGCTTCATATAAAGAGACGTCTCGTCAATGTTTGATGTTTCTGACAGGGTTCAACAACAACAGAGAGCGACTCATTTTAAGCAATTCACCCTAAAAACTTTGTTTTTCTATCGCAAAATTCTTTTCTTATACATTGTATTGTCATTTAAGGACACAACGTTTCCTTCAAGGAATGGCAAATTTTGCATAAGATTACAAAGTTTTTTTTTTTTTTTTTAAGGAAACAGGGTTTTAATTTCCTTACATCCAGTTCTTTTGGTTAACCAAGTTTCAAGGTTTAACAATGCTTGACACTTTACCGAATGTAGCTCTCTTTCTTGTTATAAGTCGTTTTGCTTCCTTTAGTAGATTGATATTTATTGTTCGACTTTCCTGCTAGCTTAAATAAAAATCTATAGCAAATTAAATTAAACAAACATCGAGGCTGCGAAATGAACACTATTATGGTAGCTAAGCTTTTCATCTTCTTTAACTCACTGTGCGGTGCCATATGAATGGGAATTTTATTGTAAAGAAGTTTAGGATTTTGGTAAAGATGAGCTGGTAAATACTTTTGCAGGAGAAAAAGAGAAAACTGGACATATTAACTTGTGTCAATAACAGGCCTTTAATGCTAATTCTGTTGATGCTTTTGAAGAGCAGTAATTTTCAATATTCACAGTTTTCAATAGTGTATCGTATTAACAAAACGTAATAAAAGTTGTACAATAAACCGGTATTACAACAGCTCAATAGGAAAAGAAAACTAATTTTTCTTAGTTGCTTTAATGTGTTGTGTTAAATCCATATGTAATAAGTGATATTTGTTTCCCGTGGGTCCCGGCTCATTTCGTCAGCGTGCTGTCAACAATATTTACAGCTTTTTCTAAAAGCTCATCTTAATTTGAAAATTGAACCATTGCGGTTTTAGTCGACAAAGTGGTGCGCCAAAAAAAGGCATCCAAAACAGGTGAAAATGAGGACTAAAATTCAATTTAGAAACGTGTAAATTTAAATGATACCCATTGCTTTTAAGTTCATTTGAGAGTGCGCGGACAAAATAGCGTTTCTCGTAAGCACGAAATAACTGTAGCTCAAAGCGGCCAATGATCAGCTATTTCGATGAAAATCCATTAATTTTGCTAAGTTTTCTCGCTGCAGTTTCAGTAAAAATATCGTGCATTTACCTGCCTTTTAAAGATTCTAGCTTTATTTTGCTGTGCTTTCGTTATGGCATTGCGTATACTGTAACACAATGGGTGAAGGATTTCACATCAATGGTTTGTTCAGTCTTCCATAACCGTAATTTTCAGAAGCTTTGTCAGTGGGTATTTGTACATTTAGAGCTATTAAATGAATTAAATATTCTCTCAGTTTATGGAATAAAAATTGGATGAGCTCCCATTGATAGAGCTAAATTGGCAGCAAAATGCTGGTAAAATGTCAAACATTTCAAGTTAAAATTAAAAACATGGGTCACTTTAATGCTTTCGGGTTAGGCCAAAATTCTAATTAACCCCCATTCCCGCCATTGTGGCTCTCTCACTTCCTTATGTCAGGTTTAGTCACTTGTCGAATATTATCAGTCCACATATCGTAACCATTATTGGTGGGCTTCTTGTTATTTAAGTACGTTTTTAAATTTCCCAACATCTTAAAGCTAGGTAACACACACAAAATTCCTTATTGACATATGAATCAGTTGATTAAAATACTGGTTTAGAAAAAACGCAAATTCTTTAGCTATCTGCCGTTTTTCAGGTAAGTTTATTAAATTTTCAATGGTTTCGCATTTAATTTCTTCACCTTTCGACAAGATTTACACTCGCAGTAGTTTTCATAAAACTCTAGAAATATCGAAGTCTGAGATGGTGCCCAATATTTATGCACAAAATTATTTTTAATCATAACCCTAACGTGAGCAGGACCATCAAAATTTTTGAAAATGGAACTTTTTCTTCAGAAAAAAAAACAACTTTTTTTGAGGCCATATCATGTGGACACAGGTAACTGGACTAAGAATTTCACCTAATCAGTGAGAAAGTGGTCAGTTGCACCAATTTTATGAAAGTGATTTCTGGTGCCAACACTGATGTACTCGCAAACAAGTCGAAGGCGTGTATATATGTGCCAGTGAGAAATAGGAATCTCGATGTATATCTTTTTATGTATAGTTCGCAGTCATAAGAGTTGATTACATATGTTGTGAAATCCTTTAATACATGTAAGCAGACTAAACTCACTCAAAATTAAAGCCCTGAAATCTCAGACGCAAAAGCCTTTTCAGTTCAATAATGATCGTATAGGCTTATATTTTTGGGGCTCCTAAAGAGCAATAGTTTCCTTCAATAATGAAGTCCTCCACTTTCAGACTTCGTATGATCGATAAATTTAAAACTTGTTTGATGTTTCACATTGTCATGTCAAGGCATTTTTAACTGTTGAACGTGCAGCGTTTCTTTTCGTCTCAAATTTTTCAGACACCTGTAAGGCTGGCCATTTTTGAAACCAAAATTTCCTACCGGTGACAAGGCCCTCCGAAAGTACATGAAAGCACACCAAAAAAAAAAAAAGTTTTCTTAACAAAGATAAGTCACTGGCATATTGTTATCGGCGTTTTACTGTGACAGGACATCGAGATATATTTTCTAACAAGTTCGTTGGTTTCTTATCAGTTGTTTTATTTTGAAGTGAAATTTGATATTTGGCTCTGTTTGGACGGAGAGGATTAGATGAAAAAAGTAACGGCTAACTCAGCTAATTAACCTTGTCGCAAATTCATTAAGTTAGATTACACGACTTACCGGCTCGATTGATCTGATCAATCTTTAGCAAATCTTACAGACGAGTTGGTAATACGCTTGACACTCTTGTTCTGTTACACGGTTGTTACCCGTTTTGGTGGCGCCACAACAAAATAGCACACCGTCATAAAGACTTATTTACATCATCAAAACGCACAAGAAGTTATTTCTATTCAGAGCCCTGACAACCCCTCGTCCATAGATATGCAAACAACGATTCATAACGAGCGAGAAGTAGTAAGCTTAGCAAGTCTCGAGTTGGGATTTAGAGATTAACGCCCAGCGAAGCTCCAACCCCATGTTTGTGTTGCGTCTGATGTACATTGATTCCTACCTTTGCTGGGATTAATCTGCGACTGTGTTTGGTTTGCCAGATGCAAATCAAAGCTCTTTGCAAAATAGAAGTTTATAACTAAATTTCTATACCTCTAGTTTTCACGATTCTTGACCATGCGAATTATGCGTGGCTTAAGTCATCAGTAAGCGGAGGTTTTACCTTATACAAACAAACACCAATTCTGTAATTAAAGCATTCTTTTATTTCCATTTGTAAAAGAGTAATAATGGACGGCAATTTGGATCAAACAAAAGAAATTACTTAAGGTGACAAAAGAGTTAAGCTTCTTTTTCAATTATGCTTAATTAGAACATGTTTGATGCGTTTCTTTTCAACACTGGGCATGATTCCATCATGAATGGGCTGCTCATGAGGTTTGCTAATGCTCCACTGTATAGTAGAATCAATCATTCAACCCTTTCTCTTCCAGAACTACTCATGCAAAAAGTACAAAATGTTTCATTTTCAATATAATTATCTTCTTATAATAAGCAAGCAGTCCCGTCTATGAGTGTTGTTTCCAGTTCTAGCTTTCATTGGGCGGTTATTACTTAGCTCTTATTAACCGAGCAGGAGGTCTGTATGGGAGAATCTTGACCGAGGTCGGGAGTATAGACCGAACGCAGTGAGGTCTGTACACACGACCGAGGTCAAGATTCTCACATACAGATCGACTAAGCTCGGTTAATAAGATGTTTATTATATAGCAAACAACAAAAAATTAATTCGTTTAATGTAACTGGTTTGTAGTAGCTGACATTTTGCTTGCGAACGGCGATGAGCTGAACTTTATTCTGCCAAACTCGTCCTCTTTACGTTTTTGTTTTTTTCCTCATCGGGCTTCGCACTTCCATAATATGCATATGTATATTTCCTGGAACTAACATCTTGGAAGAAAATAGTCAATATTTTTGTATTTAGTTTGCACCTTTTTCACGGCAAAATGTAATCGGTCGAGATG
>Ga0126339_10002751_pt1 | contig 12660 bp, 10 predicted proteins | sample OrbTmetagenome_2_FD_92532 | JGI IMG/M metagenome (GOLD analysis project Ga0126339, IMG submission 92532) | Coral microbial communities from Petempiche,Puerto Morelos, Mexico - Orbicella T R C metagenome | ecosystem: Host-associated > Invertebrates > Cnidaria > Coral | place: Petempiche,Puerto... | reverse complement strand
TAATAACTACACAATCAAAATTAATCAAATTGAAAAAACATTTACAACATTATCTAAACTTTGTAGTCGCGAAAAATACTAAAAATAAATGAAGTTTAGGGAGTATTTACAAAATTGTCTAAACGCTTATTCTTTAAGATACGTTTAAAAACTTGAACTGAACAGCTTGATTTTGAACTTGAACTGTAAGCATAATGTGTCCATACATAGTTTCTATTTATTTGTTGTTATTATTATGCCTGATAGATTCGGCCTCCGCTACATCTAGAACTAATATTAGGCAGCTCTAAAATGAAAAATATGAACAAGGTAACGAATGCAACCGTATTCCATCAGCAGTCTTCTAATATTATTGATTTTAAGTATGTTTATGTGTAGATATGTAAATATTCGTATTTTTGATTTATTTTGCCAGCTTACACTTTCAAGGAGTAAACTGGTATGACCTTACCGTGCTAGAATTGTAAGTAGGGCAAGTAATGTAATTATGTTGTATTGTAAGCATAAGTATTAGTATTGTTAGTAGTGTGAGTATGCGTATTATATAGAGTAAGTGTTAGTATTGTAAGTGGCGTAAGTAATAAGTTTTTTGTAAGTAGTGTAAGCAACTACATTAATATTGTATTGTAAGCAGTGTAAGTAGCAATTAATTAAAAAAATAAATAAATAAATAAATAAATAAATAAAAACATGCTTGGTATGCTGAAACGATGCCAAGATACAGGCCTGAAACTGAACCCAGAATAAATGCTTTGTGAAGCAGGAGAAGATCAGATTTTATGGTGTCGTCTGTAGCCAAGATGGAATCCAGCCAGATCCAAACAAAATCTCAGCACTGAAACAAATGTCAGCCCCAACAAGCCGCCAAGAACTGCAGACCTTCTTAATTCTGGCAAACTACATGGGTCCCTTCATCCCAAATCTAAGCACACTAACAGCCCCACTTCGAGAGCTCCTAAAGGAAAGCCACCAATTTGACTGGGGCCCAGCACACCAAGAAGTCTACAACAAAGTCAAGGACTCCATCAGTAGTGAAGTTACTCTAACCTATTTTGATCCAAAGAAGGAGATCGCCTTACAAGTTGATGCTTCACTGAAAGGCCTGGACCCAGCACTCTTACAAGACAATAAGCCTGTTGCTGTTGCGAGCAAAGCACTCACTGATGTCGAAACAAAATACGCAAACATTGATTGAGAACTACTCACTGTAGTGTATGGGTGTGAGAAGTTTCACACTTACCTGTTTGGTCACAATTTCACTGTCAACACTGACCACAAGCCTCGAAAGTATTCACCTAAAACACTTGACAGTCGCACCCCTGTGTCTTCAGAGGATGCTACTGAGACTGCAGCCATATGACCTTGTCATTCCCTACCAACCAGGCAAGAGCATCGAAATCACGCATGCACTCTCCAGGTTATCACCACAAGAAAACGAGGCCATCCCTGGGATGAATGTCCAAGTGCACGACATCCACCCTCAATTCAGTAACAGCATTCTGCAAAGAATTACAGAACAAACTGCATCAGACCCAGAGCTCACCACTCTGAAGGAAATGATCCATTCTGGTTGGCCATTGACCATCCAGCAAGTCCCAGTGCCCTTAAAGCCTTATTGGCCCTTTCGCGATGAGCTTGCTGTAGATGATGGGATAGCCATGAAAAGTCACCGCATCATTATCCCCACCATACTACAGAGGGAAATCTTGACAAAGCTCCATGCAGCACACCAAGGAACTGAGAAGACAAAGCTCAGGGCTAGGTCGTCAGTATACTGGAGAGGGCTAAACAAAGACATAGATGAGATGACCAAGACATGTAGCACTTGCCAGGAGCTACACCCGAGCCAGCAAAGAGAGCCCCTGATCCCCACAGAGGTGCCACCAAGGGCATGGCATACTATTGGCACAGACCTCTTTACCTTAGAGGGTTCAGAGTATCTAGTAGTCACTGATTACTACTTGAAGTATCCATTCGTTAGGCAGATACCAAGAGGACAAAGCAACAGCCACACAGTAGTCAAAATGCTGAGACAGACTTTCAGCAAGCAAGGAATTCCCAAGGTAGTAAGATCTGATAATGGGCCCCACTACAGTGGTCAAGCATTCCAAGAATTTGCAAGAGAACTGGGTTTCCAGCATGTGACAAGTTCCCCACACTATCCACGCAGCAATGGTTTTATTGAAAGCCGAGTAAAATCAGTTAAAGCTGCTCTTCTCAAAGCTAAAACCACTCACAGGGACCCTGACATGGCCCTCCTGTGCCTGAGAACCACACCCACTGATCACAAACTGCCATCACCTGCTGAACTACTTCTCGGTCGAGCAATCCAGGACAACCTCCCAAGGAAAATCCCCAGAGATGCCTTAAGGTGGCTCCCTATAGTTTTACGATCGCACACGCGCTGAGGATGAAAGCTTGAGTAATCTGCGCATGCTCAAAGGAAAATGTCAGTGTTTTTTGATATTTTATTACGTCAACATGAGTACAACAAGCAAAACTGACAGTGAATTTTCTCTCGTTTCCTTGGGTGAAATTTCGTAAAACTTGGCAGATTGGTAGTTAATATTTTACTTTGGTCGGAGCTCGTTTTTCAGGGAAATCTATAAGACCAGTTTTTTTTGCAGCGGTAAAAGACGTAAATTTGCAAAAATCGAAAAACCTGCCTTTTCAAACTCTATTTTTTTCGTGTTTAAAATTCGTGTCCCACAGGAAGTGATATGCTGTGAAAATTTTGGAAGATTTCACCTAAGGAAATTTAAGAAAATCGCAAGTAAAGCCATAAAAAAGTAAAAAAAAAACATATTTGTTTCGGCATTTCTAATTCAAGACAAAAACCAATAATTTTAACAGAGATGATAGTAAAACACTATTTAATCATTGCTTATTACATGTAATTAGTTTGAGAGGACTGGGTGTAAATACAAATACAAAAACGGCATTCAAAACATAACACTTGCGTGCGCAACGCCATAAATGATTACCCTATGGAGCCACCTTAAGTGAAGTAGTCGCCCCCAGACTAGAGGAGAGGCAGGAGCTCCAAAGATTCTACCATGACAGGTCTGCAAGGCAACTTCCTGAACTAGCACAGGGACAAAGAGTAACCATCCAGGATCAAACGACATTGGAATGGAAACCAGCTGAAGTGAGAGAAAAGCTTGCAGGAGTCCCCCGATCATACGCTGTGACAACCCCAACTGGAAGAGAGCTGAGACGCACTAGAACCCATATACAACTGGCCCCTCAGAGCAACATAGAAGTTGAACCAGACACTGATGAACAAACTGTGGTAGAAACTGCCACCAACCCAACTGTTGCGATTTCAGTTCCCTCAGAGAATCAAGCCACCACACTCCCAGGCAGTTATGTAACTCGGAGTGGCAGGATTAGCAAGGCCCTGGAAAGGCTGGATATGTAACTTGCTCTTTGCTGAACAATGCTGATCTAGTAACAAAGGAACTTTTGTTGTTGACTAATAGTTATGTTCCGTTATCCCATTGTGTTGTTATTTTGTATGTTGTTATAACTCACCTCATCAGGAGGAGAGGGATGAGATGATATGTGCTTCAAATGCACTTCCGCTGACGTAATCAGCATGTGAAACATCATGCTTTGCGATCTTTTGTATGCAGCTCCCGCCATGTTGTTTACATATTAAAAGCAAGTAAGAAGCAACATCGCCTCCTTTATATCTCGCGGCTATTACACCATTTGATTATTGAAGCTTGTTTGTTACATGACTTGTATTCACAACTAACTTAATTATAAAAGCACATGTGATATTATATAAAAATACTCGTGATCAACTGTCAATCATATATGTCATTTGAACTCTGTACAAACAAAACATAAACAAAAACCCCATGTGGACTAATAAGTTTCACGGCAATAATGAATTGTGATCTGTTGGGCAGTACCTATTGAAGATTGTCCAAATTTTAATGTTCAAATTCATCACCCTGGTTGCATCTTTCTGTTCTGCCAGTCTCAGTAGTGAACAACAATTTATCATGATAATGTTTACAATCTTATGTTTTTTCTTGTGAATTATCAATGACCAACCATACCTTTCAGATACAGCCAGAAGTCTCTCTGGTCTAAACGTGCCTTCTGTGTCAATGTATAGACATTTACCTTCTGCCCCTCCATGGTCATTTGCAAGCTACAGGATGAAAATACACAACATGACATACTATCCATTTAAACTTACCACACAGGTGCATAATGTGATCAAGTGGCACCAGAATGATGGCAAGCCATTAACATTTAGCATATTTCAAAACAAATTGAACATTAAATCTAACTTTCTAAGTTATTTACAGGTTGTTTCGGCAATCCCTAAGCACCTATTACAAAAGGCAGGATCCTCAGTTAATACAAGAGAGAGTTTCAAGACTGAGGAAACAACGTTTTTCTTGACTCTGTCTTTAAACATTGACCTGTGTACAATGAAGCGTAAGGACTACTACTGGCTCTACATTAATGGTAGTACTTGTACTGCCACTGGACCAAAAACATGGGAAAAAGAATTAAAATTAGACAGTATTGATTAGTCAAAATTTATTCTTATTGGACAAACATGTCATGAAAATAAATTGAGAGAATTTAACTTTACGCTGATTCATAGACTAACTGTTACCATGAAGAAGGAATTATATCCCTACAGTTTAGAAGACGAAAACAAATGTTTATACTGTAGAGAGCCAGATTCAGTCCTTCATACCTTTGTTCAATACCATTTTACCCAAGACTTTTATACCAAACTTGTCGATTGGTTCAATAGAAAATTCAACTGTACTTTCTCTCCAAAGTCTCATGAGATATTGTTTGGAATAGTAATAAATATTTCTGAAAACAGCATTGTGAAATTTAATTACTGTTTATTATTTGCAAAATATTACTTATACTATCAGAAAATGTACTCTAAGCGTTGAAACATAGATGAGTTTGTTATTAAGGTAGAACAAAAGCTGATCATTGATAGTCGTCTGAAGAGAAAGATTCTTGTATGAGATGCCTCTGACCCTAATGCATTCTATCCATACTTTATGCTCAACTATAGTGACTATGTAAGTAAGATAATGCTCGACTTGTAATTTTATTTTAAGTATGTTCATTGTAATTTTATTTTGTTGCAACCAATAAAAAATCTTTGATTTAGCAAAAAAAAAATGGCACCAGTAGTTTATTGCCAAAGTATTATTATTTTAGACAGACCTGGATGATTTTTTTAGTGTAGGGGACATAGTACTGCCTTGATAATCACTAATTAAGATTCTTCTGCTGTCTATAGTTAAGCTTGTTTAGCTGGTTTGAACACAAAGGCATGACTCATTAGACATCAACTTCATGGGTGAACAGTCATCTGAGTGATGCTTGACAGCAACCTCATTCCTAGTGTCTCTCACCTTCACACCCTCCCGGAGGGCAGGAATACGAGAGTGCCTGGGAACACTGTTGGCTTGATAGTTAATGAAGTACACTACTTTGTAAAAATTAAAAGGTTGATTTTTTAAATTTTCGTCATTTGCCATTTAAATATTCTTTTTAAGTGCCTACTTTGGGAACACGATCTTGATGTATCAGCAGATAAACTTAACTTAGGATGGACGAGCTATTACCTGGCATGTTACTGCCATGGTGTGGCAGGGCTGTGTTTTTCCAGAGCAGAGTTCTCCAAACATTTCTGTGATACTTGCTGTCTCAATGCCACCTGCAGAGCAAAGAAATACAGGTTCTGTAGCGTAAATTTAATTCATTTGCTGGTTCCATTTCAAGCTCCTGAAGGCTTTGAAGTGTTAGTGAAAATTAATTAAAAAAAGGTGCTAAAATGTTATCATAATACAACAATGTAACTCATCAGAGACATTACAAGAATCTCCATCAAATTACATCATCAGTATCAAATATCATATAATTATCTGACTGAACAATTTGTTAAAAGAACAGAACATACAAGGTGAGACAGACAAGTTTAGGCATGCTGCCATACATTTTCATGTTGCTTAGCTAGTTACTTATTCGTTATAAGTAAGAAATAACACTCTTGCATGAGGCATACCTTGCATTAGTTTATCCAGCTCCTTTGAGTCTGTAGTAATATATACAAGCTGTGATCTCCATTGGTGGAATTCCGTGGCAGTTGTAAACCCCACAGGCACCAGTTTGGAAGCTTCATTGAGCACTTTTTCAGCTGTAGCTTCACTTAATCCCTTGATAGCAAGCAGGGTTTTTTTCGGTGTGTGTGCTACTGACGCAATGCTGTGAAATCCAGCTTCTTGTAGCTTTTTGACATCATTTGCACTTATTCCATGCTCCTTTAATGAAGTAATTTACAAAGTTTTCACCACATTTGGTATAAATGATTGATCTTGCTTTTGAGCAGGTGAATTACGTGTAATTAACAATGAAAATGTGTTTAATTGATTGTGTTAGATGGGGTCTGACTAACTAACTGGCCAAATATCAAGGTATTGACATGCAGTCACTTACAGTATCTATAACAAAATTCTCGATCATGATTGGTTGTCCGCGCTCCTATTTGCCAGGTAATCAGCGTGTGATTAGGTGGGTGTCCAATTACAGGTATCCAATTTGAAGTTTTTTGTAATTAGACACATGTAATTGGATACCCACGTGATTCACACGTCAATTGCACATGCTTTAATGGCTGTCTTTGCCATGTTTCGTACAGTTTTCAAAACTTATGAAATGCATGCGCTACATACGTTTGCCCTCAAAAGAAGTTGTCAAAAAACATTTTTAATTTCGCAATTTGTTATAGATACAATTAATTAGTAGTTGGACTTCGTGTCCTACAATTCAGAGAGTAATTGTGCTTGTAATTCATATTGGCCTTGTGCTTTGTGCTTGTCCTATTTTTAAATTACTCGCATGATTGCTCCCTGAATGGTACTCCACTTGGTCTAATTTTGATTACTTAGTATACGTGGTTTGATTTTGGCCCTTGGTACACATTCCATAATTTAATAGCAATTAAAATATTGTATAAGGCTCGCATTAGCCACTGGTCCAAAACAAGGAAATAGAAAAATGGTTAAGTAACGTTTCGAGAACTGAGTTTGGTGTCAGAGAGAAAAACAAAATTGAAACATCATGAAGCTTACTTATAAAAGCGAGCTAACTTTGACACAAATTTATGCATGCAGGTCTTGCATAACCCAATATTTTAAGCTAAAACCTTGAATACAGTCAAACCTGTATATAACGGTCACCGTTGAGAAATGGCCAGGTGACAGATACATACAGGGTGACCGCTGTACACAGGTTTCCTCCCTGGAAGTCAATAAATAGTATTTTTATGTAGAATAGTCACTCAGTTTACGTTTTATTGACAATAATGAGCAACAGCAACACAATAAACATGATTTAAAAAAGGCCCACTAAATGTCCGTGGTGTACTTTAAGGGAGGTGCAGGATACTTGGATCTAAGTTTCCGTGTACGAAAATCTTTCAACGTAACAATATGGATTTCAAGAAGAAAAAAATCATTATAATTTTATGATATTTTGGAGCCCGAAGCTTGATTCCATGTAGTATGTCATTAAAGGAGGAGGTCACTCCAAAAGCCGTGTATTTTTTTTCCATCACCAATAAAAAGTTCACACTGAGTTGAATTACTCACCGTTGTTTTAGCTTCTGAAGTGGATGTGATCCCAATGAAAAAGAAGTGAAAAGTTCGACACTGGGAGCCGCCATTTTGAAAGGATCTTGAAGGCCAGGCCGCATATCCGTGACGTCATTCCGTCCGAGAATGTGTTTGTTCTTTTGAGCTTTAGTATGGCTGCTCTTGAAGCCAGAACGTGCTAGTGATTCTGTGGGAGATAATAATCAAGTTGAATTGACTGATTGGTTGGAAAATGCTCTGTGGTGTCCTTGTGAGAGATGTGCAACCATACCGACGCAGAGAGAATGTGTTTGTTGCCAAGAACAGCCGGAGTAGGTCACCAAGATGGAAGGTACATTTTGCAGTACAATTGTAATAGACGCAGTTAGTGGAAGAGGAGGTTTATTTTTAATTGTAAATTGTTCTCAGAATTGAACTGTGGCTTAAATAAATCCCCAGTTTAGTGCTTTTGATCTGATTTGTCTTCAGTTTAACGAGTACTGGCGGTTCAATGCGGAGGGAGTTCTGGTATCACAGAAACTGATGAGTTTTCAATGTTGTGTTTAAATCGGGCAGATGCTTTCCACCTCACAAGTCTGTGTTTTTACTTATAAGATTTGGATACTTTTTGCTCATGCTCGTATGTGTTTGCCTAGGTTTCTTTACACTTATGGACTACGTACGTGGACTCTTGTGAAATACGCAGTGACTCTACATGTAAGATGCGAAGTGAAATCGACATCTCTGATGTGAAATTGACGACATTCCTTATCAGTACCTGAGATTTTTTGTGAGAATTGTAATTTGCATTGTTGGAAAGCTAAGCATATGTAATAAATTTTGGACAGAAGAAAAAAGTACACACAACTTTTACATGCGTAAACCAGTGGAAGGAAAATTGACTCTGCAAGTGTGTTTTTCATATCACATGTGTCGTGTTTACTGGCATCGTTACTTGATAAAGCATGCAGTAAGATTGCAGCTTCATTTTTTACCATAGCACTGCTTTCATTATAGCTTTCATTATATTTCGCTATAGCATGACTTGCTATCGGTAATTGTTGATATATCGCTAGGACTGATGTACAATTAACTACTTCTTCCAATGTATTTCAAATCAAATAAGACAGCATTTAAAATTTGTAAGTATTTTAACTCATCCCTGGCTGTCAAGGTCAATTATTTTAATAACAAAACACGCTCTGAGTTCTCAGCTCACACAAAAGATTTATAAATTGAAAAAATGATTTTTCGATAAAAGAAAACTAAAGCGGGTTAGTGTGATATGTAATTTTAAAGAAATCTGCAGGGCATTTGAAGTTCCCACAGTACCCTGAGAAATTAGGGAATTAATAAATTCACCCCAAAAAATGCGTGCAGTTGCTATGCATCAACGACCACGAAAACACGAAAAACCTTGCGCTAGTCTACGAAAAATAATGAATCAAACTTTGCAACATGGAAGCTTTTTTATAAATACTGGTGCGACTGGTAAATGAAGAACATAATTTTATTCAGCCATTTTCCCTGTTATTATAGAAAGAGAGCGTTTTAGTGTCTTTTCGTGAAAATATATTAAGCCTGAAGGGTTGAAAATTTTTGGCGACTAAAATACTTGTGCTGGTGACCAAACCTGAAAACTTAGGGGCCAGCTGGCCCCAAGGATTTTCCTTGAAATTAGAGTCCCCGTCCAGCGAGGAGCTTCAATTTCTTGTGCAGAAATAACATTTACCAAATCAAGTCAATGAGAGTTCTGCCAGGCAAAAATATTTTTAAAAAATGAAAAGTATAATTGATAGCTACCTCTTTTCGTTCCTTGTGATTCGCCGTTTACTTGTAATGCATGCCTTTGCAAGGGCATTCCGTTGAAAAACTGTCCGAAAGCATTTTTCTTCAATGACCTCCTTCTTGTGTTTCCAACCACAAGCTCAAATCGGTGTTCAGTTTTGAAAGAGTTGTCTGTGAAATACTCGCTGCACACATACACATTTTTGAGTTTTTTGGCATGAATCTCTCATCCCGACATAGCTGTTTGAACCACTTCTTTGGCAATTTTTTTGTTCTTTGCAGGCAAATCAAGGGAAGTCACTCCTCTTTTCCTATCCTTTTCAGTTCGGCTTTTACAGCCAGGGGCCCAACATTTTAGCTCACAACTGAATAAACAAATTTAGAACAGAAAAGGAGAGCTTTAGCCTTAGAGCCTTGCGCCAATTCGGACTGAATGACGTCACAGATATACGGCCTGGCCTTCAAGATCCTTTCAAAATGACAACTCCCAGTGTCAAACTTTTCACTTCTTTTTCATTGGGATCGCATGTACTTCAGAGGCCAAAACGATGGTGGGTAACTCAAGTCAATGTGAACTTTTTATTGGTGATGGAAAAAAAATACACAGTTTTTGGAGTGACCTTCTCCTTTAACTTTAATCAGTGTGTTCATGTATTAGTAACTGTGTTTAGCACTAACATTTGTATTTTTGTGAGGCCCCTGCCTTGGTGGCTGCTATTCAACGAGCACATGAATAAAGCTTGTCATTATTCGTTAATCGTCACCCAATTTCCTGACCGTTATATGCAGGAAAAAGATAATGAAATTGTGGATTCAGGAAGTCTAAAGGGTGACCGCGTCCGTTATATACAGGTGACCGCTATATGTGGGTCAACTTAACAGTAAATATAGGGGACGATTTTTGGGAAGTTGTTCAGTGACCGTTATACACAGGGTGACCGCTATATACAGGTTTGACTGTAGCAGAAAATTTAACGAGTGATATATCAACGGATTAAGGTAAACTTAGGTCATTAACTCGAAGGTTATTGGTCCCGATATCTGGGAGTTTAGGCTTTAAATAAGCTACTCTTTGAGAAGCGTATTGTCGTTGTACCTCGAGTTTGTTGAAAAGCAATGGTCCAGCACTTTCTTCCATCGAGACCTCATCTTCAATTTCCCCCTGCCTTTCCTGCTGCATTTTTCCACCAGAAATTATAATACAGCAGGCCGACAGCTAAAAAAAACAGGCAAATTCAAGATTTGTGAACGAGCAACGCCAAGTCTGAACCGAAGCGAGAAACAAAATTTGCGTCATGTAAAGAGGAACAAAGTGTGCCTATTTTCCTTTCCTTGAGGCAAACCGCGGAGCACGCATTCACGCGGGGCACTCTGGGTAGAAGAAAAGCTGAAGGATTCTGCTCGCGGGAGATTTTAAAAACCACGTGTAGAGGTCAGTTCTATTTATCGTACTTTTGACCAAATTTGTCGCTAACATTTAGTTTACGGTAAACTGAAGGTAACTTTGATATATCTGTTTAACACTGTAGCTGCTGTTGTCTACTGCAAGGTTTGTTTGACATGACACAGCTTTGCACCGCTCGTTTAAGGAAAACCAATGAAAAGCAAATGAATGCAACGATAAGGTAAGCTCAAACGTTTTAACTGTGTAAGTGGAAACCTGTTACTTGTGTTAAATAGAGTACTTCATTCCTTTTCGAAATGAGGTTCCCGTGGTCAACTGTTGAAGAGTTGGTTGTTGTTTACCAGTTGTTCCTTAGGTACTAGTGTGTACCAAAATTTCCGAAATTTTCTAAACGGGGACAAATGGTACGGAAATTTCCAGGGAAAGGGCCCAGAAAATCGGGAAATTGTTGAATTTCCGAAAAGCGAACAATTTCAGCCGAAAATTCAGAAAATCAAATAGAACGGAAATTTCCAGGAAAGTATGTTTGGAAATTTGGGTATACCTCACGAGGTCGGAAATTATGCAAATTCGCAATTTACTATTCAGCGCTAGTTCTTTTGGCCGCAATCACAGCGAGTTGGACATCTCACGCAAGGATGACGGTGACGCGTATTCGAAAATTGAAATTCTTTAGAATCTTCTCACTTATATGTCGAGAAATACTAGCTACAGTTAAATTCGTGAAGAAAGCGATTGATAAAAATAATGCCCCCGTGGTGAAGTTGTTTGTTTTGCATAGGTTGGCTAGGAAATGTACAAAGATTTATAACGCGTGCAGAACCATTGTGCGACTCATTAAGGTGGCCGAACACAGTTTCGCACGCGCTTTTGCTGATGCAATTCAGCGCGCGCTCAAGGATTGCAAAAAACAAACGTGCCGTCAATAGAGCGATCATTTTATTTACTCAACACCCGCATTATGTGTGCTATTTTTCTCTATAATTAAACGCAGTGTATTAATGGCTTTAGTCTTTTATTACAAAGATATGTTAGAAAAGGTAACGATGCAAAGGACCCAGCAATTCTCAGCTTTTTTTTTCTTACCGAAAGAACCCAGCTAAATGCAACGCATGCGTAGTAAGTCAAAAAATTGCGATTTAATGAAAATTGCACTCTCGGAAATACGCCTATTTCTCGAGAACCACTCATTAGAATTTCACGAAATTTGGCTCGAAAATACTTTAGGAAATAAGTAACTGGAGTATTAAAAATAATTGAACTTTGACAAAGGAAATTCTAGATATTCCAGTGAACCTTCAACAAGGGATAACTAAAGATCTCTCTGTTAAATTATCAGCAAAATGGTGTTAACTTGTGAGAATCGTTACAAGCTTGTTGCATGCAAATTTTAAAGAAAATCTAATGACTATATTTTCTGCAAATAAACAAAATCGATTTTAAAGGCCTGTTTATATTTATTACTGTTGCCATGGCAACGGCACATACGTCAGCTTAACCATCAAAAAACCAAAGTTTGTGTTGTTAACTAGCTTGCTGCCATTTTTGACGACCGAGGGATCAAGGGTTTTTAGAGAAAAAGGTGAATGAAACACAGGCATCAAAAACTGTGTTCAGCCACCTTAAACCCTTTGTTTTCCGACTTTTTCGCTGCCGTTGTGGTTTGTATAAGGTCCCTGCTGTTGTGGTCTATAAAAAGTCACGATGTCGACATATTACACCTTTTGCTGTTCATTTACAGAAAATAAACATTCATTTGTGTCCAAATTTCTTTCTTTATGGTCAATAAACTCTCATTAACACCAATATGACCTTCATTTGCGCGTAAGGAACGTT
>Ga0126339_10002750_pt1 | contig 12662 bp, 11 predicted proteins | sample OrbTmetagenome_2_FD_92532 | JGI IMG/M metagenome (GOLD analysis project Ga0126339, IMG submission 92532) | Coral microbial communities from Petempiche,Puerto Morelos, Mexico - Orbicella T R C metagenome | ecosystem: Host-associated > Invertebrates > Cnidaria > Coral | place: Petempiche,Puerto... | reverse complement strand
GGAATTTAAAAGGAAAAAGAGAGCAGAAGAAAAGGCAAAGTTAAGTAGGGACGCAAAAGATAAATCATATGAGGATTATCCTTGGACTGAGTTGTGCGAAGATCTAACCAAGCTTAAAAAGCTGCGTGTTCCAGAACTAAACAAGTACTTGAACCACCACGGGCTGAAGCAGCATTTGAAAAGCAGCAAGAGTGAGAAAGTAAAGGCAATTGTAAGACAATCATGCTTGCAGCAGAAGAGTCCTCTCAGAGCTGCTAACCAACACTGGGAAATGCCAGGACATTGACACAAAATGACAACAGAGCAAGTGCTGACAGCAGTGAAATGGATGAAAGTGACAATGATGAGTACGACAGTGATGCCATTGACTCTAGGGGAGAAGATGACTCAGGTGACGTCATTCTTGCATTCATCAATTCAGATGAGGAAGATGCCAATGAGAGGCTAAATGCCACACGCTCAGGGCGAGCCATAACTAGGACATCCGAAATTGACTTCTCTTTCTTTTGATTTGTTTTTTAAACAACAGTTCTCTGTAGTATAGGGATTGTAAATATTGTCTTCATAATGAGCACAATAACGTGAAGTAGGGGGATAATAGAGAAATATTAAAAAAGTTGAAATCTAGAAATTGTTTGTTTACTTTTTTGGGGGGGGTCATCCCAAAAAATGACCGCTATAAGGAGGGGGGGGCATGTGAACAGATTGGTAAGCTGAGGGGGGTCATTTGATTTTCAAATGGTGCTTCCCAAATCCCACCAGCCCCCCCTCCCTCGTAAAAAATGAATGGTCCCTTAACTCCAAAAAATCTCTTAGGTAAGTGATATTAATAAGAATAATTAAAAGGAATGTCAGTCTTTTTTGTCTAAACTCGCATCTTCCACTTTTTTACTCTTCTAAGTACTTCTTTTCATTGCTTGGAGTGATTTTCAGGCCATCAGAAGTCATAAAATCAAGGTCTGTGGCTCACTTACAGTAGTGCAAAGAAATGAACCGTCAGTTTTTATAAATCAAGTCATATATGGAAATGATAAGAAAACGCTCGGTTTTCACTCCAGATACATCAGAACTTTTTAGGTTGACGGTTATTCAAGATGCTCATGATTGGCCTTCCATGGTAATTCAGGTTACCATAATAATTCTTGGGACAGAATGTTGAAAGTGATCATGAAATATTTGGACAGATAAATGAGAAATATTGGCAGCTATTCTAGATGTTTGTGTTTGGCCCTTGCAGGTCATTCAGTCTTGTTCATGACTGTGACTGGATTTATGTTAAATTCCTTATCTCCTTTTTAAAATTATAGACTTTGTCTTTATCTTGGTTCATAAAAAACGCAACACAAAGCAAAAACCTGGTTGAGTGGGGTGAATAGGTTTTGGGATCAACGGATTTGGCCTTGAAAAGCACATGGATTGTGGATTTTTGTGGTAAATCAAGCAGATTCGTGGATTTTGAAAACACAGTGGATCGTGGATCAGCTGTGAATTTTGGCACAGATTCCGGATTGTGCCTGTCTTGATATTCAAATCTTGGGTCCTAAACGAAATATGGATCATAGATCTTTCTTCAGCCTTGGTCGGTATGTTAATGAGTTCATCCAAATTATTTCTTTTTTCAAATGAAGCTCATTTAAACTCCAGTGTGAGTTTTTTATTGGAATTGTACTGTGTTAAAGTCATCAAGCATATTGCCTTCTTTACTATTTGTGCGAAATTAACACTGGTATTCACATTTACCAGTTTACCGTTGAAATTTTACTCTTCTGTTTCCAGATGTTGTTGTGGTTTCGGATTTGAACAAAAATATTGGCAGATCAATGGATTTGTTGAAAAAAAAGCATGGATCGGCGGATTTGCATACCCCCTATTCACCCCCCTCTTGGTTAATAGCCAGGCATCTTAACCTCATGTGTGGTTAATAACTGAATGTGATGTGTTTGTTTGCAGTGGTATGCTACTGAACACAAAAATACTTGTTTGTACTGGTGATGTATCCTTTGATATGTATGCAATAAATGTCTCAGCTCCTATGAATTATCTTAAATAACCATTATTTTTTTTTTCCCAATTCATAAGTGGGCAGAATTCAACAAATCTTGCAATCTGACTGGTTCTGGGAGTGGGTGGAATTTTCCCATCCAGCCCGCTCACAGCAGGCAGAATCATTGTGTTAGCAGTAATCATCAACCTTTAGCTTTTTTACACTTCCATTGACGATTAATTAATGCGAGTTTATCTCTATTCACTTTCAAAAGGCAAGGAAAGTCACTAAGAAAATTCAATAGAGTGTTTTGAAGTTGTTAGAGTTTGTTTGGTTGTTTGTAGCTTGGCGCTGTAATGGCACGTAATCCTATGTTTCTCTTGCCATAAAATGTGAAGTAAAAAAAGAAATAATTTCAGTTGAGTTTACCTCTCTGATCATTGCTTTAAGAATATTTTCCAGTAAAAAAAAGTCTGATTTCAAGTGATTCTCACTGACTGGCAAATTGTTTTTGTAGTTCAACTTCAAACTTTACACGAAGTTTTACACCAGAAAAACAATTTTGGAGAACTTGACTGGTGAACTAATTAATGCAACTAACATGAAGAAGTTTGAAATAAATTTGCTCTTTAGTACATCTTTCTTTGTCTAGCATCTGAGTTACTTGCTCGTTGTGAAGATTTTTAAAAATCGCTAGTTGATAGCTGATTCAATGATGAAGTTGTGTAATTAAACCCATTTGTAATTAAAACCAATCTACGGCAGGAAAAAATAAACATGTTATTTTCTGGCTTAGGGTTGGTCCGTATAGTGAAAAACTGTGACCTCAGGCTTGAAAATGCTTCCTGAGGCAGCACTATATGTACTGACCCTAAGCCAGAAAATAACATGTATTTATACTAATCTAGTTATGATATTAAATATAATTTGGATCCATACTCTCCCACAGCCCTGTTTACCTGGCTGCAGAGAATGATAAAAATTACTTATTAGCTGAATGTTAGTAGTTGGTCCAAAAGTGTAGCAGCTCTCGTAAGCTGCTAAATTGTTTTATTATTGTAGCAGCTGTCATTGTTTTAGGGCTAGAGGCTTTGTTTCTGTTGTTTGTTGTATTGCCATTCATGTGGGGCCTTATGAGAGCTGCTACCTACTGGTCATGCTTGGTGATACCTCATTATTGCTATACTGATGTGAAGTATGTATGAAATAATTCATAGTTGAACTGCGGTTGTAGATGAAAGTTACTGACCATCGTAAAAGGTAAACCTTAACCTATCAAGCTAAACAATCGTTTATTTGGACAGTGGAGTTTTAGAACTCTCAACCTTGCTGTATCGAGGATGCAAGAGTTTACTACAAATGAACCTATAGATGTTGTGGTTAGTAGTCAGAATTATATGTTATCTGCATTTGTCACCTTATAGTGACAAATCGTAGACATCCTTTTAGGATTGTGTACAAGCTCAAGGGAGGTGCCTATTTGATTAAGGGAGTCCACCATTTATGGGAGGTATCCAGTTATTGGAAATGTCCAGTTACCGCTATGTGAGGTGTCCAGTAAGGGGAGGTGTTCAGTTACATGAGATGTCCAGTTATGTGAGGTGTCTAGTTATGTGAGGTGTCCAGTAATGGGAGACATTCAGTTATGTGAGGTGTCCAGTAATGAGAGTTGTCCAGTCATGTGAGTTCTCTTGTTATGTGAGGTGTCCAGTTATAGGAGGCATCTAGTTATAGGAGGTGTCCAGTTATGTGAGGTGTCCAGTAATGGGAGGTGTCCAGTAATGGGAGACATTCAGTTATGTGAGGTGTCCAGTAATGAGAGGTATCCAGTAATGAGAGGTGTCCAGTCATGTGAGTTCTCTTGTTATGTGAGGTGTCCAGTTATAGGAGGCATCTAGTTATAGGAGGTGTCCGGTTATTTGAGGTGTCCAGTAATGGGAGGTGTCCAGTAATGGGAGACATTCAATTATGTGAGGTGTCCAGTAATGAGAGGTGTCCAGTCATGGGAGGTGTCCCGTTATGTAAGGTGTCCAGTTATAGGAGGCATCTAGTTATAGGAGGTGTCCAGTTATATGAGATGTCCAGTTATGTGAGGTGTCCAGTTATGTGAGGTGTCCAGTAATGGGAGACATTCAGTTATGTGAGGTGTCCAGTAATGAGAGGTGTCCAGTCATGGGAGGTGTCCTGTTATGTAAGGTGTCCAGTTATAGGAGGTGTCTAGTTATAGGAGGTGTCCAGTTATGAGAGGTGTCCAGTTATGGGAGGTGCCCAGTGATGAGAAGTGTCCAATTATGTAAGGTGTCCAGTTATAGGAGGTGTGCAGTTGGGGTAGGTGTCCAGTTATATAAGTATTTATTTATGGGACCTGTCCAGTTATGAGAGGTACCTGGCACTTTTAGGAGGTGTCCATTAAAGGGAGGTACCAATTTATAGGAGACATCCAGTGATGGATGGGAGATATCCACTTACTGGAGGTGTCCACTCATGAGAGGGATTAGTTTGTGTAAGCTGTTCATTCAACAATCATTCTTTGCTTAATAGTAGGCATGTACATGTAGCTAGAAAAGTAGAAAAATGGTCCATAATATCCAAATTTTACTTGTTGGATGGTTGCCCTTTTGTGTAAATGTAATGCTTCTTTCAACAATTGCCAGATGCTATTTCATAACTTTTTTTGTGTAATAACTTGACAACTGCTCTAAAATAGCCTCATTTTATGTTGGTTATGGACCCATTTTTATTGGCAGCCACCTGTTTCAGTGGATGTTGGAGGTGGAATTCTTACTAGTCCTGTGTAGTTGATTGACACATGTACCTGTCACCAATGTAGATGTGTTAGAGATTGTTGTCTTTTTCATGGTATGATGCTGGAAAGCAGCCCTTCTACTTTAACTCTGAAGTGTAATGTTGAATGTCTTTAGTTTTTATTTACTATATATCACCACACTGGAATCCCAATTTTTCAATCCCTGAACTTTTCAAACCTTTGATATTTCAAATCAATGCCATTTCCTGTAGTGGTTCAAAATTCAAGATTGCACTGAACATATTTTAAGACACCCACTGGTACTGGAAACCTTTGATGTCATATTATCACTGTTATAAAATAGTATCTGCATTAGGTATAATTTATGCATTTCGTAGTTAACTTCTTGTTGCCTTTTCAGGTCACAGAAGCTCTGACACTTGTCATCAAACTAGCAGAATATTTGGCAAAACTCCCAAAGGTCAGAATGTAAAGAAATATCTCATCACAATGAGAGACCTCATTGTCACATCATCATCATTTTATAGTGTTTTGTAGTATTATTATTTTTTTTAGTTTCCAATTATTGCTATTCCATTTTAACCTTTATGACCTATGAAATATTTATATCTTTGTCATCTTCTAAAAATACCAGGATTTTTTTGTTTTTTCTTCTGTTTTATTCTGACAGCCAAACCTATATCGGTAGATTCTGTATTTAGCAGGCAATATAGTAACCTGTCAAGTGGACACTAGCTAGCCAATGTCCCAAAACGTTGTCTCCTTATTCTCTGAAATTGCAGCTCAAGTGGGCACCTCTATCAAGTAAATGTAGTTGCAGACACCAGCAAAGTGGCTGAAGAGGTCATTTGATATATTTAAAACCTGTATAAAAACACTGAGAAAAAGAAAGAAGAATCAATGTATAGTGTACGAGTCAGACTAATGCAGAAGTATCCAACATGAGAATGGCATTTAACACAACATTAACATGTTTTAACGAAGCATATTTTAAGCTGAAACCTCATCTCAGAAGCATTCTCCCAGGGTGTCCATTGAGTAAGGTATGGCTGTCTTCTCAAATGTTCAGCATGATCTTTCTTTGTGCTTACAGATTAGCCTTACAAACACCATGGATCAATTACCTGAAAAAGTACCAGACCTCTTAGTGAGACAAGGTAAACCTGATCAGTTATATGAGATAATTTTTGAAGAATGAGTTTATTCATTAAGTGTGTAGTTTGTGGGGGGATGTTACACCCTGCTCATCACCTGATACATCCTGGTGCAAAACCATTATTTCTTTCCATTGTATCAGCAATACGTGCAGGCAACAATGTATTTTGATCAATGTTATTTTTTAGCAAGAGTTAATAAGGTGGTTTCATGCTGTCTAGTCTTAAGCTTGTTGTGTTTACTCAAACCACTCAAATAAATGAAATTGTTTCACAACATTTTAAAAACATTTTATTTGCAAGCTGGAATACTTTTCGATACTAACCTGGTCCCTCAACACCAGGTCAGAATACATGTACCCCTACATCTTTGTGTGTGTGTTAGCATGCTCACAACGTACAGTTAGTTGGGGAGCAGTGGGAAGAACGGCCTCAGGAGATGCCCCTAATCCCTCCCCTTTTTGAGCCATTCTTCGTGCCACTCCCCAACTAACTGCACACAGCTCTGTCAGCCTCATTATTCCACTCAGTTTTGAACTTTCTGTCGTCATAAGTTGTTCAATCCAGCATCAGTGAATGAGACAGCAGGAAGTTGTCTAAGTTATTACCTATGCAAATTATGGCTCCGTGGTTTTCCTGTCAACTTTTCAAACTTTCTGAATATTAAAAATATAATATATTTATGTTTGCCATATTTTTGGTTTTTATGATTCATTTTTAACAGAGCTATTCAATTAGGTGATAAAAATTGCTTTATTTTGCTTATGCCACCTGCCCAACAAAATCAAAATCCAAAACCAATTCCATTTCGGTTAGCCGCGTTTTCCCGCGCTTGGCGCCAATTACATGCGTTAAGATTGCGTTAACTCGCGTGTTAACTGTTTGCTTATGCCTGCGTGGTACTGTAGTGGGTTCCAGTTCACATTTCATTGTGTTGTTGAGAGCGATTTTTAACTGAGTGTCGAAAGTAATCCGTAATTGTTTCGATTTTACATTACTACGCTCTGTGATTGGTTCATTGGAACAATACACACCACCTATTGAACCAATCAGATGCAAAATCGAAACCAATCGCACTTTGGTCACGTGCTTTTTCCCTCGTTTGGGCTTATTACATGCATTTGCATCGAGTTTTTCATTGGTTCTTTGTGTTCCTTCGTTTCTTGTACTTGGCCGTTGTCATTGCTTTGGTTTTGGTTTCACGAAACACAAATGAAAACCGCTCCAAATATACATGTTTACGTTAACTTTGATTGGTTATTTGTTTGGTGCTGGTTATTATGAACTCATTAAAAAAATTGTGTAAAGTATTTGCATAGGAAAGGAAATACTTGAGAACAAAGGAAATACTTGAGAACAAACAATGCAAGCCTAGGAACAAATTAAAAATAAAGAGGAAGATAAGAAACAATTTGGTGTACTTTTAATTCTGTGAAGCTGGAAGAGCAACAACACATAGAGACAGATGTTGGAATTTCAAGCTTAAATGAAATTTCTAACAGGCTTTCTATTTTGTATCCACTCAGATCTGATCGAGTACATTTTGAATTCTCAAGAGCTCAACACGCCCACGCTGTACCTTAAACGGTACACAACACCAGTGGATATTGTACTGGAAAGTGGTAAGACATTGATGTCTCCTCGTCTAATTTACTGAAAGTGGGCACAATGTAGCACCATGGCGGTCCACCGAGTCGCCTTTTTCGTTTTACGTGCATTTGTCAGGAAGGCATTCAAAATACGTACTGTCATTTGTATCTAGGTAATCAAATAATTTCGAGTGCAATTTAAAATAAATGAGCGCAAGTAAAAAACCAAATCGCAAATTGCACCAGAAAAGCAATTTTCCTGCTTGTTAATAAACGGCCACCTGTCTACATCGTTTTGGCGAGGTTCGACAGTACATGCAATTAATTTCAACTTTCGTCACTCAATTTTAACTTTCTGCATTGTTTGGAATTAATTGACGTGCTCTCAGCTAATCGGCATGCTGAACGTTTTGCAGTTATATTATGAATGGAGAAATGAAATTAAGACAGTGTGCGATCTCTAGTAAATGCACAATTTTGCAATGGAATTTTTCCAGCATGATTCGGACGATATTTGCACCCTTTAACTGAAAATGACGGAGAAACTGTTAATGATCTATGCTGGCTGTCTTTTGAGTTATCATAACGTGATTTTGATTATTAAACGCGTGTTTAAAACCCACTAATCTTTTCCTTTAACATGCTTGTTTTTCAACAGAAATGGCGTGGCCTATGCAGACGCGACTATTTCCACTGAGTTAGCATTGAGTTAGCGTTGTACGTGAAGGATTGTATTTGTTGATGTATTCTGTAAATTGTCACGTGTAAATAAATCTCTGTGTTCTGATGTTCACATTGAGGTATTCAAATACAGATTCAGGAGCAGGCTGAAAATATATTGTTGTGCTAGATGTTTTTTCCTCTTCGAATATTTTTCGCCGCCATGTTAACTTGCTATTATGTGAGTGTTTGGAACATCTTGTTTCATCAGTAGTATTCCAGTTTCGTGACAACTTAATTGCGAGATTTAGAAGGGCGATATTTCGCGATAACTTTTTTCTCGCAACCTCAAATTGTCAAATTTTCGCAATTTTTAATTAAATATTGCGACAACCGCGAAAATACCAAATTGGTCTGTTGACATGCATTGAGGAAGGGCTTTGTACAGAGCATTTTCGTGAGCCGTGACTTGTGATATATTTGAAGGCGATCTTCGTGAAACGTGATTTGCTAAGTCGCCGCGGGTCTTGCTTTTCCACGTTTATTCAGTGCCCGTGAATTGAGGGAGAGTGGAGTTTTCAATTCGTCGTTTTTTAGCCACTAAATATGTCGTAAGAGATGACGAACTAGATTTTTTTTATCATCAAACGTGACCTAGGTTCCCCATACTTCTCTTTAACAACTTCCGAAAACAGGTAATACTGAAAAATCGTTCATAGTTTATGATGACTCCAGTTGTCTTACTTACGCTCTCACACGGCTTTAACTATACAAGTACGTGCCTTTATTTTCCATGGAGTCATTTACGTTTCTTAGTAAAACCGTTTGAGTTGTCATGGGCATGATAAATTACAATAAGCGGTCATGTAATTCATAATGTAATATGTTCTTCGCGTTCTGATTTGAATTTATCTGACGTTCAAAACGAAGTATAAAAATGACAGTTTTTTCCCTCACTGTATACTTGGCACGTGTTGACACAACATAAGTTACATTGGATGATATTGTATCAGCCACATTGCTTTGTAATCGTTTTTTCAAAGAATCATCCTCAAGAGCACTGATGGGCATTTTATTGAAATCAATTCAAGCAAAGTTTAGCAGTTATAGCATCGTTTCACTATTTGGGAGGGATTTGTTAAGTTCAGTTCGGTTTTCTTAAGTGATAACAAATATACTAACTACATAGACGCTAATATGACGGTCTCAAAACCAATTAGTTTTAATTCAATACTTACACGGACGCATAAAAACTAACTTTTGCGGCTTAGAAAGAGTGGGGAGGTAAAACTCGTTAAAAACATTCTTTTTAAAGGAATACCGAGACTTGACGAAATTTCTGGAATTTCACAAACGAAGAGAAAAGGAAGAAAAACAAATATGTTAGTGAATAGTTGTAATGTCGACACATTGTCATGAACTAAAATCTACGCTTTCATATACAAACAAGAAAATTAAACATTGATAGCTAAAATCTAGTCTGAAATAGATAACATTTCCACATTTTTAAAGCCATTCCAAATAGTCGTCTTTAAAATGACGCAGTTTTTTGTAATTGTGTACACTAGCGATGAAACTCTGTCAGTTTAAGAACGGATCCACTCTTGAAAGCGATTTTAATACGGCGCATTTGAATAGCGCCCTAGTTTCGATGGCCGCTGTATGAGTGGAGGGAGTGATAAACATCCAACGCGAACCTCGGTTTCAACTGAAACCGCGTTCGTTTTACGTAAATTCGAGCTCACACACCTGGATAGCAAAACATAGCGAAAAACTAACATTTGCTGTTAACTTATCATGGCTTTTTGAAAAGGAAGCGCAGATTTACGGAAAACAAGCTAAACGAAAAAAATTGAAGAAAGGTTTGTCAAAAAGGCAAAAAGAAATGTCAACGTTTACGAAAACTGATAACATCTAGAACTGTCGAAAATATATATTATATATTTTGAACTAATTCCATTTTGCCGTTTCGTAAATTGTCATTGTTCAATGTTTGAACAAGTTTGTCGCGCTTTGAAGATTTATCGTTGCGGGGTACTTGCTTTGATGAAATTCGTTTCCGATATGACTGTTTATTTAGTTTATGGTAATTTTTGATATTTCATCATTAAATAAGCGTCACTTAACTTATGTGTCATGCTTTAAACAAACAGCACATAATCATGACACATCCGAACATCCCCCAGTTTCAGCATAAAAGCAAACGGTGTTGGGATATTTGACTGCATGTCTTGCGGAGCATTTTAAAGTCATAGTGATAATATATATCAGAATACGCCCGTGAACAATTTCGAACCTCTATGATGGCAAATTGTTCTTCAAACCAAAGTGACCCAGAAAGCTGTAACATTTCTTTCTTTTGCCGTCACGATCCTTCACTTCTTCTTCAAGTACCGAAGAATCTCTACTACACCTACATCGTAACAGCGACCTTCAACGCGCTATTTTCATTAACAGCATTTCTTGGAAATGCTCTTGTCCTGACAGCTTTGGTAAGAACCCGCCTCCTACACTCGCCTTCTAAAGCGCTGCTCCGAAGCCTGGCATTGTCGGATCTTTGTGTTGGTTTGTTCGTACAACCCGTGTACATTGCTTACTGCTTGTCTGGCGTCGTGGGAAACGGCTGGGTTCGTTGTGCGTCGTGGATCGTTTATCCCGTACTCAGCGACTACTTTATCGCTGTGTCTTTCTTCACCATGATTGCCATAAGTATCGATAGATACTTGGCATTACATCTTCGCTCGCGTTATCGCTCAGCTGTAACAATAAGGAAGGCAAACATCACGGTTCTGACGCTGTGGATTACAAGTTTGATTTTCCCAATCACGCGCTTGGTAAAAGGAAACCTCTCGGTTGCTTTATCCATTGCCTTTTTTGCGTTATTTGTGCTGATACCAACTTTTACACACTTAAAAATTCATCGCATGTTACAGAACCAAGGGAGACAAGTTTCAAACCAATTTTTCCTACACCGCGAGGAAAGCTACCTTTCAATTAACAAATACAAGAAATCCGTTTCTGCAATGCGTTACATCTATATTGCGTTAATGTTATGTTATATTCCCATCACTTTTGTAGCCGTTCTATATATCAAGAATGATTCGACTATGCGGAAGTATCTCTTGCCAGTGGGACATTTTGCGACCACGCTGCTGTTCTTTAACTCTTCTTTAAACCCAGTTTTGTATTGTGTTCAGATCAGGCAGGTTAGAGGAGCCATGTGGAACCTTGTAAATAACTTGATTCCTTGCTGTTAGGTTTTGATGATACAGAACGTGCCAACTAGGGTAGGCTAATACTGACAAATATATGATTAAATAATTAGGGACAGTAACAGCGACATGTAGAAACACACTGAATGATGGTCATGGCAACCTTGAATGACATTTCCTGAAAATCTCTATTGAAGTCACCAGTTCTTTCCTCTTTGTAGTGAAGTTGTGTCCAGAGGAAGTTGTAAATATTCTAAGACTCTAATATAAGAACATTAAACAACGCCGGAAAATAACCTTTCTCTCTGCTAAAAACTTCATTACGCCAGTGTTAAACTTTGAAGAATTTTCCGAGTTTTCTCATAAACGTTTAAACAAAAATCGTGATTTTTTTTAGGGTGCTATAGTGGCGAAACATTTAACCAATAGAAAAAATTAAAACTCCAATCACTTACCGTGTAGCACTAAATTTTTGCGTGTTCTAATTTTTGCGATTTTTGCCGTTTTTTCCACGATCCGCAATAAAAGTTCGCGCACAAAAAATTCCCGCAAAAATTTACTCCAGTGACGAAATTATACATAAAAATATCACAAGTGGAATCTTGTTGCTGCCATTTATTTAAAACGACTTTTTGTTCAGAAACAAACCGATGAAAAGAGAAACAAAACGTTCAGAAATAAAAAAGGTTTACAGGAAAGAATCGTCTGAAGGTACTCCATTGAGAAGAGCATCTACAATTCCGCACAAGAGCACGATGTAATTGTGATAGAGTGAAACTGATTACTGGATTACTGTGTTTTACATCTCTACGTGTTTTCTCACTTGTCAATTGCATGAAATTTTCGTAATTTCAGTCAAAGGCGACTTTCCTAAAGCCGCAAAAATTAGTACCCAGCAAGAAAAACCAGTTTTTTTACGATCGCAAAAATTAGTTCCCGCAGAATACAACAAATCGCCAATTCGCAAAAATAAACACCCACAAAAATTTAGTGTCGCACGTTATATTCACAGTAACCTGTAAACTTTGAGTTTGTCATGGATCATCAGCCATGTTTTGGACGTTAAAAAAGCGAAATAAAACATAACCACCCAAAGTTTGGAACACTGAAAAAATTTAAAGGTTCACGGGCAACACAAACAAGAAAAATCAGCAAAATAGAAGCAACCAAGAAGAATTAAAGTGTTTCAGATTTGCTAAATTGGATAAATATTTCCTTCAAAGCTCTTTGTAAGTACGAAGAGTTTACGAAGATAATGACGACAAATGACTGTGCTTTATGGTCACTTAAAGAAAT
>Ga0126339_10002748_pt1 | contig 12671 bp, 11 predicted proteins | sample OrbTmetagenome_2_FD_92532 | JGI IMG/M metagenome (GOLD analysis project Ga0126339, IMG submission 92532) | Coral microbial communities from Petempiche,Puerto Morelos, Mexico - Orbicella T R C metagenome | ecosystem: Host-associated > Invertebrates > Cnidaria > Coral | place: Petempiche,Puerto... | reverse complement strand
CGGCGCACCAGTCCACCAGGATGTGTGCGCTGCCCGCCATGTCATGGCGGCCGCGTGCCCCTACGCGTCACCGCAAAAGTCAACGTCGGGTGCCGTTGGTGTAATCGAACCCCAAGGGCGAGGCCAGACAGCAAGGATCAAAAGCTGCCCAACCTCAATGAGACCTCCTTGGGCCTTACGCCAAGTCGGCCTCGTCCTCGAGCCCCGGCGTGTCATCCATGGCGGTGGCGTCAGCATCGGCGTCTTCAAAGCCGATCTCGTCCTCCAGACCGTCACTTTCGCCCAGGTCCTCGGCCTCGGCCTCGGCCTCGGCGGCCGCGGCTGCGGCTGCGGCGGCGGCGGCCTGACGCTCGGCGTCCTCCAGGCTGCGGGCGATGGTCACGGTTACGGTCACGGCCACCTCGGGATGCAGGGATACGCGCACCTCATAGGCGCCCAGGGCCTTCAAGGGCGTGTTGAGTTGGACCTGCGAGCGACCGAGGGTGTAGCCTTCGTCCTTCAAGGCGTCGGCCAGATCCCGGGCGCTGACCGACCCATAGAGCTGACCGCCCTCGGACGCCTGGCGCACCAGCACGATGGACAGGCCGGCCATGCGCTCGGCCACCTGCTCTGCGTCCTGGCGGCGCTTCAGGTTGCGCGCCTCCAGTTCGGTCTTCTGCGTTTCGAAGTAGCGCAGGTTGGCCTCCGATTTGCGCAGGGCCTTGTTCTGCGGCAGCAGATAATTGCGGGCATAGCCGGGGCGCACCTTCACGATATCGCCCATGAAGCCCAGGTTCTCGACACGCTCCAACAGGATGACTTCCATCACTCGTCCTCCATTGACCGACCGCTCGCTCGACGCAGCACATCGGTCGCGAATTCCACCAGTCCGACGAACACCATGACCACGGGCACGATCGCGAACATGAACAGACATAGCAGGTAGAACACAGCCAGCAGCAAACCCGGGGCCGGGGTTTTGCGCGCCGCCAGGTGCACCAGCTTGAAGCCCAGCAGCATGAACGGCACGCCCAGCACCGTTGCTGTGATCCCGGCCATCAGGCCGAGGTCCCCGCCCAGCAGCGACAGTCCAAGCATTGCGACGAACGCGGCGCCGAACCACCCCGGCAACCGCAGATCGCCATAGGCCGGACGCGGCCTGACGACCGGCCCCAAGCGCCGGGCCAGGGCCACCCCCAGCATGGCGGCGACAATGGCCTGCACCAGCCAGAGGGTCGCCATGCTCGCCAGCAAGGACCCGGCGATCAGCTGATCCGCCTGCGGCTGAGCCGCGAGGTTGGCGATCATGGCGCCGGCTTCCGGCCCGAATATCGCCGTGGCGTTGGTGACAAACGACTCTACGGACTCGCCGCCCGTCATCCGCCACGCCAGATCCTGCATGGATGTGCCCGGCATCGCCGCGATCACACCCAGCGCCACCGCCGGCACCAGTGCCAGCGGCGCCAGCACAGCTCCGGCGTCAACCCAGTGCTCGCGGCGGCCGGGATCCGGCTTGGTCACGCCCGGCGCTGGCCGTAAGGCCCACCGCAGGATGGCCAGCGCCGGAAGGACATCGACGACGAGATAGATGCCGATGATCAAGGGTTGCAGGCTGACGACGGCGACGCCGGCCGTTCCAACCATCGCCGCCAACACCCCTCCGCTCCAGCCCTGGCGGAACCCGGCCGCGATCAGCGGTGCCGGTGCCAGGAAGAACCCCAGGAAGGGCAGGAACAAGAGCGCGCTGGCGATGCCGGCACCCAGGGCCAAAGGCAGACGTGCAGGCATGATCGGACCGTCCTTGCCGTGGGGGAACCGACGCCTGAAGCGTGCGTCGGTCCCCGCCGACGGATCACTGCTTGATGACGTAGGGCAGCAGCCCCAGGAACCGGGCCCGCTTGATCGCCCGTGCCAGCTCACGCTGCTTCTTGGCGGACACGGCGGTGATGCGGCTGGGGACGATCTTGCCGCGCTCCGAGACGTAGCGGGACAGCAGGCGGATGTCCTTGTAGTCGATCTTGGGTGCGTTGGCCCCCGAGAACGGGCAGGTCTTGCGACGACGGAAAAACGGACGCCTGGCCATTACTGCTCTCCTCCATGGCGACGACCGCGATCCCCTCGATCGCCACGATCTCCCCGGTCACCGCGATCCCCTCGGTCGCCCCGGTCCCCTCGGTCGCCCCGGTCCCCCCGATCCCCGCGATCCCGGCGACCGCCGCGTTCCGGCCGGTCGCCGCGCTCGGGCTTCTGCATCATGATGGAGGGACCTTCCTCCAGCACCTCGACCTTGATGGTCTGATAACGCAGCACGTCCTCGTTCAGGCGCAGGCGGCGTTCCATCTCGTGAAGAGCGGTGGCTGGCGCGTCGATGTTGAGCATGAAGTAGTGACCCTTGCGGTTCTTCTTCATGCGATAGGCCAGGGCGCGCAGGCCCCAGTGCTCGGTCTTGGCGACGGCGCCGCCCATCTCGGTGATCACCCCGGCGGCCTGCTGGGCCATCTGCTCCACCTGATTGGTGGACAGATCTTGCCGTGCGATGATCACGCTTTCATAAAGTGGCATGGTGTCTGTCCCTTTCGGATTGTCTCAGCCCCACGATCCCAGGCATGCGGACATGGGCGGGGTCGTCGGGCATAGCCGGCCGCGCCGGCAAGGGGAAACGCCGGCAAGGCCGGCCTAGGTCTGGCACCAGCGATGCCGGCGCCCCGCATATCCGCCCTCTCGATGGACGGACCGACCCAACACAATAGTCCCGCCGGCATCCCGGGCCGGCGGGTTCACGGGAGGGCGCACTATACACAGTCCCGCCACCGGCGCAAGCATTCTGCATGACACCGTCGTGACACCACCCGTTTGGGCGGGTCGACGGCCAGCACCAGGCCCGGTGCTCCCAGTTGGCGTGCTATTTCTGTGTGAAATTCTGGCGAAATATCCTTTTTCATGGCAAAGTGTCAACGCGACTGTACATAGGGCTTTACGGGCGCGCCCGCCCGAGGCATTACAGGTCCGTTTCAGACGGTCCGCGCGGGGGCCGGTGCCCACTCCGAGGGGGAGCAAACCGGCAACACGCGAGGCCGAGGTCGTGGTGCTGCCGTCCCCTGTCCATCGTCCGCCGTACGTCGGAGTCGCCGAGTCCCGGGTTGCGGGGTTTTGATCGCGCCGCACAGATCAGGCGCACGGTCCGGCTGGTGGACGATCGGCGGCAGGCGATAGCAATGAACGTTCGACGCGAGTCCGCAACAGGAGAGGCAGGACATGAGCGAGGCGAGCCAGACACGGGCCTTCGTCTTTCCCGGCCAGGGGTCCCAGGTGGTGGGCATGGGACAGGCCCTGGCCGAGGAATACCAGACCGCCCGTGAGGTGTTCGAGGAGGTGGATGATGCCCTGTCGCAGTCGCTGTCGCGACTGATGGCCGAGGGACCGTCCGAGGACCTGACCCTGACCGAGAACGCGCAGCCGGCATTGATGGCCGTGTCCATGGCCGTGGTTCGGGTGCTTGAAAAAGACGGCGGGCTCAAGCTTTCGGAGTCGGCGCGGTTTGTGGCCGGCCATTCCCTGGGCGAGTATTCGGCGTTGGCTGCCGCCGGGGCCTTTTCCCTCGCCGACGCGGCCCGCCTTCTCAAGGTGCGCGGCCGGGCCATGCAGCGCGCCGTGCCCGTGGGGCAGGGCGCCATGGCGGCGCTGCTGGGCCTGGATGTGGATGCTGCCCGGGCGATCGCCGCCGAGGTAGCCGGCGACCGGGTGTGCACCGCCGCCAACGACAATGCGCCGGGGCAGGTGGTGGTCTCGGGCCATACCGAGGCCGTCAAGCTGGCCGTCGATCTGGCCGCCGACCGGGGCGCCACGCGCGCGATCATGTTGCCCGTCAGCGCGCCTTTCCATTGCGCTCTGATGGCCCCTGCCGCCGAGGCGATGCGAGAGGCCCTGGCCGACGTGCCCATGCAGGCGCCGGCGCCGGCGGTGGTGGCCAACGTGCTGGCATCCGCGATCACAGATCCGGAGGATATTCGCGCCCGCCTGGTCGAACAGGTCACCGGTTCCGTGCGCTGGCGAGAGAGCGTCCTGTTCATGAAGGACCAGGGCGTCACGACGCTGGTGGAACTGGGCGCGGGCAAGGTCTTGTCCCGCTTGGCGCGGCGCATCGATCGCGATATGTCGGGTGTCAGCGTCGAGACCCCGAAAGACCTCGATACCTTCCTCTCCAGCCTGTAAGGCACCCTCCGCCCTTTGGCTCGGTCCGTCGTCCCGCCAGGCGGGTTCGGCCGGTTGAGCCGCCGCCGGCCGTGATCGCGGCTGCGGCAAGGTGGTATGTGTGCAACCCAAGGAACCATTTCCCATGTTCGATCTGAGCGGCAAGACCGCCCTGGTGACCGGCGCCTCCGGCGGCATCGGCGGCGCCATTGCCCGTGCCCTGCATGCCCGGGGCGCCACCGTGGCGCTGTCCGGCACCCGACGCGACGCCCTTGATGCCCTGGCCGGTACCCTGGGCGACCGGGTCCATGTGACGCCCTGCGACCTGTCCGATGCCGCCGCCGTCACCGCCCTGGTGGGCGAGGCCGAGGCGGCCCTGGGCGCCGGCCTCGATATCCTGATCAACAATGCCGGCCTGACCCGCGATGGCTTGGCCTTGCGCATGAAGGACGAGGATTGGAACGCGGTCCTGGAGGTCAACCTCGCCGCGACCTTCCGCCTCGCGCGCGCTGCCCTGAAGGGCATGATGAAACGGCGCTGGGGGCGCATCGTTTCCATCACCTCCATCGTCGGTGTCACCGGCAATCCCGGTCAGGCCAACTACGCCGCCTCGAAGGCTGGCCTGATCGGTATGAGCAAGTCTCTGGCTGCTGAGGTGGCGCCACGCGGTATTACCGTCAATTGTGTGGCGCCGGGCTTCATCACCTCCGCTATGACCGATGCCTTGTCCGACGATCAGAAGACACGCCTGCTGGGGGCGATCCCCGCCGGCGCCATGGGCACGGGGGATGACGTGGCCGCCGCCGTGGTCTACCTGGCCAGCCAGGAGGCCGGCTATGTGACCGGTCAGACCCTGCACGTCAATGGCGGCATGGCCATGCTATGAATGGCCGCTGGCAGCCGGCCCGGGCCGGGTTCCAAAGCGCCGAAAACGCCTATTTTCCCGAGGCTTCCGCGCCACTTGCCGGTCCGTGTGACAGGCGTGCGGCAGCCCTGGCCAAGGGACGGGAAGTGTGTTAGGTAGCCCGTCTCGATCGCGCCGGCCGTCCCCCGTGGCGGGTCCGGCCGGTCGGCGGGCTTGGGATCGGTCCGCACCGCGACCGCAAACCGCCCCGGGCACCGTCGATCGGGGAGCCCCTCGGAATCGGCAACGGTGACCTCCCGGGTTCAAGCCTCTCCACAAGGGAACAATCGAGGAAAACGCAAGATGAGCGATGTCGCCGAGCGCGTGAAAAAGATCGTCGTGGAGCACCTGGGCGTTGAAGAGTCCAAGGTTACGGAAAATGCCAGCTTCATCGACGACCTGGGCGCCGACAGCCTGGACACCGTCGAACTGGTGATGGCCTTCGAGGAAGAGTTCGGCTGCGAGATCCCAGATGACGCGGCGGAAAAGATCCTGACCGTCAAGGACGCCATCAACTTCATCGCCGAGAACGCACAGTAAGCCGACCCCGGGGGACGCCCGCCGTACCCGGTCAGGGCACCGGGCGGCGCACGTCCCGCCCAAGGATCCGCAGTCTCGGCGCGCGGGTCGTGGGCGCCTCTCCAACAGACCTTGGGTCTGGCGGGTGGCCTTGGGACACTCTCCAGGACGCGGGCTCCGGGCACCAGCCCTGACCCACGCGGCATCACGGGGCTGGACCACCCATTCGGGGCCGGCCCCTTGGGGCGGTGGAGGGACTGGATTGGAGGAGATCGCAAGACCTCGTTCGGCCCATCGGCCGAGGGAGTGCGCGGTGTTCCCGCCGTCGTTGGTCTCTGTTCGTCGCCTGGATCGCAAGCATGGATGGCACATGAGATGAGACGAGTCGTCGTCACCGGACTGGGTATGGTCACGCCACTGGGCGTCGGTGTCTCCCGAAACTGGGACCGCATCATCGACGGCGCCTCCGGCATAGGGGCCATTGACCGGTTCGACGTCAGCGACCTGCCTGCGCGCGTCGCTGGCCTGATCCCACGGGGCGATGGCAGCGACGGGAGCTTCAACGCCGATTCCGTGGCCACCGCCAAGGAACGCCGGCGTATGGACGAGTTCATCGTCCTCGGCTTGGCCGCCGCGGACGAAGCCGTTCGAGACGCCGGCTGGATGCCTGAGGACGACGAGTCCCGCGAGCGGACCGGCGTCATCATCGGGTCCGGCATCGGCGGCCTGCAGGGAATCGCCCAGGGCGCGTTGGTCATGGACAAGTCCGGCCCCCGCAAGCTGAGTCCGTTCTTCATCCCGGCCAACCTGATCAACTTGGTTTCCGGCCACGTCTCGATCCGCTTCGGCTTCAAGGGGCCGAACCACGCGGTTGTCACGGCCTGCTCCACCGGTGCGCATGCCATTGGCGACGCTAGCCGCATGATCATGTTCGGCGATGCCGACGTGATGGTCGCGGGCGGTGCGGAATCGGCGGTCTGCCGTCTGGGCATTACAGGGTTCGCCACCGCCAAGGCGCTGTCCACGAAGTTCAACGACAGGCCCGACGCGGCCTCCCGCCCCTGGGACCGGGATCGCGACGGCTTCGTCATGGGCGAGGGCGCCGGTATCGTCGTGCTGGAGGAATACGAGCACGCCAAGAAGCGCGGCGCCAAGATCTATGCCGAGGTCAAGGGCTACGGCATGTCCGGCGACGCCTATCATATCACCGCTCCGGCCGAGGACGGCAACGGCGGTTACCGCGCCATGAAGGCGGCCCTGCGCAACGCCGGGCTGGGCACTGCCGATATCGACTACATCAACGCGCATGGCACCTCCACGCCCCTGGGCGACCAGATCGAGCACGACGCGGTCAAGCGCCTGTTCGGGGCCGATGCGGCCAGTCTGTCGATGTCGTCCACCAAGTCGGCCATCGGCCACTTGCTCGGGGCCGCCGGCAGCGTCGAGGCGATTTACGCCATTCTGGCGGTTCGGGACGGCGTCGCGCCACCGACGCTCAACCTGGACAATCCGTCCGAGGGCTGTGACCTGGACCTGGTGCCCAAGCAGGCCAAGGAACGACCGATCCGGTATGCGCTGTCCAACAGCTTCGGTTTCGGAGGCACCAACGCCTGCCTGATCGTCGGCCGCGCCCCGTGACGGCGCGTCATCCGTCGGCCCGAGGATCGGGCCTGTCGGAACCGGGTCGAGCGCCCCCCGAACGGTGGCGCTCGGGGCCTGCCCGGCGTCCTCGGAGGACGCCCCGGAGACCTCGATGATCCAGCGTCTGTTCTCCCTGGTGCTGGTGTTGGTCGGCGTGGCCGTGGTGGCCGGCTATGCGGGTTACCGCTATGTGCTGGAAGAGTTCGCCAGCCCCGGTCCGCTGTCCCAGCCGGTTACCATCGTCATTCCCCAAGGCGCGGGTCTGGCGTCCATCGCCGAGCGGCTGGCCGAGGTCGGCGTGATCGACGATCCGCTGATCTTTGAGGCCGGCGTCCGGCTGGCTGATCGGGCGCGCGCGCTCAAGGCTGGCGAGTACTTGTTCCCCGCCAACGTCAGTCCGCGCGCGGCCATGGACCTGCTCACCGACGGCTCGGTGGTGGCCCGTAAGGTGACTGTCGCCGAGGGCCTGACCACTCCGCGCGTCCTGGACATCATCCGGACCACCGAGGGGCTCACCGGTGCCGTCACCCTGAGCCCGGGCGAGGGCACGTTGCTGCCCGAGACCTACCATTTCGCCCTGGATGACAACCGCGACGCGATCATCCGCCGCATGATGACGGCCATGGACGAGACCCTGGCGGCACTCTGGCCGGACCGTGCCGAGGGCTTGCCAATCGACACCCCCGAGCAGGCGGTGATTCTGGCCTCCATTGTCGAGAAAGAGACCGGGCTTCCCGAGGAGCGGGCGCATGTGGCTGGCGTGTTCGTCAATCGCTTGCGCCGGGGTATGCGTCTGCAATCCGACCCCACGGTCATTTATGGCCTGGATCCGTCCGGCACCCTGGGACGTGGCCTGACCCGGCGCGACCTGGAAACCGCGACGCCCTACAACACGTATGTCATCCTGGGTCTGCCGCCGGGCCCCATCTGCAATCCGGGCCGGGATGCTATCGCGGCGGTGTTGCATCCCTTGGAGACCAGTCACCTCTACTTCGTCGCCGATGGAACGGGCGGCCACGCCTTCGCTTCCACGCTCGCGGAGCATAACCGCAACGTGGCCCGCTGGCGTCGCATCCAACGCGAAGAGGGCTTGCGCTGACGCCCCTGGACGCCGCCGCAGGCGACACGACTCCAGGCGACACGAAAGGAGTGCCTTGTGCGCATCTGCATTGTCACAGACGCCTGGCGCCCCCAGATCAACGGCGTTGTGCGTGTTATCGAGAACGTTCGCCGCGAGGTGGAAGCCGCCGGGCACACGGTGACCATCATCCAGCCCGGGTCCTTCCTCAGCGTGCCCATGCCCACCTATCGGGAAATCCGCCTGGCGGTGTTTCCAAGGCGCAAGCTGCGCCGCATGATCGACGCTGCCCGGCCGGATGCCGTGCACATCGCCACCGAGGGGCCGTTGGGCATGGCGGCCCGTGCCTTGTGCAAACGCCGGGGCTGGCCCTTCACGACCGCCTATCACACCCGCTTCCCGGAATATGTCCACTCCCGGACTGGCGTGCCGCTATCCTGGATGTACGCCTGGATGCGCCATTTCCATTGTCCGGCGACCCGTGTGCTGGTGCCGGCGGCATCCACTCTGACGGACCTGAAACGGCGCGGGCTGCGGCACCTGTGGCTCTGGTCCCATGGTGTGGACACCCGCGTGTTCCGTCCGGTCGAAGGCTCGCCGTTTCCGGATCTGCCGCGCCCCATTTTCCTGTTCCTGGGGCGGATCGCCGTGGAGAAAAACCTGCCGGCGTTCCTTGATCTGGACTTGCCGGGCTCCAAGGTGGTGGCCGGGGTTGGGCCGGAGCGGGAAAGCTTGCAACGGAGCTATCCGGGTGTCCGATTCGTGCAGCCCGCCTGTGACGAGGAGATCGCCCGCTGTTACTCGGCCGCCGACGTCTTCGTGTTTCCCAGCCTGACCGATACCTTCGGTCTGGTGCTGCTGGAGGCATTGGCCTGCGGCCTGCCGGTCGCGGCCTTCCCGGTGGCCGGCCCGAGGGATGTGTTGGCCGACGCCGATCCGGCTCGCCCGGTGGGCGTCCTGGACGACGACCTTCGGACAGCCGCGCTGGCCGCCCTGGCCCTGGATGCCGCACCCTGCCGTGCCCATGCTGTGACCCATGACTGGGCCTCGGTGGCAACGCTGTTTCTGGAGGCACTGGCCCCGCTGCCGCGGTGTGCCACCGAGCCGGCGACGGCCACGCCGGCGCCAGCGGCCGTCATCCCGGGTGCGGAGCCCGAGTCACCCGCCGACCTCAAGGTTGGCCGCGCGCGTTAGGGCGAGGTCGGGCGGTCTTCGGACATCGCCAGCGTTGGCCTTGGCGATCCGTCGTGGCATGCTGTGGAGTGTCATGTGTCTGTCATGATATGATACTGCCCGATGAAAAAGTTGACCTTTTCGTCGGGCGACTGCGCCAACGCGGCGATGCCGCGTGTGGTCTTTGTTCCGACGAGTCAGGATCGAGGCCGATCGGTATGATATCAGCGGCGGATGAGTGTGACTCATCCGCCGAGCCGCACCGGCCCGCTCCCCCACCCGGCCACCCACGGCAGTATACTTGGGGTGGCCGGGTGGGGGAGCGGGCCGGCCATGGACTCCAACGGTCATGGTCAATGACCGTTGGTATGAGTCGTTCCCGTTGCGTCCCGCGCGTTCGAGTCCCGTGACCGGGGCGGCCGCCGGGGGATCGTCCGACGGAGGTCCGCGTGCCCGAAAGACCAGACCTCGACCTGAAAGCGTTGCGCACTCGCCTGATCGCTCATCGAGACGAGGTGCGGGCGGATGAGGCCAGCACCGTCGCCGCCCGCGCGGTGGTCGACGCCAGCGATACCGCCATGGGGCGGCTGTCGCGTATGGACGCCTTGCAGCAGCAAGCGATGGCCCAGGCCACGGAGCGCCGCCGTCAAGTGGAACTGTCCCGCATCGATGCAGCCCTAAAGCGCATGGACGAGGGAGAGTATGGCGTGTGCGTCCAGTGCGGCACCGACATCTCCGCCCGCCGCCTGGCGTTCGATCCCGCCGTGCCCCTGTGCATCACCTGCGCTGGTGGTCGCAAGAGGTGATCCGCGTCGGTCGCTCTGGCCTTGCAAATTTACGTCGACGTCGTAACGTTCTCAGAAGATGGTCGCGCCACCGGCTATGTCCGTGGGGTCCTGTCCGCACCTGCGAGAGGGCTTTCACGCCCACGCGCTCCTTTGATAAGGTGGCGCCCGCCGAACCATGAGAACCAGCGGCCATACGGTGTGACCGCTGATGAGTCCTTGGCTGGACCGAGGCCGATGAGGGCATCTCATCGGCCCTTCTACATCGATGAAGGAAGGGTCAGACCCCGATGACGGACGCCCCGCTGCCGTTGGCCGGCGACTTCCCCGCCGCCGCTCATGCCGACTGGATGGCCCTGGTGGAAAAGGCGCTGGACGGCGCGCCCTTCGACAAGAAGCTGGTGGCCCGCACCCTGGACGGCCTGGCCATGCAGCCGCTGTATACCCGCGAGCACTGGTCCGCCGAGGGCGATCCCTCTGGCATGCCTGGCGCCATGCCCTTCACGCGGGGCGGCGGTGCCCTGGCCCAGGCTATGAGCGGCTGGGACATCCGCCAGCCGCACGCCAACCCGGACGTGGCGGCCACCCAGGCGGCCATCGCCGATGACCTCGACAACAGTGTGACCTCGCTGTTGCTGCGTCTGGACGCCGCCGGCCGCGCTGGCCTGGACGCCGACGATCCAGCCGCCGCCGACCTGTTCGGTCAGGGCGGGCTGTCGCTGTCCTCGGTGGCGGACATGGACGCGCTGCTGACCGCCGTGGATCTCACAAAGGTCCCGCTGGCCTTCGATGCCGGCGCCCAGGCGCCCGCCCTGGCCACCATGACCGCCGCCCTGTGGTGCCAGCGCGGCGTGACGGAGGAGCAGGCCAGAGGCGCCTTCAACATTGATCCGCTGGGTACTTTGGCGGCCACCGGCGCCCTGCCCACCGACCTGGACACGGCGCTCGGCTCTATGGCGGCCATCGCCGGGAACGCCGCGCGGACGTTCCCGGCGCGTGCGGTCACCGCCGTGGGCGTCGACACCGCGCCGTACTACAACGCTGGCGCCAGCGAGGCCCAGGATTTGGCCTGTGCCATGGCGACGGGCGTCGCCTACCTGCGTGCCCTGGAGGCCGGCGGCCTGTCCCTGGACGATGCCGCGCGGCAGGTCGCCTTCACCTTCTCCCTGGGCACCGATCAGTTTCTGTCCATCGCCAAGCTGCGCGCCGCCCGCCTGATGTGGGCGCGTATCACCGAGGCCTGCGGGGTGAGCGAACCGGCCCGCGCCGCCCGCATTCACGCCACCACAGCGTTGCGCATCATGACGCGTCGCGACCCATGGGTGAACATGTTGCGCAACACAATGGTCTGCTTCTCGGCGGCCGTGGGCGGCGCGAATGGCATCACCGTGCTGCCCCATGACGCCGCCCTGGGCGTGCCCACGCCGTTCTCGCGCCGCATCGCCCGCAACACGCAATTGATCCTGCAGGAGGAAAGCCATCTGAACCGGGTGATCGACCCGGCCGGTGGCTCTTGGGCGCTGGAGCACCTCACCGAGGACCTGGCCGGCGCCGCCTGGGCGTTGTTCCAGGCCATCGAGGCGGACGGCGGCATGGCGCGGGCGCTGGAGTCTGGGCGCATCGCCGAACAGATCGCCACGGTGCGCGCGGCGCGCCGCAAGGACATCGCCAAGCGCAAGGCGCCGATCACCGGCGTTTCCGAGTTCGCCAAGCTGGATGAGCAGAGCCCCGACCTGGCCGATCCCGATCTGCCGGCCCTGCGCGCGGCGGCCGGCACCCGGCTGGCGGCGGTGCGTGCCGAGGCCACCGCCGACCCGGCCACTCTCACGGCCCAGGCCGCGCCCGCCGACCTGGCCACCGCCGCCCTCAAGGGGGCCACCCTGGGGGCCCTGGCCCAGGCGACGCGTGGTGGCACGGGCACCACCATCACGCCATTGTCCGCGCACGGCCTGGCCGAGGATTTCGAGGCCCTGCGCGACGCCGCCGACACCCATCTGGACGCCACCGGCGCGCGGCCGCGTGTCTTCCTGGCCAATCTGGGTCCCATCGCCCATCACACGGCGCGGGCCACCTACGCGGCCAACTTCTTCGCCGCCGGCGGCATCGAGACCCTGGGCAACGCGGGCTTCAAGGACGCCGACGCCTGCGTCGCCGCCTTCACGGACAGCGGCGCCAAGGCCGCCATCCTGTGCTCGTCCGACAAGGTGTACGAGGATCTGGCGGCGCCGACCGCCCAGGCCCTGAAGGCCGCCGGGTGCCAGGTGCTGTTCCTGGCCGGCCGTCCCGGGGACAAGCAGGATGCCTATACCGCCGCCGGCATCGACCGGTTCATCTACATGGGATGCGACGTGCTGGGGACGCTGCGCGGCCTGCACGCTGATCTGGGAGTGACCAGCCGATG
>Ga0126339_10002746_pt1 | contig 12676 bp, 3 predicted proteins | sample OrbTmetagenome_2_FD_92532 | JGI IMG/M metagenome (GOLD analysis project Ga0126339, IMG submission 92532) | Coral microbial communities from Petempiche,Puerto Morelos, Mexico - Orbicella T R C metagenome | ecosystem: Host-associated > Invertebrates > Cnidaria > Coral | place: Petempiche,Puerto... | reverse complement strand
GTAACGCATTTGGAAGAACAATCATGGACAAAACTACAAGCTTCGTCCCCGGGCTTCGTCATCCGTAATAAAATTGTAAAACAACAAAAAAATATTTTCACTCAAATTATTACACTTCCTCTTGCTTAGAGAAAGCACATAAATATGTCCTCGTACAATGTTTTGCCAGCCCGGTTTCATTGCAATAGCAAGATATTAGTATCTTGATTTGTGGAAACAAATGGAAGCGAGAAATACCAATTTAAATCTCAAACTTTAAATCAAGGGAAATCCTGTTGGTTTTTTCAGTGAAACCGAGATACAAGATCAGGCATAAAGAAAGTTTCCACCAGACTGGATGACTGGAAAGTTCATACCGCCCCAAAAATCAACGAAACATTACGGATATGAATGAAAATTGAGATATTTGAATGGAGATACTAAGAGATGCATCAGCCAGTTGTGCTATTGATATCAGAGAGAGCGGTTGGTTACAAACTACACGTACTGACAAATAAATTATCTACTTCAGTATGTAGACTTTCTTAGTTTTAAAGCTAGTCACGAGAATACGTCCATCTGGCGCTGTTGCTATTCCAACAGGATTTGGTAAATCAGTGATAGTTTTGCCTGTGAAGCGACCGTCTAAAGAAAACTGCTGAACCCGGTTATTGCACGCATCACATACAAGAAGATTATTGGAGCTGTCTAGAAGCATACCATGCGGCCACTGAAATTGTCCATCTTGACTTCCTTGTTTTCCAAACTTGTATAAGAAAGTTCCTGACCGATTGAAAACTTTAATACAGTTATTGTTTCTATCAGCTACAAGAAACATGTTTTTGTAAGGAATGCAGCTTGTGGGATCATTGAGTTTCTCTGCGCCGCTGTCTCCAAACATGGTAATAGTCTCACCCTCTTGTGTCATGACCTGTATCCTATGATTGCCCCACTCGGTTACAACAATGCGGTGATGTTCATCCAGGCAAACATAAACCGGGTTGGAAAACTCTCCTTTTGCTGCGCCATATTTTCCAAAGGTTTTTACAACAGTTCCTGTCTGGACATCTACTTGTTGTATTCTCTGATTCCCTTGATTCGCAACCAGAATCTCGTTATCATTTAAATATGTAACGCCCCATGGCTGGTGAAATTGTTCGGCATTTCGTCCTTGGCTGCCAATTTTTTTTACACAGTTGCCTTCTTGATCGAAGATATAAACACAATGTCCTGTAAAATCTGATATAGCAATTTTCCCTGTCGTATTTATAGCAATTCCACATAGATTGTTAAGCTCATCTCCTTGAAATAACTTCAAGTTCAACTCACCGACTACACCAAGTTCACGTTCTTTGACTTGCGTAGTGAAAGGGCAGTTTGGAAGTTTATCGTCGTTGATCTTCACTTCAATGTTATAGGCACCCGGCACTTTTGGTGTAAAATTCACCTTGAATTTATCATTTTCAGCCTTTTTGCTAACAATCACATTTGTGACGTCTTCAGCAGGTTCAATGACTATGTCAATTTGATTTTTAAGATCAGGCAGGTTACTTATCTCTCCCTCAGGTGTTCTGGGGCATGATATCAATTCTGCTGCTACACCAGCCTGAAGAATTTGATCCAGTCCCTCCAAAGTGCATTGACTTGCATCAACTCTCTCGATTGCGATATCGCCCAGTCTCAAGCCCTCCACAGAAGCCGGGGTGAATTTGATGAATGAGGTCTCGTGGTGTTTCGGCATTTCAATGTCACGAAGCTCTTGAAATCTGTGTTTGAGAGTTTCCTTGTTTTGCATGATATCTGAGGTTGAGCTTCTCTGAACCAGAATTTGGGTAAACTCAACCGCTTGGATCATTTGTTTGAGCAGTGATTCCGCTTTCTCCTTAGCCGAGTTAATTTTCTGGAGTCTTGTGATGCGTGTTGTCTCGACGGATTCAATCGCCTCTCGCTCGCGCTGTCGAATCTTTGTGATCATTGTTTCGGCTGATTGCGAGATTCCACGTTTAGCGATTGCGACATTGGTTTCCAGCTTGGAAATTGTTTCATCAAACTTGCGTATCACATTTTTCAAGGCTTTCTCGTTTTGTCTAGTCGCTGCAGCTTCTGCCATGATATTGGCTTTCTCGTTGTCAGCTGCTTTGTCGAGTAAAATAACTTTGTGGTTTTGGTGGTCTGTGACTATGCAAGCATGACAGACACAAGATTGACAAGGAAGGCAGAAAAATCTTGTGATCTCTCGCTGGTGGTACTGTTGTGAGCAAAAGGGTTGTCGCTTCAACAAGGCTTCGTAGTCTTGAGTTTGAAATTCTTTGACGGGCATGACTTTATGTCCCTCGAATGCAGCCCGCATAACTTCATGCGCGCTTAAACAATCGGTGCACAGAAATCTTGCGCAATCAAAGCAATAATGAACATCGGAGCTTGTTTTGTTACAATTGCCACAAGTTATGCTACTTCCATCGCCACTCTGTCGGACAGCAAGGAGACTCAACAAACTGTTGTGGAAAAAACTTGTCGGCAAACTGTCGAAACGATTTCGTTCGGGCAGATCGATTTGGGCTTGACACTCTGGATAACGGAACTTTCCTTGTCTGTGGCTGGCTCTTGCATGATTCTCCAAACACTGACAGCAAAATGTGTGTAGACATGATATAGTTCTGGGCTGGTTGTAGGTATCGAGACAAATCGAGCATTCAAGATGTTTCTTGAGGTCTTTCAAAAGGGACTCCATGGTAAACGTTTTCTAAAGAGTGGTTGTGAAACACACGCCCTGTTAGAAGTATTGTTCGTGATCCCGAGAAAAACAATTTCGATTTCGTCTACAACTATCTGACCCTGCTAACCAGAAGCCGAGTTAATTAAAATAGTTTAATACGGATTGGTGGTTACTCAGGTAAAACGCTTTCCTTGTTGAGTTGTTGTGATCTTATGTCGATCAGGAATTGTATGATGCATGTAAAATATGGATACACTCCTGGAGTTGGTACACAAGACAATCTGTGTGGGGGCGGGGAGGGTGGGGAATGGGTGCCCAAGTATGTTTTGGGTGGGTATGTCGTCGACTCCAGTTTTCCAAATTCGGACCAATTTTTTGAAAAAATGCATTAAAAAGGGTATCCCTTTGTGAAACGGCCAATTGTTAGTACATTGTTTTAGAAATTTATTAAATTTTAATAACCCGTTGATGAAAAGTCATTTCTTTGTTAACGATATGAGTCACCTAACGAACGTATTTTCTAAACAAAGTCTCTGTGGCTTACTGAAAATTGCTGATGAGAATTGATGTATCCGTGCGCTCGGAACTTTGTATCCCCGTTCTAGGAAAAGTTTCGAATATGGATACCCCATAATATATCAGGAGTTCCGAAATCACCCGTATAGGTTATTTGGTAGCACCCCCCCGCCCCCAACCTTTAGTATACACTGCTGGAGCTGTAACTTCATTAGAATATAAAGTTTTCATGAAGAGGAGGACACGCGTGGTTGAAGACATTAGAACGAGCTAGCATTCTCTGCTTAACATTTGTGAGGCAAATTTCCGTGCACGTAGAATCGTGTTGGCTTAAGATTTTGAAGATCGTAAGCTGGACGAAAAAGTACACATTGCGGACCATGCTTTCAATGGTTTATACAGCAGGCTCGGGTTGTTCGAAAGGTAGATAACGCTATCCACCGTATAAATCACGTGGTTTGTTTTGTTAACACTTATGCACTGGATAGCGATTTATCCGGTTGATAGCTGGGGACAGGTCTTTACCGACTTGCCGTTTGCCTCTGTTTCAGACCGAGTCCTCGTACACAGCGTTTTACAGAATAGCTTCGCACGAAGACTCGGTTTGGCACCAAGGCAGACGTAAACTCGGACATGGCTTATTTCTTTTCCGTCATTTCTTTCTTCAAGACCTTGAAGACGCCTTCGCCAAAAGAAAATGGGGAACTGATAACGCACGCCTCTATTTTGGGGATGATTATAATAACAAACGTATCGGCAGCTGGTTTGCAGTGGATAAAAGTCCACAGTGGCTGAGGATCGACTTGGCACAGACTAAGACCAGCAGTGGAATCGCTACAGAAGGTTAGATAGTATGGGAATTCAGTCAAAAAATCAAAATATAGAATCTCATTACTGATCACCACACATTTCTTTAATGTCAGTTATGAGAATTTGTTGTTACATCGAGACAATATCTGTTAGTTGACGATTTTCTATATACTCATCACCCGTGTGCTTGGCAATGTACTAATACTGTAAACAGAGAGGGAAAGAGAGAAATCAGTTGTTGATCACTAGTGAACAGGACATTAAGATTGCTTTAAATCCAACATGTCTATTGCCGGCAGGAGTGTATTGAGTTAAGAACAATTTGAATGAGTAAGGGTAATGTGTTGTTCACCTTAAGTGTTAAAATTCCACTCATTATAACATTTCAATCTTAGGGCGGGATGTATTCGTTGAGCACATCAAAAAGTAGAGCTTGACTTCAGCACTGATGGAACGAACTTTAAGAACTACGAGGAGAACGGAAAATTGAAGGTGAGAAGTAGAAAAAATCTTATTTAGCTAGAATCACAGAAAACAAACAAGAATGGTTTGATTTTGTAGACCGGTTAACGACAATTTACGAGAGTACGTTTTGAGAGGTGACTACAATAGGCTGAAGTGTTTAGGATTGTTTGGGATGACTCACAAATCAGTTTGCAAGCATTTTATTCCTACATGGGAGTCATGGAAAGTCTTAACTGGTGAAAGTAGTCCTTGATATCAATCATGGTTATCTACTAAAGTGCGAAAAGGCCTGAAAACTCTTAACGTATTTATTGAAGAAAAAACGAGAAGAACAGAAAGTAACGAGGGCTTTTCTTAACATGAATTTTGCATAGAGCTTTGGTTTTGTCTGAGTTTTGTTTTTTTATGTCTGATTTACATTTTATTTCCAGGTGTTTGACGGTAGTTGCGACAACTTCACACCGGTTCTAAACAGGTTTAATCCTGTTAAAGCACGTTATGTCGAGGTTCTTCCTCATGACAGTCCGTCAACCTGGGTCTGCATGAAAGTTGAACTGTACGGCTGTTATGCTTAAGGTAATTTTAAGTCGCTAGATTTGTAATCTAATCATAGCTCATCAGTCAGTACTAGTCAGTAGTTATAAATTAAGCACACATGGAAGCAGGAATGGAAGTTAAGTACAATCTATGAAACCACCACCACCACCAACAACATCATCAACAGCAAAGGTTCGTGCTCTCCCAAAGTTTCACAAATATGTCCTTTGCCGAGGTTTCCTGAACAAATTCCCGGATAATTCCCGGCCAAATCTTGAATTTTGTCGCTATTCTATAATTTTTCAGAGTTAACAAGAAAAACTCCGGCTCCGTTAAAGCAACTGATGAAAGAATGGGTCTTGTAAAATGAGATATGTTTACATTGGAATAAAAGTAGCTGAAATGCGAATATGATGTTTTACCTGATTCTCTATTTAACATACCAGGGTTTTTGTACTTTTAAACCGTGAAATATCCCTGAGAACAAATTGACATGTTCGCGACCTTTCAACGCCAAGGGTATTTCCCGTTCTTAGTTCCTGAAAAGTTTATTTTCGCCCTGTTTTGCATAACGTTATCGAAATAAGTATCTTTTACCGTCAGAAATCAGTATTGCATCGAAAAGCTTTTTGCGGTGGGCATATTGTCTTGGGGGACGGAAGATGTTATCAAAAAGCTTTCTACTTTTCAGTAATAGTTCAGCTTATATTTGGAAGTGATATTGGGTACTTACCATTTACATGGGAAAACCGGAAATTCCAGTTGGAAAATCAAATGGTTCGCGCTATTCCGTTTGGGAAGCTTCAGAAGATATGGGCCGTGATTTGAGGTGATCCTTTAAGTCTCTCTAGCTGATGTGAATATACTTTATAGCGATTCCCTCTCCCGCAACGAGGCATTCAATTGTTTAATGTTTATGCCTGAAATTTCCAACCGGATGGTTTTTGTAAATGGTAAGCACCCATTGTGTATCAAAACAATTTTGGTGCATGGGAGTACAGCGCATGGTCAGTAAAACGTCCTAAAGATAACAATATGAGGCAACAACACTTACAACATCAACAACAACAATCTTTAGTTGTACTCTCTCTCTCTATTACGTCTACTAATCGCACAAAATATCGACAGCTATTATATTAGTATAGCACATTATTATATGGTTGTGTTTCACAAGGACTGGGAACTACCGAATTCACGAATTTGATTAGCTGAAATCGATACTGAAAGCGGTCTAGATTTTCCCATCTAGACCGGCATTTAGATCGGTAATGTTTTGCGGTGAAAAAGTTTAAAAGTAAAATGCAAAAATATTGATTATTTTCTTCTAACAATATTTATCTATGGCAATGTCAAAAAGTCTGATAAGAAAAGAAAAGAAAAGCAAAGAGGACGAGCAAACTTGAACAGAATTAAGTTCAGCTCATCGCCCTTGGCAAGCAAAATGTCGGCCAGTATAAACCCGTCACATTAAACGAATTAAATTTCTCTTGCTTTCCATATAATAAAGATCTTATTAACCGAGCCTAGTCGGTCTGTATGGGAGAATTTTGACCTCGGTCGTGAGTACAGAACTGACTGCGTTCGGTCTGTACTCACGACCTCGATCAAGATTCTCCCATACAGACCTCCTGCTCGGTTAATAAGAGCTATAAGTTTAGCTTAGAAGCACAAACAAGTTCTATAGCCGTTAAACGAACTTCACTAGTCACTGAAGCCATAAAATACGTAACAGTTTTACAATAGGAAGCTTACAAAGGGAGGAGGAATGAGTCTGTACTTTTAGAAACGAGGACAGCACTCGAGATAGGAGAAAATCTCAAGAAATATAGCAACCGAACTAAAGGGTCGGCCAACTGCCGCGCGGCCAGTAATGTGGACAGAGAACGTTGGCCAAATGCTGTTATACCCTACACGTTTGACTGCTCCATCAGTAAGTTGATAACCTGTTTAATTCACAAAATAACATGTACTGCAGGTTGTACCATACGGAGCTAAGGAAAGGCAACAAAGTTTCCGAACCAAGATGACCTATATGTAAAACTGGAACAAAGATTCTGAGCTCCTTGTAACGTCTTTTTGATATCTTTGTTAGAAAACATGGAAAGTGCTGTTCGTTCTGTGCTGAATGCCATGAAACAGCGGGGAAAGGAAAACTTGTCTGCGATCTGTGCCCAGAATCAGTGAAAAACCTTACTTGGAATTCCTTAAGGACCAAGGGTAAGATACTCAGGAAATATATATTTTATCAACCGAGTGTGAGGGCCGTATGGGGGGAATATCGACTCGCGAGCTCTTCACAGTGCGAGACGACCGCAGCGAGCTCGTGCAAAGTAGACTAAGGGCCGATATTGACCTAGTATGATCTCAAGCAAGGTTGGTCAATAACAGATTTACTGCATAGTTAGAAATGATTTTAAAAAAATCCCTCGATCACCTTAAACGATTCTGTCTGACAGTCAATTGAGCCTGACTGACAGTCAGCGTTCGGCGTTTTTAAAAAAAGAGGGAACAATAGGAAAATTGTAAGAAAAAGAATCATCTACGTGTTGTTAGTTCTTTCAGAAAAGTAAGCAATAGAATAATAAGAAAACCGTGCGGGATCATTCGGGACAGTGCTGGGTCCCAGTGGGAAGGTTACCGGCGGAAAGTGCTTGGGAAATGATGGTTTTTTAGTTTTGCACTTAAAATGCTGAGGAAATATGACTTTCCAGTGGCTGATCCAGACCTTGAGCTAAGGAATGGGGAGGGGAGGGAGGAGGGGGGGCGGTTTTGTTTTGCTTGTCCTGCCGGCTTTTCTTCCTTCCTTCCGTGATTTCATCTTTTTTTACCCAAAATAAGGGGGGAGGCGGGGCCCCCTGGCCCCCTCCCCTAGATCCGCCACCCCTTTCACTTTGATCGCTTCTGTCAAGCGAAAATGGATACTCTAGTGAAGTAGTTATGAGTGACAAGGGTTTGATTCAACTCACAAAGTTTTACATCAAATTAAGCAACAAGAGTAATTTGGATAACACAAATCTCAATGTTAATCAATCAGTCAATAAATGAAACAATCAATCAATAAATTTTTCAAGCAATGAAGCATTCGAGCAACCGAGCAACCTATCAATCGAGAAAACAAAAAGTCAGTCAGTCAGTCAATCAATCAGTCAATCAATCAATCAATCAATCAATCAATCAATCACTCACTCCCTCAATCAATCAATCAATCAATCAATCAATCACTCACTCCTTCCCTCCCTCCCTCAATCAATCAATCAATCAATCACTCACTCCTTCCCTCCCTCCCTCAATCAATCAATCAATCAATCAATCAATCAATCAATCACTCACTCACTCACCCCCTCCCTCCCTCCCTCAATCAATCAATCAATCAATCAATCAATCAATCAATCAATCAGTCAATCAATCAATTAATCAATCAATCAATCAATTTATGAGTCAATCAATTAATCAATCATTCTCTCAGTCAATCAATCAAGAACGTGATAATATGTAAATAGACTAAATGGAAAAAAATTAAACAAGTGGAATAAAATCAAATCATCTCTTTAGGTAAAGAGAGATCAAAACACTGAAAAATTATTTATAATTGTATATACATTTTCCGTGATAATATTTACCAGACAATTGTTTAAAAGCGTTTTATCAATTATAAAAAGCTTGTTTTAAAAAGGGAAAAGCTAAAACAAAACTAAGAAAAAGCGCTACAATAATAAATCAAAAATTACAATGCATTCTAAATAGCTACAAAATCACATGAACGATAACTGAATGATTTAAGTTCAGTTATCCGTCTAAGATCTGGAAAGATATTAAAACACTAGCAGCATTACTGGCACTCGGTAGTAACTTGTTTAACTTGTCTATCAATTAACTAATCAATTTAGAAAATCAAAAAAAGTTCTCATATTTTAAAAAGAGAAAAAATAAAATAATGAAAAAAATCTGTCACAAGAATAAATCTCAAATTACATTGACATTGACTACGAGTACTCCTTATTTCGCTTAGTTCGTCGAGCGAGACGCAAAAGAAAACCGCGAGAAAAAAAAAATGACCGCGCGAGATCCTGGGGGCGACTCGCACGGCCATTCTTTTTTTCTCGCGGTTTTCTTTTGCGTTTCGCTCGACGGACTAAGCGAAAGAGTGAGTACTCGTTGTCTAATTGAACTCTAATTAGTGGCAAACTTATACTAAAAATGACTAAATGATTTAAGTCCAATAATCCGTCTACGATTTGAAAAACAATTCAAAACTACTAGCATTACTAGCCCACACGCCAGTAACTTGTTTAATACGTTGCTGGGAACCGAAGAAACGGGAAGCTTCGACAGTTTGAACGCCACTCCTGCTAAGTTTGTTTCGTTTAGGACACTGATTAGGAGTTTTAATGAATACTTTGGATCAAACTGTGTTTTTTTTTGTTGCGTTTTTTTTTTCTCTTTTTACATAGGAAAGTCATTTGGCCTATCAATCATAGATTAAACTAAACATTTGGTCATCTGTAATGAATTCCTAACAGGACAATATTTCTGAATCTATTTTAACTCAAATTATTGCACATCCTGTAGCTTAGAGAAAGCACATAATCTGTCCTCATACAATGTTTTTCCTGCCTGGTTTCATTGCGATAGCAATATATTAGTATTTCAATTTGTAGAAACGCACGAAAGCGAAAAATCCCAAGTTTACCCCAAACCTTAAAACAAGAGTAATCCTGTCCCTGTTTTTAGTGAGACCGAGACACAAGATCAGGAATAAAGAAAGTTTAATTTCCACCAGACTGGATGATTGAAAAGTACCGCCCTGAAAAATCTACGAAACGTTACGCGATATGAATGAAAATTGAGATATTTGAATGGAGATACTAAGAGATGCATCAGCCAGTTGTGCTATTGATATCAGGGAGAGCGGTTGGTAACAAACTACACGTACTAACGAGTTAATCTTCTACTTCAATATGTAGACTTTCTTAGCTGCGCTAGTCACGAGAATACGTCCATCTCGCGCTGTTGCTATTGCAGCAGGACGTGTTAAATCAGTTATAGTTTTGCCTGTGAAGCGACCGTCTAAAGAAAACTGCTGAACTCGGTTATTGCCACAATCACATACAAGAAGATTATTGGAGCTGTCTACAAGCATACCATGGGGCGAGTTAAATTGTCCATCTTGATTTCCTTTTTTTCCAAACTTGTACAAGAAAGTTCCTGACTGATCGAAAACTTTAACACACTTGTTGCCTCCTTCAGCTACAAGAAACATGTTTTTGTAAGGAATGCAGCTTGTTGGATAACAGAGTTTCTCTGGGCCGCTGTCTCCAAACATGGTAATAGTCTCACCCTCTTGTGTCATGACCTGTATCCTATGATTGACCCACTCGGTTACAAAAATGTGGTGTTGTTCATCCAGGCAAACGTCAAGCGGGCTGGAAAACTCTCCTTTTGCTGCGCCATTTTTTCCAAAGCTTTTTACAACAGTTCCTGTCTGGACATCTACTTGTTGTATTCTATGATTCCCTTGATCAGCAATCAGAATCTCGTTATCGTTTAAATATGTAACGCCCACTGGGCGGTTAAATTGTCCGCCATTTCGTCCTTGGCTGCCAATTTTTCTTATACAGTTGCCTTCTTTATCGAAGATATATACACAGTGTCCTTCGTAATCTGTTATAGCAATGTTCCCTGTCGTATTTACAGCAATTCCAGCTGGCCTATGAAGCTCATCTCGTTGAAATAACTTCAAGTTGAAGTCACCGACCACAGCAAGTTCACGTTTTTCGACTTGCGTAGTAAAAGGGCAGTTCGGAAGTTTATCGTCGTTGATCTTCACTTCAATGCTATAGGCGCCCGGCACGTTTGGTGTAAAATTCACCTTGAATTTACCGTTTTCTTTCTCGATAACAATCACATTTGTGACGTCTTCAGTTGGTGTAATGACTACTTCAATTTGATTTTTAAGATCAGGCTGGTTGCTTATCTCTCCCTCAGGTGTTCTGGGGCATAATATCAATTCTGCTGCTACACCAGCCTGAAGAATTTGATCCAGTCCTTCCAAAGTGCATTGACTTGCATCAACTCCCTCGGTTGCGATATCGCCCAGTCTCAAGCCCTCCACAGAAGCCGGGGTGAATTTGATGAATGAGGTCTCGTGGTGTTCCGACATTTCAATGTTACGAAGCTCTTGAAATCTGTGTTTGAGAGTTTCCTTGTTTTGCATGATATCTGAGCTTGAGCTTCTCTGAACCAGATTTTGTGTAAACTCAACCGCTTGGATCATTTGTTTGAGCAGTGATTCCGCTTTCTCCTTAGCCGAGTTAATTTTCTCGAGTCTTGTTACGCGTGTTGTCTCGACGGATTCAATCGCCTCTCGCTCGCGCTCTCGAATCTTTGTGATCATTGTCTCGGCTGATTGCGAGATTCCACGTTTAGCGATTGCGACATTGGTTTCCAGCTTGAAAATTGTTTCATCAAATTTTCGAATCACATCTTTCAAGGCTTTCTCGTTTTGTCTAGTCGCTGCAGCTTCTGCCATGATATTGCCTTTCTCGTTGTCAGCCGTTTTGTCGAGTAAAATAACTTCGTGGTTTTGGTGGTCTGTGACTATACAAACATGACAGACACAAGATTGACAAGGAAGGCAGAAAAATCTTGTGATCTCTCGCTGGTGGTACTGTCGGGAGCAAAAGGGCTGTCGCTTCAACAAGGCTTCGTAGTCTTGAGTTTGAAATTCTTTGACGGGCATGACTTTGTGTCCCTCGAATGCAGTCCGCATAACTTCATGCGCGCTTAAACAGTCGGAGCACATAAATCTTGCGCAATCAAAGCAATAATGAACATCAGAGCTTCTTTTCTTACAGTTGCCACAAGTTATGCTACTTCCATCGCCACTCTGTTGAACGGCAAGGAGACTCAACAACCTGTTGTGAAAAAAACTTGTCGGTAAACTGTCGAAACGATTTCGTTCGGGCAGATCGATTTGTGCTTGGCACTGTGGACAACGGAACTTTCCTTGTCTGTGGCTGGCTCTTGCATGATTCTCCAAACACTGACAGCAAAATGTGTGTAGACATGATATAGTTCTGGGTTGGTTGTAGGTATCGAGACAAATCGAGCATTCAAGATGTTTTTTGATGTTTCTCAAGAGGGGCTCCATGGCAAACGACTTCTAAAGATTGCTTGTGAAACACACACCCTGTCAGAGCTATTGTTTGTGATTCCGAGAAAAACAGATTTGATTTCGTCTATATTTATCTGACCTTTCTAACTTGAGCCGAGTATATTACAAAAGTTCAATACGGATTGGTATTGAGTCACATAAAACGTTTTTCTTGTGGAGTTGTTTTGATCTTATGTCAATCAGGAATTGCTCGATGCATGTAAAATATGGACACATTCCCGGAGTGGGGTACACAAGTATGTTTTGGGTGGGTATGCAAGGTCTCTGTGACTCACTGAAAGTTGCTGATGATAATTTGAAGTGTCCGTGTGTTCGGAACTTTGTACCCTCTCGCTAGGAAAAGTTTTGAATAAAGATTTTTTGAAACGTTTCGAATATGGATACCCCATTATATATCAGGAGTTCACTATATATCATTACCTCATTGGGAGTCACATACCCGTAAAGGTAATTTGGTAGTGCAGTATCCACCCCCCCCC
>Ga0126339_10002745_pt1 | contig 12676 bp, 9 predicted proteins | sample OrbTmetagenome_2_FD_92532 | JGI IMG/M metagenome (GOLD analysis project Ga0126339, IMG submission 92532) | Coral microbial communities from Petempiche,Puerto Morelos, Mexico - Orbicella T R C metagenome | ecosystem: Host-associated > Invertebrates > Cnidaria > Coral | place: Petempiche,Puerto... | reverse complement strand
TTATTCCCAAACAAATATTTCTTCAACTTGCATTTGCTAACTTTATTATTGCCTTTTCTGTCCGACTAGTTGGGTGATACTAAAACAATTAGACCCTTCGCCCTCAAGGGCCACGGGTCAATATAAAACCCATTCGGCTTCGCCTCATGGGCTATTGACCCGTAGCCCTTGCGGGCTACGGGTCTAATTGTTAATTAACTCTCTTATATATAACCATTTGTCCTCTCTTATATTTAACACTTAGCAAGAGAAATCCATCTCATAAGTACTATCTTTTAATCTGTACTTGTTGTTCCGAGCGCTGTGTGTTCTAAAAGTGTTTACGTCATTTATCTTGTCAGATAAAACCAGGTTCATACTTGTGTGAATCGAATAATTCCACCAAAGATGTCGAGCCTAGAAAATTGATTAAAAAGCCTGGGTATGAATACAGAGGGTTTACGGTAAGTTTTGCTCGGAAGTAACTATTAAGGCGCCTGACGAAATTTTCTGTCTGCGTTCCTTTAAATTTTCCGCCCCTGTTGACTTAGTGACTTAACCTGCTTACAATGCACAAAGAGGACAAAAAGAAAATTGAAAGCAATAGAGAATGCAAAACGGAATGGAACGCGGAACGCAAAACGTATACTGAAGAGCTGAGCGCAAAGCAGAAAACGAAATAGAACGTAAAACGAACGTGTAGAGCGACACAAAAAGAAGCGCAAAACGAAAAAAAAAAAAAGTGAAAACGGAACGGAAAGCGGAGTGGAAAAGGGAACGAAAAAGAGCAGACAGAACGTGAAGCGAGATACAAAGCAGAATGCAAAACAGAAGGCAAAACGGAGCGGAACTAGCTGAAATATGACTTTCACCTTATGATATCATTTGTTTTTCTTTGTAGCTGGAAATCTACCATTCAGGAAGTGATTCATATTTTAGAAGAGCTAGTAAGTGGCTTATTTATCACTTTGCCTACAGTATATTATGTTACGCGGGAATCCAGGCCTTTTAAGGACTCAGTAACTACGGCTTACACAGACATCTCTTCTCCACTGCTCAATCCTAGTTCTTCATGATAATGGCCCAGAAAAATTCCACACTAATGACGTAGTTAGACAAAGATTCACATAGCGTCTCTGATTGGTTGTTACTTGCGCGGTAAAATTCAAATCGATTCACCAGCCAATAAGAGAAAGAGTAACTAAACGACATATTTAAGAAGAGTTACTTAGGTCATTAGTGCTGGAATGCTTCAGGTCTTCTTTTAAGTTGAAGCCAAGAAGAATGGGTCATATTCGTATACTCGGTATTGGATTGGAACTAGCTTGGAATGGAGGCTCAGGCGGTTAAAAAGAGATTCAATAAAAAGATCAAGATTCTCAATTCTCAGCCTCAGTTCCAAGCTCAGCTTTCAGTCTAATACCGGGAATACAAATTTGGCCTATTAACTGAGAACGCGGATAGTCAGAAGATTAATTTAGGAAAAACGAACAATTACCTGTGCCACTATTCCACTATTGATGTTTCTTGTGCTTGTAGTTTATCCAGATGGATGGTACCGTCAAGAAAATAATCTCTACAAGTATTTTCCTGTGAAGAGAACTTGGCAGAGGGCAAAAGATTTTTGCGTTTCCATCGATGCTGAGTTAGCTTACATCCCAAATCAAGAGATAAACGAGTTTGTTTATAGAAACCTGTTGCAACATGTAAAAACAAAAGTTGGTATGTTTATAGAATTAAACGTATTTGTCACAATTTTCAAAATTTTAAAATAAGAGAAAGTCAACTATTTGTCACACCTCACGTATTCCTCTCAAATTTGCAGGGTGTGTCACAACAGATGACTTGATTGGCTGCTGGCTTCTTGACAGCTCTGACACTGACGTGATGTATGTTCAGTGTTAACACTTTAGTGATAACTTTGACCCTCAGTTTTTGTGGGAATAAATTATCCAGAGCTCTAATGTCCTTTGAAGGAACTAGTTATGCCCTTGGATATTTAGTCATTTTGCTGGTGGAAAACGTTAAAAAATTAACAGTTTGATTATGAGCTCGAGATTTCTTTTTACGACAACCGTAGAAGTTCTCGCGCGCTCGATCATCGACTAATTTTCATTGTCAATAAGCGAACAAACACATAAATTTATAATTTATGCGATGCGTCAACGAGCGAGATTGGACAATTTCTCATCGTGAAAAACAAATTGACGTCAGTTTTCCATGTTTCTGTCCTGTTATTGACAATGAATTTCGCCATAACATTGTCAAAGTAGTCTGCGGATCCACTCGGCTATTGCTTCATGAACCCACAGCTACTTTGATTGAGCGAACGGCATTTGTGATAGAACGCTAGTAGATTTATACTATTTTTTAATATTTCAGACCGAAAGGTGGAGCATCTTATCAATACGAAGACGGAGTCAGAGCGTTGTACATGGACGGCAATGGAGCGTACGCTGACACGCCAGCCGTCAGTCTTCCATTTCCCGCATTTACGATCACGTGCTGGGTGAAGGTCTTAGAGCCCGCCAAAACACCAGGCTACATCTACGCTGACTGGTCAGCACCGCATCAGTTTTCCATTTGGGTTCACGGTGATTGGAAGGTCATCTATTTCCAGTTTAGAAACAAGAACGGAAAAAGCGTATTGGCCATGTATACGTGAGTTTTGAACTTGCAATTGAAAAACCTAAAAAGCCACATTTATCATTTTTGTCATATTCTTCAATATACGAAAAAATTTGAATTGATTTCCTCAACTGAACAAATCCCCACCGGTTAGTTCACCTATAATACTAAAATTTTTTCATCTTTTTTACTAAATAATTTTGAAAACTTAAAGGTATAGGAAACAGAGGGGAATACATATGGGTTATCGACCAAGCATGAGGTCAGGATGGCTAGATATTGGCCTCGTTCTTTTCTCACGTGTTTATGGACCGAGACGGAGTCGAGGTCCGTAAAATCGCTAAAACAGAACGAGGCCAATATCCAGCCATCCTGACCAAACAAGCTTGGTCAATGATGAATTGACCAATTGCGGGAGACAGCGGGTAGTCCCGAGCGGGCGAGATAGAGCCATCTTGCCCGTGCCCGATCGGGTAGTCAATCACAGCGCAGGATTTGGTTTATCTTGCTCTCTCACGGAGCTAGCCATATAATAAATCATATTCATGGACATGCTAAAAGTGGTACTAATCATTGCGTTATCTATATTTTCTATTTTCTTTAGAGCAATCTCTTACAACGTCTGGGTACACGTGGCTGTCACCTGGTCTCAAGTCAGCCGTATTGCTAAGATATTCATCGATGGGGTAGAGTCTGCGAGCAAGGCAGCTAACGCAGGTTTATCAAGCTATGAAATTATGAGCAATTCTCACACGTACTATCAAGTTGGAATGAAAAAGGACTCTTCAGAAACATTCTATGGCTTTGTGAGAGACCTCAAGGTGTTTAAAAGGCTGCTGACCGCCAATGAAATCAAGCAAGAAGCAGGTAGGTTTCCTTACTAGGGGGTGTCAATAAGAGGAGGCCGTTCCTTTGACGGTTGACGGTTAAATTTTAGGTCGTTTGGTGCTTGACGGTTAATTTTTTCGGAATGACATTTGTAACATGAAATTAAAACGCAAATTTAACTGTAATGTGCCATAAAATGATTCAATTTTGCCCATACTTGAATAATCCAATTAGTCCTATAATTTGTGCATTAATACGGTTTTAGTCCTCAAATATGTGTCTAATTCTGAGCGTAATTAGATCACCTTCGTTACCGCTGGACGTACCAATCGCCTGCTCTGACGACTAGAAGTTAAAGGACTTACACATAAATGTACTTCTGTGATATAGTAGAACGATCATTTATAAACAGCATAACCTTACCCCATTTAACTCAATCGTTTAGTTATTAATTAAGGGTATCTGAGACATTTGACGGCTATTGCGTTTTTGATGGTTGACGATTAATTTTTTGGTAATTTAATTTGACTATGGACGGTTTACCCCATTGAGACCCTCATAGGTTACCCTTCTGATCAGTAATAGGAAGTGTCATTCTGGTCTGGAGAAAGTACTGACCATACAATATGTGAAAAGAAAAGGTTTTGCCAAGAACATCTTGAGTTGTCCTCAGTCACGTGACCAGGTTAATTTACCTACGTACATGTACCTTTTTCCGGGTTAAAGCTACTTTCTCTTTTGAGTTAAAAATGACTTCGTGTGCAGAGTAATGCTTAGAGAAAGATACGTGTAGACGTAGTAAACTGGAGTGAGAGCCATGTGAGAATCGTCTGAACACCATGTGAAAATCTTGAGAAAACCCTGCTCGAAAACCCTGAGAGATGTTAAATCTTGAGAGAAGCAAATGAAAAGACTGCGAGAAACACGTAAAACTGCCATTGAGAACTATGAAAAGCACAAAAAGCTGTTCAGACAGAGAGAAGACAGACAAATAGACGAAGGCGTGTGGGCACTTTCGGATGTGGGGGGCGGTGACTTTCTTACCCGAAAAAATTGCGCAATGCCCGAATGCGTGAGTGTTGAAATCGGGATGTAAACGCACTCAAAATGCGTGAAAAACAAAAACGTTCACAAAGATAGTTATATTGAAAGGTTGCATACTCAATGACCTCTATCAACAGGCTCAATCTATTAAAATTTAAAACTTATGAAAAGAAAAAAAAATTTCTTTTTACGGCGCTCTTTCAGCGATCGGCTGATCAGTAATAGAGACATGGGCCGTTTGGACGACCATTACAGAAGCTATCCTATCGTCGAGACGATAGGATATGTTCAAAGAACAACACGAGGCATTGTTAGAAGTCCTTCTTGTTTTGGCCACAGCAGACTTGCAGCGTACACTGCAAGCCTTCCATGAATTCAGAAGTCGCGTAAATAAGATAGTAAACAACATGGACATACTAGAGAAACACCTCCACAGAAAGTTTCAAGAAAAAATTTAAACACCTCATTGTTATGACATTCCAAACGGCTCTTTTCAGAGCTTTCAGGAAAACAAAAGGCTTGGTCTTCGTTCGCTTTAATTCGTGTCCTTGTTTTGTCGATGGAAAATTGAGAAAGAAAATAATATCCTCACCGTGGATTTCCACGATACACATTTAACCGACTTATAGCTAACAGAAAACCCCAGGTCACTCAAATAATTTCAGTCTAAGTCCTTTTTTGCAAGGCAAATGTCAGAGAAAGTAGCTAAGCCTTGAAACCTAAAAGGAAAGGCCGGAAGGGAAAAGAAAGGCTGATTTCCCGACTGATTACCATGGCGTCTTCGGTGCGCAACGATAATTCAGATCAGCAGCAGATACAAATGGTACCTACTTTAGGTAGCAACTCTTTTAAGAAACCACTCGACGGCCTACAGAACCCCCGGTCGGGCGTCTAATAACACAGAGAGACATAAAATTAGGAACCCTTTTTGAGAGTTTTGGAAATCAAGCCAACAGCATTATTTTGTAATATTTTCTCTCAAGTGTCGTTGCCCGAATCATAAGCGTTTTGCCCGAAAAATTACGTAATTTTCGTAGCTGGGGGGGCTGCAGCCTCCCTCGCTCCCCCACCACGTACGCCTATGCAAATAGACAGACAGACAGACAGACAGACAGACAGACAGACAGACGAGAGAAAACTCCTGAAAAAAAATACTTCAAAACATTGATTTTCTGGTTACGTTATTGCAATCGTTTTACCACTTTGTCGTTCTATATAAACAAAAGCATGCATTCATTGTTTTATTCACAGCGCAAACGCCGCAGAACACCCAGTCTGGAGTGTGGCTCGGTCTAAACGACATTTCATCGGAGGGAAACTATGTCTGGAGTAACCATGGAAACGGACGCGCTGCGTCATTCAACAACTGGTCTCCAGGGCAGCCAAGCTCGCTAGCTGGTGATGAAGATTGTGTTGTCATGGTTACAGGGGATGGAATTTATCAGAGTCAATGGAAAGTCAAACGGTGTGACGACCAAAATGAGTTTGTGTGTTGGAAAACAGTTTGAGCCAAATACAGCTTGTGAGTGTAGTTGCATTGGCAGATGTAATCACAGTTAAGCAGTCATGGCATCATTGCTAGAGGCAATGGAGGAAGTTGACGTTTCCAGAAGAAATTCTACTGACAGTAGACGTTGATAGCAATCAAATCAGCTCTCCCTTCGAGGCGCGAAAACTCGGCGAAAAGCACTAGAGCTAAACCCTTTGTCTCCTTCGCCAGACTTAAAAAGACTTCGCCAGAGTTACAAATAACGGGCACATAACTGTCCGAGAGAAAACTGATTAGCCTTTTATCCTCCCAAGTCTCTAAGCAGAACAAGTTATAATTATTGGTCGGAAACAGAACAAACGGAAAGGTAACCATACGCAAATAAAGAGTAGACGTGACTCCCACATCGTGGAAGAAAAGAAACGTCATCTAGACTTCGCAAACTCATTAATAACTCATCAAGTTTAAAGAAAGGAAATCATGATCGTGGCGGTGTTTGGATATCCGACCTTAATTAGCACAGATTTCTGCGATTTTGTTTCTACATTTTCTCCTTAGTTTTAGTTTCGATAGAGAAGATATATAAAACACCCATGACCGTGTAGACCACATTTCCAAACACCTCGAAGCTCGTCAAAAATACTCCGGTGCGCGTCTTATTTTCAACTCTATTCTCGGTTTTTGGAAATGTGGTCAAACACGTTCTTTCGTGTTTCATATATTACTATCTAGTGAAAAAAGTCATCATAAAATCACTTACGCTTGTGTGGAAGCAAACATTTTAACAAGAGTAACGACACGAACAATGTATAACAGTGTAAAGTGGAATGTTTATTACTTAAATGTTTTCAAGGTCACCCTATGGAACAATAGATCGTAAAGTTATACTTGACGCTTATCACCCGATAGTTTTGGTAAATTCGGAGGATCATTTTTAACATCAAGAGAAGTGCTAGTTTTGCAACAATTTGGTGTAATAAGGTAGTTGAAAGATATTTCTAAATGATTGGCTGAATTCATTGATATTTCATGCAACAGAGAAAAATGGGTGATTTAGTGCGCTAATTCCAGTAAAGAGCCTCTTTTTAATGAGCGTTCCCCTTTGAGCACCGTTTTCTAATATGCATGCCTGCTTCAATAGTGACAAAGTGACATTATGTACTTTGCGTAATGCTTAGCACCTAAGTCTTATGACTAGACCTTTCACTGAATTTTCACTGAATTTCACTGAATTGCATGCCTAACTTGTATCTTTCTGGAAATTTTCAAAAATCTTCTAAATATATCACAAAACTTTTTTCTAAATATCTCGAAAATTTTTCTAAATTTCTCCCATTTTTGTTGTAAAAATACACTGATTTTTAATCACGTAGAGCAACATTTTCGGGAGTAGTAGGAGTTGAGCTCGAGGAAGACGATTCAGGCACTTCGATGTAACCAGCATCCGCCATTTTAAAAAATTGCTACTTTAGCCCTGTCAGTGATATGAAATACATTTTTTGAGTAGAAAATCACTGAACTGGATTGTTTCTTGCATAGAACAGAGGATTGTATCAAGAGATAGCCAGGAAATCACACGGCAAGCCAGAAAAAGCTATGAATATTTTTAAATATCCCTGCATTTTCTAAATATCTCGGAGATTTTCAAATATCCCTAAAATATCCGGATGTTTTTGGAAAGGTCTACTTATGATTATGCCAAACCGTAATGTTACAGTTCTTAAGCCACAGTTTTGTATAATAATGATAATAATAATAATGATGATGATGATGATGATGATAATGATGATAATAATAGCCATTAATATGGCGCTTTTTCTATAAATGCTCAAAAGCGCTTTACAGTGTACGTAGTAAAATAAAATTATAAAACCTACGACAAAATTTACAAGTTCTGTTGTGTTCTACTGTTGTTCATTAAAGTGCCAAATCAAATTCTGATTTTCGGCACATGTGCATGCCAATAAGAAGGAAAGGAAAGCCCCACCCCTAGTAAGAGCCCTCAGTTTAACTTATTAGCACCCTCCTTGAGCTACTAAAAGTAAATCGGCGCACCAGACGCTAGATCGAGACATTATAAGCGAATGATAGAGAGTCATTAATATAAAAGGCAAAGACTTTTGTTCAACAATGACAATCAGAATTTCTTGATAATTCCTATTTCCTAGCGATTCTTACTTCTTAATATTAGATTTAATTTGCAGTCGAATGATAGTCACGTTGTACAGCATAATTAATAGCGCAGATACCAAGGGAAAGTATTGCTCAATAGCTTTCATGTCAGAGGATAAAGCACTAAGATTTCACTACCTTTACATGTACAGCATAATTGTTCATTATAAACAATACCACATAAATTTAATTTGATTTAATTTCATTTCATTTGAGTTGTCACAGTGTAAATTAATCAGCTACCGAGATTTCTTTCATATAATTACAATGAGCGGAAAATCCTTGTTCAGATTTCATCCTCTTCCCTTCACTGATACTCTGGAGATTGCAATTTATCTTACACCTAAATATAAATATACCCCGTTATAGCTACTAGAATGCTTTCTGTCCACACCACGCCGGAAAAGTTTGAAAACGCAACAATCACCGGTCGTTTTAGATTTGTGTTTGAGGAAAACTCGGGCTGGGAAATCACGTGATTATCGTAACGCCGTCTTTTTCGAAAAGCTCCGTTTTCAAAATTAAAATATTTTCCTTTCACACTAGAACGCAAAGCCGGCGTTTTCAAATTCCTCCGGTTTGAAGAGCGTTTATTTTCGAAAAGCTCCGTTTTCGTGGCGGATTAGGGTGGACAGTAAACCTAACTGTAAAAATAAAGCTGCGTTTCCAAATTTCTCCGGCATAGTGTTTTGTGATGAGTTTTCTCACAAACAAAGTTCGACTGCACATCGCAGTTTGTCTCTTTCCATGTTTCTCGACTAGTACCATTCCCTCCACCGATAACCACGCAGTCTCCATCGGTCGAATTAACGCTCGGTTGTCCCGGTTCCCAGTTTGTGAATACAGCAACGTTTCCATTGCTCCAGACATATTCTTTTTCAGTCGAAATGTCGTTTAGGCCTGTCCATGCAACGGACCAATCTGGAAAGAATCAAGGGATTTCCATTGTAATTAAAAACAGCTTAATTAGTTTACGGCAAAACCACAGAGGAACGTCGGATTCGTGTTGCAACCATTGGTGAAATAATAAATAATGTAATGATAATAAATAAATAAATAAATAAATAAATAAATAGATAGATAAATAAATAGTTAATTCAAAACTGATTCTTACCCCAGAGGGAGAAGATGAAGACTGATATAAACTTAAAAAAAACCGGAAAATATATCGTCTGCTCCCCTTGCCCTATGGACCAGATTCCCGATATTTTTTTAATTGTAATAACCCGGCCTCAAACATTTGTGACTTGTAACTAATTTGGCTAACTTGATTATGGCTTAACGCAAAACATTTCCATGACAAGAATACCTTTCCAGCCAAATACATCGATCCAAATTACGATTTCCTTTTTGTCATACAACTTTAAAGTTAAAAATTTTACTTACTATATTTATAGAAAGATTTTCCCAAAAGGCGCTTTGGGTCTGATAGTCTAAATCTTTTGGCTTCGAGTTTATCCTCGAAGGAAATTGAATTTTCGATCTGAATGGCAAGTGATATTCTTTTAATTTATAAAAATTCAAAGCTTCCGGCCACGTAGCTCTGGAATAAGCCAGCTACTGTGAATCCGTAATCCAATAATCGTGATTATTATAAAAAATAAAGAACAAATAAAGAATAAGGAATTAATACGAGAAACAGTCAAACGTACCACTTGCGTTAGACAAATTTGCCTCCGTCAGTATTTCACTTTGGTTTAAAGCTCTCTTGAAAACCTTCAGCTCTTTGATAAATCCATGCAGATTTTTGTCTCCCGACGCAGCCTTGGTCTTGCTTTGAGCTCCTATGATGTAAACACTGTGTGAGTTATTCATGGCTCTGTAGCTAGATTTCCCGTCTTTAACGTAATGACGACCTCTTGGCCTACCGTCGAAGAAAGTTGAACCAAGCCGTTCTTCTCCGTTCCACACAGCTGCCACGTGCACCCAAACATTACTAGGAATTTTTCTACAAAAAACAACAAATATAAAAACATCTTACAACGAAATTCCCTGCGATGACCTTTTACTGGTTTCCTTCTTTTGCTCTTTGATATCATTTATATTTTTGTTGTGATATAATAGGGTTTTGTCTTCCGTTTATTTGGGATCACTTGGGTTATCACGAGGAAACGGCACTATTTTTCGCTGTCAAAGTATCTCTTAGGGTGGACCTGAATAAATTTCCGTCCTTAAGTTTTATCTTTTAGGATTCAAATGAAAAGAACCAACCAACGCCCAGATTAGTCTCCTTGAGGGAGTTAATTTAATTTTCTGACGAACATCCCTGACCGGCCTCCACATGTGGGTCCCTCCCGGGAATAGGGGGGGGGTGGGGGGAGGGGGAGCTACTCCATGTAATGGCCTATACGGGGAGGTTACACCCGAAAGGACCACGTTTTCCAGGCTTCAGGTATATAACAGGATAGGGATTTCACAAGTTGAGGTATATGAAAGGACAGGGAAATCTGTCCTTGACTCTTGCCACAACCTGAACTGAATGAATGATACTTGTTTCTTCTGGTTCTCTCCTGATAGACCTTGATATCCTCCTGTAGTGGTTGTTTATTAACTTCATTCCAAGGGTTTAGAAAAAGGATGCAGTGTTCCAAAGTAGGTATGTGAAGAAAGGGGTACCTTTTCTGTCAAAGTGATACACGAAAGAGTATGGGGTTGAACCTCAGGGCGGAGACTCCCCGTGTAAAACTTTGTGTAGAATGCCCCCGGGAGTTCCCTTCCCCGAGGGATAGTGTCTCTTTAATTTAAATCCGAAATACGTCTGGAGTTCTATCCATTAACTATTTGCATCCATGCACTTACCCACCGTAATACGACAGCAGGCTTTCTCCCTTATTATTCCTTAACTGGAACGCCAACCTCTTATACGATTGGTGTGTCCAAAGTGTAAACTTTTTCGGCTTCGTCCAGTCACTGTAGATATAACCTGTACTCAGTGCCTTCAGCCAGAACGTAATGGTGAACGCGGGAAATTGCAGGTTGGCAGCCGGTGTCTCTGCATAGGCGCGTTGGCCATCCAAATACAGAACAGCTTTGCCTTCGTCGAATTTGTAAACAGCACCATTTTGTAAACTGTATTATAGTAAAATAAAAACAACAACGACTACTTTATTTGCTCATAGATTTACAATTGCACAAAAAGATATTAAACAATCAGCTTATTCGCTCCCAATTTCTATGACGAGGGCGCAGCTCGAGTCAACTATCAAGCATAGAAATAGAAATAGAAAATAGAAATAGTATAAATCTACTAGTCTTTCAAAACTTTATCTAAATCCTCTTCACAAACACTTCGAAAACGCCAAGAAGCGACCGTCATTTTGTTAACAAGGGCACACCGCTACGCTACTCACTATCTATCACAGAATAGATAGTGAGTAGTGTAGCCAATCAGAGAACGGCATTCGTGATAGAACGCAAGTAGATTTATGCTAAATATAAATAGATGAACAGAAAAATACTGTATAGTTGAGTCTGGAGACTGAGGGAAACCAAACGTTTTCAAGTCAGTCTCCAGCTATTGTAAGGTTTCTATTCACGGTCATTCAGAATATACAGAACTCTTAAAGATGATTTCCAGTCCGTATTACACAGTCTCAGCACCCTAAGGTTTATAAACATTATACGTTCTCACTCCACATACCTTATCTTTGAGGCCTTTCAAATTCTCTTTCCAACAGCTTCATTGATTTTTAATTACAGCTGCGAAGTTTTTTCATCAAGTGATATGAGAAAGAACGAAGCAAAAAGCTTCGCATCTATAATGGCGGTTTTTTTGAAACTCTGAATTTACTTCTTGTAAGAAGTTGCGAAATGTTTACATTTTGTAATGTCTTACATGAAACGAAACAAAAAACGCAAACAAACTCTCGAGAGTGCGCATTACAGACTGGAAATCATCGTTAATAGAGAGATGTGTACAAGGTATAATAAAATGAGGAAAATCAATACAAGTTTTCAGAATGTTGTTAAGACGGTAAATAAAATTTCAGTTGTATAGAAAAGTTGAAGGTATTGAGATCTTTAAGGTGAGTGGGGATATTAGTCGCTGTATAAGCAATTGTTTGTTTTCCAGAATTGGTAAGCACTGTAGATTTTGTCTAGATAATTGCCTAAGAAAAATCTAGGCGAAAAGGTTTTGGTAAAAATCTGCGCCGGGCTAAGTACGTTCCACACCGCGGGAGCTTATCCTGGGTTCCGTAGACTAGATATATTTCTACTACCCCCTGGGTGGGATGCTAGTCCATAGCAGGGCTACCCCCAGCACTATATTCACCGGTACCTATTGTGAGAGGCACTATGAGAGTACTGAAAGTGTCTTGCACAAGAACACAACAATGAAAAGATTCCGGCCAGGGCTTCGACCCAGACCACTGGATTCGGAGTCTTGATTGAGCGGTAGCATTAAGCTGTCCCCCCCCCCCCCCCCCCCCCCCCATTCAGCCCTTCTCGGGCCTATCACAATCTAAAAAAACCCCCCTTTTCCTGTCTTTCTGCCCGTTTTTTTTAATTGTTAAAACAACTACATTTTTCACATAT
>Ga0126339_10002744_pt1 | contig 12677 bp, 7 predicted proteins | sample OrbTmetagenome_2_FD_92532 | JGI IMG/M metagenome (GOLD analysis project Ga0126339, IMG submission 92532) | Coral microbial communities from Petempiche,Puerto Morelos, Mexico - Orbicella T R C metagenome | ecosystem: Host-associated > Invertebrates > Cnidaria > Coral | place: Petempiche,Puerto... | reverse complement strand
TTTTGTTTTTGTTTTTGTTTTTGTTTTTTCTTTCCTTCTCTCTGGTCTACATTTCTCGTATTCCCCTGTTTTCTCTCATGTTTTAGTAGAACTCTACCAGTATACTAATACAAATGCTCTAATCTGATTGGCTGAGCGATTGCACACTATCAGCCATTAGTGTACAGTGGCTTGGTGTGGTCGACAAAATTGCAACGTTTCCTCGTTTCTCCAAAGTTTTGAAAGAACATTTAGAAACAAATGGATAATCAAATTCCTGACAAGACTAAAAGGAGGGCATTTACGGTTTCTTGAATAGAAAAACCTCGAAATTTTTGAAAGAAACTGACAAGCGCACTTACACAACTGCACAAATGTCAAATTGACAATTCACTCCGCACAAATTCTCTAAAGCGTGATGTTTAATACTAAGATCAGAAATAAATGGAATCGTTATTTGAACTAGATTTCAGTTAGAATTCTACTAAAACAATTAAATTATTCGCTCTCGATTTCTATGAGAAATCTCGAGCTCATAATCTAATTGTTGTTAAATACTCGGGGTACTAAACGACGGTTTTCTTTAAAATGTCTTAAACGCTCTTTTCGTCCTGGTCCACATTTCTTACAGTTTCCTGTTTTCTCTAGTGTTTGGTCGACTGCACTGATCGACGGTATTATTTTCAATGCTTTAAAAGCCTGAATTACGTACGCTTAAGGCTATTTGGAATTTTTATCTCTTCGGTCATTCTAGGGGATCTTATATGTTCTAGAGGATCTTATATGTTATATGTATAACATGCATCTGCTGAGGTGACGATTCTTTTAAGGGGGAAGGGGATTAAAGGCCTATCGAAAAGATAATTTGTGCTCTTGAAAATTTTAGCCTTAATTTCGGCGCTTGTAATACGTGTAAATTTTCCCCATCTGTAACCATCTTTGTTCCTTTATTGTTTATTTTTTTCTCTTTGGTGTTTTTCTTACTTATTATACTACTGTTTTCTGGTTTTCTGCAATATCATTTAAATATAATTTTGTGTTTTGCCAAAATATCTCAAAATACCTTGACTGAACTCCTTTAATTTACAATCGGTTGTTGTTTCAAAACGTCACGATCCTCGGCCATTTATTTTTCTCTGCACTTTAACATGACACCAAACAAAACATATGAGAAGCAATGAGAAAAAATGAAACATGAAGAGTGCAATGCCGGTCAAAGGAGCTGGAATAAGACATTTTGATCTTTCTTTTCCACAGGTAAAGCAAAGCTAAAGGTCAGTTTAAGAGATCGAAGAAACTCCAGTGACGTATTCTCTATGCCTGGAGATTTCACAACAGTTGACCAATCAGGAAGTGTTCAGCCTCTGAAAACATACGGGATACTTAAAGTTAAAGTTGAGGACGAGAACAATGAGAAACTTGACCTTGCAGGAAATATGAAGATTTACCTCGATGCTGATAAGGTTTTATGTGACTCAATTGATAGTACCACTGTTATATTTGTAAATTACTGTACTTTAGATAATTTAAGATTGTAAAATGTACCCGTTAATTCAGTTGTTTTACTGCAAGAGAGTTTTAATAAGCTACTTTTATTTTTACTTTTATTATTATCAATATTATAATGGAAAACCCTATGAGTAGCGCTAGCTAGTATATAGATGCTCTTGGACTAGTTTGCCATAAATATGATAAGCATGATCTGGAAAAAGCCAGGGGAAAAGCCGAGGAAAATTCTTTTGTTACCAATCTTAACCCTCAAGCGTGCGCAGGACGCAGGACGGGCTGGGAGGATCAATCTGCGTTATTTTCAATCCAACGGGTTGGATTCAAGAGGACGTCGTGTGACGTTCGTCGTTTCAAGAACATCCATCTTATCGCGTAGAGCATCCCGAGGGCTAAATATGCTTTACTACAAAGATAAATCAAGAGACCTTCACTCACTCCTCCCTTCCCCAGCGTCCCTGTACTAAGCTTGGAATACGAGTTTAGGCAGCTTTCAAATACCTCCGGGTTAATTCGTCTCCCTGCCTTTTTACTATACTTTTTTTACTTTACTTTTTTCCTCTCTTTCCTACTTACATTTAAACTACTTTTTCCCACCTCCCAAAGATTACCTTACCAAGGAATTCTTCTGGAGAAATGGCGCCATGGTTGTGGTGGCTTGATGAAAAGACCGGAAGATGGCGACAAATGGGAGAAATGAAGCCAGCTGATACTTCAAGGACCAAACGAGCAGAAGGTGGCAGGAGGTTTTATGTCGGGGACATTCAAACTGACAAAATATCATATATCAACATCGACATCCAGTGGAAACGCTGTTACGTTCGAGCTCAGGCTTACACTAGGACCAGTGAAGACACGCAACCCGTCATTGAAGCCGAAGTCACGTTGATTGGCAAGGAGAATGCCAATGAGGAACAGTATTATGGATATACCAAGGCGATCACCGATAGAAACGGAATAGCTTGTATTCCAGCTTGGTGCGATTCTTACGTCGTTTTACAATCAAGGAAGGTGTCGAATAATGTAGACGGCAGTGAGCGTGTCTCTCAGTTAAATGCCGATGACCAGGTAACCCTGGTGAAGCTGTCGCCTCAGTTAGAAGCATCATCTATTCTGGAAGGGAATAAATCGACTTCGTATCAGTTCATAGCAAAAGTAACTTCGCAGGCAGGGCCCATATTCGCTGGAGACGAGATGCACAAGTGTCGCGATGTCAGTGACACTTTGGTGGCGTTTGCATTTTACTTGGAGGAGAAAGAAATCGAAGTAGATGCGTTCGATGATTTTGGTTCCTTGCCACCTGGCCACCCACTGTCATGGTACACGATGGATGTTAGCAAACCAAAGCAGGAACCGAACAAGTGTTTCATGAAAATGAGAACTGTAATCTGGGATGGAAAACAATTTCCTATGGTATCAGTACAAAGTTTCACACCTAACCAGCAGATCAGGTACGGATTTTCCATAAAAGAGCAAACACCCACTCAGGAAACAACAACTGTGGATGATTACTGGAATTACAAAGTGGCTTATGCTTGTGTCGAATACAGATGCAGCGAAATAGACAAAGACACGTTTCTTGTTGTAAATCTTCTCCCAGATTACTGTGTGTTTCCGCGACCGATTCCTCCTCTCCGTCTCAAGAAGCATCAGTATGAAAACTCCACTTTCACTTTCACCTCGCAAAGAAGTACAGGCTTCTATGCTCCATTTGATGTGTCTGACGGTAAATTAGGATTGTATGCAGGGCCTGGGAAAATTGCAGAAGAGCGGTGCAAGGCTGGGGGAGAAATTGCTGTAGGAGAGGGCGTAAGAAAGATAACAAGCGCTGGATACGCAGTGGAAGCCGCTAATGCAATTGAATGCAATCCGGATTCATATCCCCCATGGGCGGAATGGGAGGATCGATAGGAGGGCATTGGTCCAAATGGAGACTTTCTTCCTTGTCAATGAATAACTCTCATTGAAATGGTTCTTCTAATTGCATCGAGAAAAAAATAATTAGCGAGTGGTAGAAGACAATTTTTAGTGCTCAGCGTGTGTTGTTAAACCCACGAGAATTGGGCCTCTTTAAATTTGATTCATTTTAAAGTTGTATTTTAAGCTTTTGATTTTGATTTCAATTTTCTTGATTTTTATCAAAATACTTTAAAAAAAAATAAAAAGTATTATTCAGTTCGCTAATTTCAGAAGGCATATCTCCTGTTTTGTTGTAAAATTGAAATATCTTCCCACTGTCCTCGCTTATGTGTTCAGGAGGTTGGTGGGCACAATCTTTTAAAATCACCGATGATGGTGTCACGCAAAATAGAAATCATGGGGTTGAGAGGGAGTGCGTTCGTTTGGGATGATCCGGAACAGGATCCATAATCCAAGCTAAGTTCAGTCTCGGATTATGGTACATTAAAGGTACGGATGGATCTTTAAGTGCGTTGCTTTGAGGTTGTCTATTACCTCAAGCGGTTTTTTTTTTCCGTTTTGGCTTTTTTCTGGACCAACACGAATTCGACGCACATAATCGTGCAAAATAGATCAAGAACAATATCCAGCAATCCTGACGGAACAAGCGTGGCCAATAACAGTTTTATTACGAGCTAGATTACCGTTTGCTTGCGAGACCAAGTGGTCCGTCACGCAGAGGGGTTAGCTCATCTTGCTCGTTCGGGGAGTCAGCCATTAAAAGTGAGACTTAATTTAAACCTTACGTTTCAGTGGCGTCGAATTTCTTTGTAAGAGTCTCATAAAAACTCGTCGAAATCGCTTTAAAAATCGCACCGCACGCTCATCGAAGTAACAATGTAGGACACTTCAATTTTAGTATACTCCAATCAAGTTATACAAGCGAGATTTGTCTAGCCTGAACCATATTTGCGTTTGAGTTAAGCAACAAAGCACTTTTTCTGTGTTTACATAGCCTCATCTAAACACGAGGGGGTTCGTGGAATTCGAGACAGTTATGCAAACCCGAGACGCAGTCGAGAGTTTGCATAACTTTCGAGAATTCTTCCAACACCCAAAGTGTTAAGATGAGGCTATGTTAACGCGGAAAAATTACTCCATTGCTTTTGTGAAATATTTCTCAAAAATACGCGCGAATCTAAAACGTCGCAACCGTGTTTACATACTCTCATCTAAACAGAGCTATGGACCAATGAGAGCGCGCGTAGTATAACAGTCATTTTATAATTAAGACTATAAACTTTCCCATACAAAATACAATCCCCGGTTGTCTTGTTACCTTAAAAAAAACAAAAAACAGCAAACTTAAAAAAATAAAATAAACAACAACAACAACAAATCAAACAAACAACACAAAAACTTCTGAAGGAAAATTAACGGAAACTTTATGAACTAAACTGGAATCAATTGCGTGTCTTCTTTATAGAAATGGAAAGTCTACTAGAATTTGTTCACGAACAAATCAAGATACAGCTTTTGAATTTGGCAAACTAAAGCATGATGGCAAATCCGTCACAAAGTTATTTAGTGTTAATAGGCCGTTGGTAGCTCTCAACAAGAGGAGATCCAGGTAAGTACCTTGATCTTCTCTTGCACTCGATTAGAGAATATTGAAATGGCAGAAAAATCATTATTTTTTCTCGATTTTGCAACGAATGAACACATAGCTAATAACCTCATAGACAAGCATATTATGCCAGTCAGGGTTAGGCCGAGTTGTCCACTACTTCGGACCAAAAACCCAAAATATAAATATATCGTACCATTTGAGCTAGTAAACTAGAAAAAATTCAAGTAAAGAACGCTAATACAAAAGAGGATAATAATAACGGAGCTGAGCAACCGCGTACAATAGAAGTGCGATTAGAACACAGGCCAGAAAAAAACTGCCGTAAAAACCCCGTGGGGAGAAAAAGGCAGGAAATCTGGGTAACAACCATGGCTCCTTCTTCTCAAGCTCATTCGTCAGAAATTACATTTTTGCTCAATTTCCTCGGAAAGCAAGTTGTTTGATGATTTTTTTGGAAATAAAAAGTCTTTATTATGTTTATAACTTATGTACAGGAGTAACAACACAAAGTACATACCTGCCGTAAAACAAATCGAAGGGTCAAGAATGGCAGAACACTTTTTACTGATGTCTCTTCTAGTTTCTTCTATAAACGCCATGAGTTGATAAATGTTGCGCTAGAGGGGACAGTGTTTCAGTTTAGTTTCAGTACATTTAGTTCACAGCCAACAAGCACGAGAGGAATAAGGCATTTAAAAAATAGAAAGAAGTATTTTAGTAAGCTTAGCTCTTCCTCAGCGGGCACGTCCAAATAATAGTGACAGCTTTACTGGATTGTCCAGGCCTAACTTAACAGCTTTAGAACGCTTTAAAAATAGATAAACTGGTGTTACCAGTGTTCGGATCTTTCGGTAACTAGTTTGCCACCTTCTCTAATGACTGTAACCGCCAAATGGATTCAGTCATTGCTGAAAGGGAGACCAAAAAGTCAGGAAAAATAATTTTGAAAGGTAAACGCAGTCTGCCAAATAAACTGGCTTCCCTAAACAACCATACAGGGCAGCCATTTTAACACACAGTGTAATGAAAGTGGCTATGAGGCACTCAACTTAGAAATGGACCGTCTTTAAACGGTGGAAATTTTGATGCCACTGAGCTGAGATTTCAATTCGTAGGCCATATGTCATTTATATATCGAGCTTGCGAGTTAAAGCCCACTGGCATTGTTAGGAAAAAGTACAAAATGCAACGGTGAGAGAGTACTTGAAGAGATGTGACACCTTTGAAAACATTTACGAAGTTATCGGTGACCCTTGTCTGAGACCCGTTACCACAATTAAAGTACCGCTTCTTATCCAATCACGGCAAAGCAAGTAGTAATATCCCCGTATTACGGGTTCTTGTTTCCTTTCCTGCTGAACTGAATCCCTTCATTCATGTAACTTGGTGTTTTTTGTTTTTTTTTTTTTTCCTTAAACGCAGTAGTTGACGTTCTTAAAGTTTAGCCAGCATGAAGTGTGGAGAACTGCTTGCGGCAGGTTTCCTTTTTTTCATTTGTCGCTACTCCGGTCCTCCTCTCCTTTTATTCTCAATCTATATTAACTTGTTTAGCCCAGTCTACACTCGAACGCGCCTGTTTGAAATTAAGTTCGTTCGGTGACTCAGAGAAGGAGCTGATCGATTTAGTTTTCTATAACGGCTGTCTAAAGAAAGCCTGCCTGGGGACATCATTATGTACATATAGTTCCTCGAACCTTTTGTTTTTTTCTTATCAGAAAAATTCCCAACAACAATAAGGAACAGCATAACTACTGCAGCTGTGCTGTGTTTCTATCGAGTAATAAAGACACAATATTTTGCGGTGTTTTCTTTGAGCTGTTTTCTAATTTACAATAATTTAGTTGCAATGAATACTGTAAAGGTGAAATTGAAGGGTACACCTGCATATATTTCCTTAGAATGTTGACGTTTTTGCATCCTAGGAAACGAGCGGAAGAAACCTGCAGAGGAAAAAAAATCGGCGCCGAAATGTAGAGGCCCTGGGAAAAGAGTTTCAGTTTCAAACGGTTCCATGGATGCGTCGGCAGAAAAAAATTATTTGTATTATTCAGCCTAATGGGCGGGAAGTAGGCCCACATCCCGTTTGTGTGTTCTAAAACGGAGTCCCCTACAAAACCACCAAGCTCCTTAGCCATATCAAGTTATCTTGCTTGTTCGTCAGTATTTTTCTCGCGAAAGAGAGTTTTGATTACAATTTGTCTCCAGGCTGAAAAAAGTGGGAAGATAGAATCATCAGATGTGCACATGTGCTAGAAAATCATCCAAAACATCAGAATTTGGATCGACTGCAAGTGTTGTGATACCAGTAAGCTTTAGAAACACCGGACTCTGAGGACAACTTCTCTATGTAAGATGCAGCAGTTGTCACACGAGAATTCGAATGCATGAAAACGCGAATACACAGTCAAATGCTGGCAACTTCTCTTTTCCATTGTCAGTAAAAGACGCATTGAAACTCCGATGTCACAAATACAGGGAATTTCAATTCTCCTGTTTACTTTATTCCCACAGATATGTAGTCGTTTTGAATCAGTTCCTGTAACAATTTAATCAATATCACGACATTTTTTTTTTCTTGTTTCTTGTGGAAAAAACGAAAAATTTTCCTCTTTGAGTCACCTGATATCGAGTCAAAAGCGCTCGATAATAAAAATTAAGAAACCGATTTCAATATTTTTAGAAGTGAATAGTTTACTTTTTACAGTTCGCCGCCTAACATGTCCACCTGCCTTTTCTCGATCTTTGGGCAAATGGACTTCAACTGAAAAAACAGGTATCCTATTAAACATTCATCATGTTTAATCGACCCAGAGTTAATTTCTTAAAATCTCCATTGACAACTCAGGGAAAAGCTATTAGATCATCACATTATTTCTACTTAAATCTTTTTTTACAACCTCTATAGCGCTGGATTACGACACATGGAAAAACGGCTTCAGAGAGAGGACACTGCTTTAAAAGTATCATCACTAATAACTTGGATATCTGGAAGTGTCACTTGTTTATTGACTTTTTCTTTTTCTGTCACTTACACGACTCAGTGAAACCGTCGAAAACTAACTTTTGAATCTTCGAGACTGGAAGCTGTAATACGATGAATTTCAGGCGCCACAAAAAGCTTATCGCCAAAGGGGATTTCATTCTGGCTGTTTCCACTGTTGTCATACTCTTGGCCATGTTTTCCGAGGCGGTTGAGACTCCGACTACTCTCGAAGGCAAGAAAGAGGACGAGATGGAAAACACTCACAAAACCGACAGCTTAAGCATGTTGATACTCATTACTTTGTTAATCATTAACGTCCTTATGATCTGGCTTTTCAAGATCCGGAGATTCGAGTTCTTTCACGAGACCGGGGTCGCGATGATTCTTGGAGTCGTCGTGGGCGCCATAATCAAGTACTCCGAAAGCCGTAGCCAGAGGAAACCGCTGGCTGTGAAATTGAAAAATTGCGGAAACATCACCATAGCGCCGAAGAACGTTTTCGTCAACATAAATGGAACAGAGTACTCGTATACACTGACGGGAATTCGCTTTCCGCCCCACACCTCCCCTCCCGATGAAGGCAACGAAATTGAATCCAAGTCTTCCTTTAATCCTGAGATATTCTTCTATGTTCTACTCCCGCCCATCATCTTCTACGCCGGTTACAGTTTTCAGAAGCGTTACTTCTTTAGAAATTTGGGCGCTATTATGACCTATGCTTTCTTTGGCACGACTATTTCTTGTATCGTTACGGGCTCGCTGGTTTTCGGGTTTAACATCTGGACAGGAGTCACAGAAAATTTTGACTATGCGGAGTGTTTGCTCTTTGGTGCCTTGATCTCCGCCACCGATCCCGTGACCGTGTTGGCGATTTTTCACGATCTCCACGCGGACCTTGACATGTACGCGTTGGTTTTCGGAGAAAGTGTTCTGAACGACGCCGTTGCGATCGTTCTATACAGAGCTATTGAAACCTACTTAGCGTACAACCAGAGCGACCTGCGAGATTTCGATTTGTTCTCTTTCCTGAAGGCCATTGCAGATTTTGTGGCCATTTTTGTTGGGTCTTTCACCATTGGATGCGGCATGTCGTGTGTGAATGCACTGGTAACGAAATTGACTAAGATTGGAAGCTTTCCTATCTTGGAGACGGCTCTATTTTTCCTGATGTCTTATTGCACCTTTTTAGCAGCTGAGCTCTCGAATTGGTCCGGAATAGTGGCTGTGCTTTTCTGCGGAATAACACAACAGCATTACACGTACAGAAATCTCACCGAAGAATCACGGACACGCACCATGCAGACATTTGAACTTTTGAATTTTTTAGCAGAGACTTTTATCTTTTCATATATCGGCTTGTCTGTCTTTGCCTTCACGAATCATCAATGGAACGCCGGTTTCATCGGCTGGTCATTCATGGCTATACAAGTTGGACGAGCTCTTAACATTTACCCATTATCGCTGATTTTGAACATCGGAAGAACGCGGAAAATTCCACTTAACATTCAGCACATGATGTTCTTCTCCGGATTGCGTGGGGCCATCGCGTTTGCTTTAGCTGTTAGAAACACTGTTTCCATCCCGCGACAAATGATGTTAACTACAACTCTTATTATTGTCATCGTATCTGTCATCGTTTTTGGAGGGGTTGCCATGCCTGTGCTTTCGTGTTTGAAAATTAAAACAGGTATTGATGAGCTGGAGGAAGAAAAGAAAGCACGCAGGCTAAGTCTAATTGATGTTAACGATCCCTCGGCCAGCACTCCACAAGAAAGAATCGAAAAGAGACAATATGAAAAGTCCTGGTTGGTCAGAGTTTGGTCGCGGTTCGATGAGAAGTACCTGACTCCTATATTTGTGGAAGAAAGCCAGTTAGAATCTTCAAATATTGATTAAACCTCGTGCGCACAGTGGAGGGGGTTAGGGGTTGATGCCACCCCGCCCCCCAGAATTACTCTGTGATGTTGAAACGTTCAGTAGCTGTTCATTCATCCCCCGCCGAGATTTTGACATGTCAACTGTCTCTTCACGTCACTTGTCATTGCCATAACAACCGCATTTTGACATCGCCGGTCAAGCCTAATTTTGTTTTACGCGACAGAATTCTTCAGGGTTTTTTCCAGTTTTCTTGAGCAGCATTGCAGAACTAGTGCCTTTTTACATTATAATTTTATTTTTGGATGATTTTTCAATTCACATTATTTTCTGACTCTCTGAGAAAATAGTGAAATCTAGACTTGGTAAATTAAATGACGCCAAAACATATTTTTGGGTTCGGGTACGACTTTGCTTGTACGTCCGGAGCTAGATTAAAAGGACAACTACATCTTAAAGAAACTGTATTTTGCTAAAAACCCGAGTTTTTGTTGATTTTTGCAGACGATTTCATTAAAAGACCCCTATTTAAATCGCAAATATTGTCATGATTGCTTCATGCATCGATGATCTGAAACAATTTGTTAATTACCAACCGTCGTTGACCTTTTGTTAATAGGCCCTTTGCAGGATCCGGTCGCATGGTACGGAAATAATCATGCTGGGACGCAAGTTACACAGTGGGACTTTCAAAACAAAGGAACTCGTACCAGTGCAGCCCGACTTTACTTTATTTTGAAAGTCCCACTGTGTAACTTGCGTCCCAGCATAATTAATTCCATACCATGTGACCGGATCTTGCAAAGGGCCTATTGAACGGCAAACCAAGGTTTACCAAATTACTGGTGACACAAGTGTTTGTTTTTGCTTTTACCCTAAAGACTGTGTGTCGCGCTAACAGGGCTGCTATAAAATAGGTCCGTAATGCGTACTTGTGAGCTTATGCTAAGTTTTATTCCATTCGATTTTAGTTTGTTTTTGCAAGTCAGTATCTGTGAGTTTAATTGCTGTAAGTGAGAAAAAAAACACTGCAAAGATAAAGGTGTTACTATAAAGGTGAAACTGGAGAAAACTTGTGGCCCCTTAGTCGCATTGTGGAAGTAAAACCAAACAGGAGAGACGGGCTTGTGAGGAGAGTCAGGCTGACAACGAAGTCTGCAGTCCTGGAACATCCCATCGACAAGATCGTTCTTCAAGAGGCTCCTAGACTCCACGAGAGCAGCTAAACATTGTTGATCTTGATGTCCTCAATAGACCGCGACCAGTCTCTCTTTTGCTCATATATCCGTGGGGAAGAACGCGGTGAAGAAGGCAAAATAAGTTGTGACCAAAAGTGTGACATGCGAGTGGCGAGCGGAGAAGCCGCGAGCCGCAAGCAGTGCGAGCGGCTCGCAGCTTGGCATATTACGCTCGCACGCTCACGATCCACCGCTCGCCTGAGTTGCATTCTTCTTTGCGTTCTTCCCCCACGAATTTTCGAGCAAAGGAGAGGCTGCTCGCAGCCTATGTCCTCAACCAACATCAGTTCTTTTCAGAACTACCCTCACCCGGACCATCACACTATACGACCTACAGAAGCGAAGAAGTTAGTGTAGTTTAAAGGCGCCCGCCGTGATAGAGAACCAAGTCAGTTCAAAATTTTCTCGTCAGCTTACCATAAGAGTTAAAGCTCTCAAAACCAGAAATGTAAATGTAAACCAACCTTATATTGTGCTTTTGATGATGCTTAAATGTGTCAACTGCCACAACAGCAAGCAAAATTTTGATTTTTAACCGGGCATCCGTTTCATAGTTTGAAATAGAGTTCCCTCTCGTCAAGTGTTATTTGCGATCTGTTGAAGTTAATATCATTTAAAACATCACAGATTTTAGCGGGACCATTTATATTTTGGACAACTGTAGTCAACATTTTGGAAATCACTCAGAGGAAGATTACGGCTTGTTGTTATTTAAAATTTCGAACCGGAAGTTATTCAGCCGTGACCTAGAACTGTCTGGAATGTCCTATTTCTCATGTAATATTCGAGTTTAGAAACCTTGCAACAATGCTATTTAATTCTCTAGAGAAGTTTCTGGAAATTCCGAGTGTACTTGTATAAGAGCGTGAGTTTTGTCCGTAAGAGAACAATGAAAAATGTTATGAAGCTTAGTGCTACTGAGTGCTGAAATCCGAGAAGTTTTAAAAATAAACCAGTTTGTCACTGTCACCGACGATCAGGAGTTCTGTATGGGAACAACCCTGCTCTGCATTGACACTCCTTAGGTCTTCCTTCCCTTTGGCAGCATTTTGTACCATTTAGGTCAACTAGTTACTATAAATACCTAAAATACAAATGTCATGAGCATTTGTGATTAAATTTTGTCAGCCATGTTAAAATGTATCCTAAATATTATTAATCGTGTTTCGCCAGGTATTTCTTTTTTCACCATTGTGACTTTTTAATTGAATTTCTGTTTCTGTTGTAATTAGGTTAAATCAACTACTTCACAAAACGAAAGGGAAATTATTACAACTGTTGAGTGAATATCAGCAATTCTGAATGGCACCATTCAACAATGAATCTCTAACACAAATCTATAGATCTGTTGTCGTAATCTTATAGGGTCCACAACAGCCTATTCCTACTTTTCTTGAGGTTTAATTTTACTCAGGTACAATGTATGTTAGAACAACAAATTTTTTCACGCATTTTATTAGGTGGTCAGGTTTCTGTATGTGTGTATGTCCGAAGGTTAGACTTCGCTCGTCGATGTTCAGAATTTTTTTTTCTTTTGGCTTTTTAGGCCAAGAGTAAGAAACACGTT
>Ga0126339_10002743_pt1 | contig 12678 bp, 5 predicted proteins | sample OrbTmetagenome_2_FD_92532 | JGI IMG/M metagenome (GOLD analysis project Ga0126339, IMG submission 92532) | Coral microbial communities from Petempiche,Puerto Morelos, Mexico - Orbicella T R C metagenome | ecosystem: Host-associated > Invertebrates > Cnidaria > Coral | place: Petempiche,Puerto... | reverse complement strand
TTGACGGAGGAGGATTGCTCAAGATTTGCGTCAAGACACGGGTTTGTCATGCCAAGCCCCCCTAGACGGACTGGCAGTGCTAGAATGTCCCTGTCCAGCCGAGTGCACCTATGCTCCGTAATTATTATAATAATAATAATAATAATAATAATAATAATAATAATAATAATAAAGATCTTTCAACAGGGAGCCCACTTCACATACATGTGGTTTTCAGTGCGGCCCTGCAAAGATAAAATTGCAAGAGCTAAAGAAATAGTAGATTAATAATAAAAATGTTTGGATAGATCTAATACATTTTAGTTTGTGATATCAACGTGCATTTTACTTCTCGTGTGTATTTTGACTCATCAAAATAAATTGCTAATACTAATATGCAAAATTATCTAATGAGATATATGTAATGAAGCCCAGCTCTCGCAATCCAGTCAGTCAGACGCTCAACTTATTGTTAACATATGACTAGACACTACATAGGTTTAATTTTTTTTTTTTAGCATTGTGTAGTTTCAGAAAATATCCATACATCCCTCACAGAAGGGATTTTCTACAAGACACTCCCACTCCTGAGCTGTAAATTCCAATTGAGCTTGGTGCATTTCTTTAAATGTATTGGTCTTAGAGAACCCCCACCCCGTAGAAAATTCCAGTCCCTTCTGTGGGGTGTGTATGGATATTTTATGGAACTGCACATTTACTTAAATATATTCTGTTGCCAGGGTATTCTAGAAAGAAAGCAGTTGATGTTTTTTGTTATTTGTTTGTTTGTTTGTTGCAGATAACACATGGAAGTATACAATGATTTTAAAACTGAAACTGGTTGGAAAAATTCCAACCCCAACCCTCTCTCCCTCGATGTAAAACATCCTCAGTTATTTCCTGTTAATGAGCCTCATGATTTTGTTCTGTTAGGAAAGTAAATGAATATTAAATTGATTTTATTAGTCACCTTATAATATGATACATGTACATGTGCCTTTTAGCTCAAGAGTGAGAGAGACAGACTGGCTGAGGAATTGGAACAACTGAAGAGAAAGCTTGATGAAGCATACAAGGAAAATGCCACACTTCATGAAAGGTTAGCCTTCAAGTACACTGTAGCTTTACATCACTGAGACAATTGGAAACCTTTGTTATATGAATGCCAAACAATAAAAACTTTACAGTTAGTAATAATATAGAAGCAAGGACTGAACTGTACAGAACTAAGGTGTTTTGTGTGTCTGCTGAAGAGCACTACTTGTATGTTGAGAGGTGAACGTTGATAAATTGTAAATCTTGTAAATTTACCCTGGACTGAAGATGCTATATGGAGGCTTGGGTGTATGTGTAAACCTGACTACTCTAAAATATAAAGTTTTTGTTGTTCATGTTTTAATAAAATTTAAAACCTTGTGGCACTTTTGAAGTAGGGGAGAGTCGTGAATGCAAGTGCAATAACCACGCATATAGACATGTATGAAAAAGGAACTTGTGCCAAATTTTGCTCTTGCTTCACAACTGTGATTAAAACTTCATTCTTGAAGAATTGTACATGTAAGAAAGATATTGAGTCTGTAGTTGCTGCTGCGACTGAAGATGTACCCTCTTTCAGTAAATAGTGATTTCCCTAACATTGCTGTTGATTTTCAAGGTCTGCACAGGAGTACAAGCACAATTTACAGCTTGTTCATCAGCTGTTACAACAGTAAGACATTTATAAACCACTTTAAACGTGTCAAGCTGCAGTTATGCATTCAGCTGATGTCATTCGTGGTTAACAAAGTCTTATTGATTTAACCTCAGCTGATGAATCACGCTAACACTGCACAGTATTCATGACTTAGTATTAAGCTTATTATTGATAACAAGCTAAGAAATTAAAACATAAAATCGCTGATGACATTGATTTGAAGTAATTTGTCATTTAATAATTTATTTATAATAATCAAGTTATTATAATCATTAATTGATTTTTAAAATATTATTGTAATAATTATAATCAATTAATTAAAAGTAAATAATTCATGCAAGCAAAAATTATGGGTGAAAATTAACTTAATATTCATTAAAAAATGATTCATTTGTTGATATCTAGGGATCTTTCTAACCAAGTGATTTGTAATTAATGATTAATTATTCTGTCATGTTGTAACATGTACTCTTCAAGATTTTTTTTCCATCAAACCAACACTCATGCCGGGAACTTGGTCTTCTAGGCTGATAATAGTTCAAGACAGTTATGAATTTCATTGGCAATATTTTCATCACGCAAGTTGATTAACTAGATTTATTAGTTTTAAGTTTCCGGGATATGATCGGTATTCTAGACTTCGCCTTCCCCCCCCCCCCTTTTTTTTCTCTGAAGTTAATACCGGTATATGTTATTATCAATATTAATTAATTTACTGCAACTTCGTTTCCACAATCAGTAGTTTCAAACCCTCACTTGTTCTCCTTTTAATTTACTAAATAATATAATTTTTAATAAATTGTTAACTTGTGCTCAGCTATATAACAGCATTGTGAGGGGGACTGTTTACAGAAAGAGGGACTACAGCTGGACTAAGTAATGAAATTATCTGTTAACAAGTTGTATCAGTAGAAATCAGTAACTGGAATGTGTATATTGCTGAGAAAGCCTCATTGTTAGAAAGCAGTACGGGGTATTTATTATTGATTTACTAATTAGTGACTGACTGTTTTTCTGACTGACTGACTGATTGTGACTGACTGACTGACTGACTGACTGACTTGCTTGCTTGCTTGCTTAATTACTATATTCTGCATCATTGACTTGTCATTGAACAGTGCAAATAATTGTTAGTAATTTGTCTACTTGCTTGTCATGTGAATTTATTGAAAAAATTTTTCCTACTCATCATTAATTCAGTTGTCATTTGATTTTCAGGTATTATGCTGTTGGTGAAACTGTGGTGTCCACTAAAGAGGAACTAGCAATTACACAGCAATCTTTGATAGAGGTATTGCCAGTAGTTGCATTTAACATCATCATCATCTTTCCCTTCTCTCCTTGAGGAGAATAGAGCTATCACTCTGTCTCCTCCAATCAACTTGGTCTTTTGCCAGCACCTCAGTCCCCCTCCACGTCTCGAATTCAAGATGTTCTCTCTCCTTGTTGACCATTCTCTGCCACGTCTCTCTTGGCCTTCTTCTGTTTGCCTTAGGGTGCCCATGGTAGTGCTAATATATAAATTTAGTGTATTATTCTCAATGTTGCTGTTTAATTGACATTTTCCCCTTGTCTCTCATTTGCAGGAGCAGGAGAGAAGTCGTCAATATCAAAAGCAACTAGAAGACATCAAGAGTCAAATTAATAAATCAGGCAATAAGTCAGCGGTATGTGTTGATCTCAGCTGTCAAGGCAGGGCAGATCTACCCTATACAATGTATATAAATTATTTTATTTATCTTATTATATTTCTGCATAAATACTAAATCTAATTATTTGTTACTTTTGACTGCAGATTAAACTTTTGGACAAAATTATTCAAAAGGAAATCAAATCTCAACCAAATGGATTAATACAAAAGGCAAGATATAAATTATGTTAGTAATGAATAAATATGATTATTGATTTATGTGCATGGAAGGCTTGGTGACCACATAAGCTAATAGTATATTTCGCTTATGAATGGAAAGGTCCGGGGTTGAATATTGAAAATATGCTTTCACTGTGTAATTGGGCAGTAATTCACTAATTGCAGTCCCAGTTAGCACACAAACCATGCAGTTTATGGTGACTTGAATAATGAATTAATTGCAATCATTATGGTAATTTATATATAACTTATAGTTAACATTAAAATTTTCATTAAATTACAGACAAGATCTGAAAGTTCATCTGGTGATTTAATGCTCTCTTGTGCACTCTGCCATGAAAAAATGAGGTGAGTTTAGTTTACTAACACTAAATTTTAATAATAGTTATTGTAAAGTTGTAAAATTAATGACACATTTGAAGGGCTAATAGCCTGACAATTTACATGCAGCTCAGCTTCTGTTATTGAACCTTTCACAAAGGATATCAATTGCTAAGCATGCAATCTCTGGCCTTGCAGGGTGGATGAACTTGCTACGCATTCCAAGGTGTGTTCGTCAAAAGATAAAGGAAAACCACCAACAATGTAAGTCAGACAGTTTTTTAGAATATGCGGAATATATTAAATTAGTGCTTGTTGAGTTTGCTTTCCTTGAGTGTCTGATGATTTAGATTCTGATATGCATAAATTATATACATTGACACTGTAATTTTAATTTATTTTCAGTCCAACAACACCAGGCACAGAATTACTTCGTGTTACAGTGACATGTTCTGAAACGGATGAGAAAAATGCCACATTTAAAGTTGTAACAAAGGTGAGAAATTTGTCATAAGACTGGTACCATCACACACAATCGTTAACAGTCTTCACATTAGAAAGAATTCTTGATACACAAATGATGTAGCATTTTATGAGCCATGATTTCTTCTCAAGACTCATCTGACATTGCACAGACGTACAGACTGGACGCAAGCTCTGAGTATAGCATTGTTAGCTAGTTGCTAGAACTGAACTGAACTTAACAATTTTTCCTTCCAATTTAATTAATAAAATTAAATAACAAAAATATAATTACCACTTGCAATGAGTCACCAGAAACTGTTGTGCCATATTTTCACTTGCAGACGACTCAAGAAAACTTTAAGTTCTCCGACTATGAGGTTCACCGTAGTGAAGGTGATTTTGAGTGGCTTCAGTCAGCATTAGAGGAAGCTTGCCCTGAGAGAATCATCCCTCCTATGGTCTCACACTCTTCATTACATGGTACTACCTACAATAAATTATCAGAAAATTGGGAACTTTGTGCTGCATAGTCAAATTTGAAGTTTTGCCAGACTTGATAGGCCCATAAAAATAAAAGTTTTAAAAGAATTTATTCGTTGATTTCCAGGAAAAATGAGGGAAGTTCAAAGATTTTTATCAAGAATTTGTGCTCACAAGGTAGGGGGACTCATTTAATTTGTTTAGATTTTAATAATAAATTGTTAGGATCATTGATTCTGAGTTTTCCAATTCTACATGCAATGCTGCATGTGTATGTTGTAGGTCAATATGAAATTCAGGTTAAAATGAATTCAAATTCCTTCGTCTCTTAACGCTAATTACTCATGGATCATGAATAATTAGGGTTAGAAGGCAAGGGGAATTGAGAATCAAACTAGGTTCAAATCATTTTAGCCTGAATTTCATTTTTACCTACAACATGTACATTGCAATCAGAACACCGTCTACCCCTTGTAGTGAAATTTCATTTTATGTTTTTGTCTCATTTTAGGTTTTGAAAAAACATCATCTTCTGAACTTGTTTTTAACTGGTGAGGGTCAGGTAAGGCACTTCTTTTGATACAATTATCAGGCACAGATCTATATAGCCAGGATAAATTGACTGATTTCTGAAACAACAAATGCCAAACGAGCAAGTGTATCTTGAGAGATCTGGGGCCATGCTCCCCCAGGAATTGTTTTGGATTTCAACTCCCCAAAGTTCCCTTTCCTGGGTTTCTGAGTCATTCTGAAAATTCTGGGTGATTTCTGTAAAATGGTGGAAACTGGTATGGATCCACGCTTGATGATAAAAGTCTCTCTAATAATAAACTTAATCAGGATGCCTTGCACATTGCTTACAGGACATGCAAAGAGCTAAAGAGGACCTTGAAAAAAGAAAAAGAAAAGTCAATGCAACAGCTAATAAAGCTTTGAAGCAGGAACCCTGTGATCAGAATGCCCCTGTCATCAAGTGCCAGGTTAGTTACTTTAATTTATTGAATTTGTCAAAATTTTGAAAAACTCAGAATCCATGGATCATGGTAAAACCAGCAATAATAGGTTATTGGGAGTGGTTTGATTATGCTATAGACAATCTGGAATACAACTTTGCAAGAGACTGGAATCCGTAACTTAGTACTGTTGTGGACAAAAAAAATTGGCTCAAGGATGGTTTAAAATTTACCAAAAAAATGATTCATGGGCCATTCATTTCAACTATGCCTAGAGCTGATTTAAACATTTCCTATTTTTTGATATTGATAGTTTTATGGTCCATCGCTGTTGACAGTATTCAACAGTGTTCATGCCATAAAGCTTAATTTGACAGTTGATTAACTTTGTGTTCATTCCATTACAGAGATACTTGGAGCAGTTTGCAGCAAATCTTGATGGCTTGATCACACACCTACAGGACTGTTTGAACAAGAACACAATAGGTACACAACAGCTGTGTTGCCAGTATTTTATTTTTAGGTGTCCCATGTTTGATGGGTTGATTGACACATGTGCTTGTATTTCCATGTTAATTTACAAATAATAAAATTAATTTAGTATCATTTTCAGATGGCCCTGGTGTTTGGTTCAAGTCCATGGCTGACTTTGAGCCTGCAGAAACATACTTGAAGGTACAGTGGTTACATGTTAAGACTGAGTTATAGGTTATTGTTAAGGTCCCAACCATGTGATCTTATTTTGATATCTTGTGCTCTGATTTTTCAGGTGGCTACAGCAGCCCTCAGTAAAATTTGTATTGAGTTGGAAAATAACCGAGTGAGTGGCTGAAAGACAATATTATTATTAATAATAATTTTTATTTGGTTCTATTAAAAATAATAAAGCATGGACAGACAGATGGATAGACTGACTGTTTGATTGAAAAACTAACACATCAAAGCATATTCCAGTGATGTTCTCTGTCTTTTTTATTTTTTGGGTAATAATTTAATATTTTGTTTTTATTTTGTAACTCTAGGAAACAGCAGAAGAAAAACTTATAGTGAATGATCTGAAGAGTGTCTACCACTATGTGAAGAGTGCTGGGGTATGTGGAAGAAAATGTTTTTGCTTGTTTTTTGCTCTTATCCTTTGAAACTACAGTACTGGCCAGGAAACTTGTTGAAAAAATGACAAAATGCCGGGGGATGGGTTATACAATCATGTGGGGTAAAAACTCTTTTGTTAGTCCTGTGTGTTAGTCCTAGCTCATCCAAATGTATATAGATCCCTACTTTTTATTTTAATGTTTAACAGTGACTGTTGTAAATAGATCCTTAATTTTAATTTTTAGTTTTTAATGCTATAAAAGGGTTTCGCCCTCGGCTATTTTACCTAGACCTGTTAATAAAGTTGTTTTTGGTGGTGGTGTCTGATGGATCAAGGGGATTATTTAGTACATATCTCGCACTGGTGACTTCAGGTGGCACAATGTGTGTTAAATACAAATTAAGACTCTCCCTTCAATTTTATAGGGACTTCTTCAAAGAGTGCAGGCTGCAGTAGAAACATTCTTATTCTGGGATGAGGAAGTTAGAGCTTATGAACAGAGGGAGGTTTGTGACCAACATTTAATTTCTTCATACATTACCAATAGATTGGTGACCTGGTGAGATTGAGAAATCATCAACTGAGGGAAACCGCTAAATTTTAATTCTCAGAACAGAACTATGTAGTGGTTGTTGTTAGCTGCAGGTTACCACATTGGATTCTGATTTTCAGAGTGGTCCAGAGTTAATGCTGGCTAGGCTCATTGTGTTGTGTTGTAGTGCAAGGTACTCTCACTCCATATTTGCTTCTCTTTACCCGAGTACCAACAAATTTCAGAGAATCCTGACAAGATGCTGTGTCGTCAGCTGCAATAAACTTGTAATATTGATGCTCCAGTCCGTTCATGCTATGAATACCAGAGTTAAGCAGTTGCATAATAAGCAGTCTACTTGTAGCCTTCTGGTCACACGTAAAAAAAAACATCACTTATTAAATAGTGGTCAGTGAATGGCTGTGAGCTTGATCTCTCAATGGCCAGGTCAGAGTAATGAGATGTCAGTTTGATATTCATGAGGAGCTCAAAGGCTGGCCTTTGCATTCATGGGAACCGTGATGACATTAGTCGTAACTCTGTAAAAGGAATGTATCATTTGATAAATTGCAGAAGCCATCTTCAGAAGACAGTGCAGATAATAGCAGTGATCAAACACAGAAGTGGGCTGTGGTGAGTACATGTAGTATCTTTGCCTTCAATTCTAAATCTTTTACACACTGAAATAAAGTTTATGTATGCACATGTACAAATCAAGATAGAAACTAAACAGTTACTCAAGTTTCATGCTTAAAGCGATCTTCAGACTGTGCCCTTAGCGGTGGTTGAAACAAAATTTAAACTGATTCGTGGAGGGCATGTGGAGCAATCCTGTATGTATGCACATGTAATATGTTATTAAGCGAAACTGGACTCACTTTCACAAAGGAGAGAAATCTGGATTTTGTACTAGATAATTTGCCGAAACTTGCCCTGGCTTGAAATCAACTGTCATTACGGAGAGTGATCATCACTATTATTAATTACGGGTTTGAGGCACCTGTCTGCACCTATAAACCAGACTTTTGATTTTCCTCTGTATTTAATTTTAGACCTACCTCGCTTTGATTTCAGGCAAATTCTAACTGTGCAGATGCCAAAACAAGCCTTGAATTCCTTTGCAAAGACTTGTCATCTGAGCTAGCACACTTTGACTGGAGAAAAGAAGTAGAATTACGTGAAATATTGACTGAATACTCAGCACTCAGATCGGAACACTTTGAAAAGGTATTGAAAGAGTACATTAGCATTTATTTGAACACAATCATTATCTGCAGACAACCTGATATACTTACTATAGAGCAGTTTTCAATTGTCATAAAACCAAAACCAATGATTAGAAATACTTACCAATTAGACTACTCAGCCAATCTCAAACCACAGTAAAACCAGAACCAATTGAAAGTAATTTTGCTTGACTACGTTCAACACTAAAATTTAGATAACCACTCTCTCCTAGAAAGTTATTACAAAAACTACTGTTACCCTAAGGAACAAAGAATAAAAAGAATACCAAATTCGTGTATGTTCATAAAACATTCTTGAAAGACTTTTGCCCTATAATAGTTCTCTTCATGTGTAGGTCCAGAGTAAATGGTTTGGTGTCAAACTCATGGTGGAAGCACCAATAGCTGCAGAGGTGCGAGCAATCAAGTGTATGGAGGAGTCCTGATAAAAGAAAATGTAAAATGATAAAACCCAACTGACTTGTCTGGCATCCAGATTGATCTGAGTCCTCTTCACAAGTTCCATAATGGCAGAAGGGAATAAATAATAATAATAATAATAATTATAAAAATTATAATTGTAATAATATATGCAGTGCTCTTTTATCTAAAATAATTATAAATGTAAGTGTAAAAAAGCCCAAATGCAATAGAATAGCTAGCTAGGAACAGACATTTATTATGTTAAGTAATGGTAGAGTGTTAAAGCAAACCAAACTTCAAATGAAATGACCTTGTTTTTAGTTCTTCCTTCCCAAATGGAGAAAAATAAAAATATTAGCCTGAGGTAATTTCCTCTGTCTGATCTTGCAGAATAAGAACTTGCAAATGATTTTTAGCATTTAAATCAACTTCCAGAATTCTTAGTTTGGTAAACTACTGTTGTTTTACAATGCAGAGCCATGCTTTGTCAATAAACATGGCTCTTGAATAGAACATAATCTTCTTTGTTATAACTGATAAAAGTAAAAAATATTGTCATGGTTTGTTATGATTTTTACTGTCATAGGTTTTTAGACCTTTTCCAAGCATTCAGTTAGCAGGGCTGTAGCTAGAAGAAACTTTTGACTGAGGTAATGTCCATGAAAACGTTCTGACTGAGGCAATGTCCAAGGTTAAATTCTCTTCCTTGGTATTTAGGGTGTTTCTGATGACTGTAAACAACAAAGAACAAAATGACTGAGGCAAGTGCCTTGGTTTGCCTGATACAAGCTACAGCCCTGGTTAGTTGGTTAACATAGGCTGTATGCTTTTATCCTAACACAGCCCGTGTGTCCATTCATAGGGGTAAGGAGTGAGAGAGAAGCTAAATACTCGGCAAGTTAGTTGTTGATACATGAAGTAGTTAAGAAATTGGGAATTATTTGTACCTACACTGTACAGTTTCAAATGAATTAAATGACCCGAATTTATATTAAATAATATATTTACTAGTACTGGTATTTTACATAATTTTAATTATTACACATAAAAATAAATACATGCTGCAGTTTTTCACAGTTCCATTAATTTAGTTTTTTAATCCATTGCTTGTTTTTAGATAGTTTGAAGTACTTTAAATTAGCTATAAAACGTAAAACAAGATATCATAGTTTAATTTTTGTAGTATTAATTTATATTAATTTTGTTAGAAAATTAATTGTACACTGCATTGTACAAGTGTAAATTCATCAACTGTCTTTTTTTTGCATTTCCCTGTACTTAGCAAGTCCATCACCAAATTAATCTGGAATGTATTGAATTCCAAGTCATCCCAGGGCAGGAAAAAACCTAGGTTAGATTGCCCGGGGCAAGTAAATTTTGCTCTTGGGCAAGTGAAAATGGAAGTTTAGTGGTCCGGTGGGCAAGTGAAATTAACCTCAGTAGTCTTGTTAGTTGATAAGGCATAAACATTGTGCACCTATTGGGCAAATAATATTTTAGTGGAGGCAACTTAAGACTGAAGTGTACTGGCCCACTGGATTTCAATTTTTTTTTTCCTGCCCTGCATCTCATGATGATAATCATATCAACAAACAAGCAATAATTGCACGCTAATTGCTTTTTTGCTGCGTGATTGGCTGAGCAGTACAGAAAATCAAGAGAGAGGTGGCAAATAGTAAATTTATTTATCAGCATACCATGTGGCATAAATATCACCATAGGCTCACAAAGTTTCATAATGAGAAATAAAAGCCCACAAAACATTAGCATCAATTTTTGTGATAACTAGTTATGATAAAGTGCTGCAACCCTGATATAATAAGCAATTCCTCATGGAACTGGCTATTCCTTACAACACTGACTGGCCATTTAAGTGTCATAAAATGACTGACACAAATCCCCATTTACAGTGCTGAAAACATGCACATGATCCCAGCAAGAGAATTGCAATAAAATTACTCTTAGTAACTTTGTAGCCAGATATAAGAAGCACTGTCTTACTCCTACAATCAGAGTCTCAAAGATGATGCACTGTTCCAGTTAATTTTTTTTTATTTAAGCAGGTTGTTACATAATAGGCCAATTTCAATAATAATAATTATATTGGAAATTCTAACTTGGCTCTGAGGCTTGGGGGAATAACACAAAAGAAATAAATTATTCATCCCTCACCCTTGATGTGATTTGTTTTGGTTAATTCCGCCAAGCCTGGGAGCCAAGTCAAAATTTGTTGATTCTTAGAAATGTACTGGTAGCCTAAGCATTGCCCATTCAGTGCAGGGCGTGGCAGCATTTGGGGAAGGTCACAGGGAAGTGTCCCTCTGTGGAGAGGAGTCTGGAGGTGTGCCTCCCATGTAGCAAATTGCTGTGAGTTTGACGATTCACTGATGGCAGTCCTTTTGAGCAAAGCCTTACTGTTTGAGTATCATAAGCAGAGAATAACACCATAGCATTGGCAGAATGTGATGATTCTGTTGGGCAACAAAATTTAATGTGATATAACAAAAGTATATATATTTTCATTACAACCAAAACAGTACACACAATCAGGAAGTCCATCAGCCTTTCAGCAGTTCTCTTGTTTGGGGTGTTTTGCAACTCTTCACTGCTCTAATGAGTAAACTCCAAACAGAGCACACCGTCAGCCATCTTTGTTAGACCTGGATTTTTCATAAGGTACGTGTAAATACTTGGAACATTAAAACCAAGCCACCAGGTTGTGCAGCCCTATCTTTTATTTTCATTCTTAATGTAACCCATGAGCCCCAAATCTGTGAGCTGTGTCAAAACAATGTCACTCCACCCAGCATTAGCTGCTGGGCTGGCTGGGCTGGGATGCATTATTGAAAAAATTTCAACTTCACAGTCAATTAAAGCTTTGCGAGCTCTTTCCTCCGCGAACTTTCCAACTCCCACAACAATCTTAACATCAGTTAACTTCACAACATCTACAAGAGATTTATCACAAAGTTTGAGCAGTTGTTGTCTTTCACCTTTGGGCAGTTGAGGAGGAGTAATGTTTTTGCCGCTTGATGTCATGAACACAAGGGGACAATAGTTATGAATGAAACATTGGTGGAAAAAATTCTCAGGTGATTTGCTGTGTTCTTTGAAGAAACCCCAAAGCCGACCTCCACTGACTTCAGTTCTTGTACAGTCCAAGCCATGAATAAGTCTTTTTGGATGTTCTCTTTTGGGTTTATTGACACATCCTTTAATTTTAAGCCAGTCCTTGACATGTGCTGTATCTCCAAAAGGCACCTATTAAAAAAAAAAAACAGAATTAAGAAGTCCCTCCTGTCTGTCAGCAACTGGAATCTACAAGTCAGCATGCATTCATCCCTTCAGATAACAATTCCATTAAGGAGATGTTGTTTTCTGTAGCCTATAAATATTCACCCCCCCCCCCAAAAAAATCACTTTTTAACATGTGACCTATGTGACTAACAAGATCTAAAGCAGGGGTGGAGGGAGACAAGTGGAAGGTGAGGGGTGGGAAGTGGAGGGTGAGAGATGGGAAGTGGAGGGTGAGGGGTGGGAAGTGGAGGGTGGGGGAGAGGAGTGGAGGGTTGGGGGTGGGGGGCGGGGGGGGAGGGGGGGAGGGGGGGGGTGGAGGGGGGGGGGGGGGGGGTGGAGGGTGGGG
>Ga0126339_10002742_pt1 | contig 12680 bp, 7 predicted proteins | sample OrbTmetagenome_2_FD_92532 | JGI IMG/M metagenome (GOLD analysis project Ga0126339, IMG submission 92532) | Coral microbial communities from Petempiche,Puerto Morelos, Mexico - Orbicella T R C metagenome | ecosystem: Host-associated > Invertebrates > Cnidaria > Coral | place: Petempiche,Puerto... | reverse complement strand
GAAATGTGCTACAACACTGTCTCAAATGTGGATACATCTTCTCAAATTGAAACTAAAACCAAGGAGAAAATTCAAGAATGAAATCATAAAAATCTATGTAATTAAAATTACATATCCAATCTGTCACAGTTAGTATTTACTTTGTTTAAACTTGATGGATTGTTAATGCATTTGAGGAGAAAGATTACAATATGGATGCAAAAGTCATTTTTTTGCAGATTTATTAGTTTAGAGGTGAGGCCATTCAAAGTCGGGAGAAAAATTTTACCAGGTTTCTTACACCAGTAATTATTTCCATTTTCTCCAGCTCCAGCATTCCTCTTTTGAGAAATGAGTGGTTTATAACTATAAAAAGAAAACATTCTTCAAACAGTTAAGAAACGGACACATTTAATATTTTTATTTGAGTATATAGACCTATATATTGATTTCTATTTGACTAAGAAGTAAACACTTAAGATCAAGAGGACATTGAAATCTCCATAATTTGGAAATTTAACTCTGCAGCATTTTAATTGTGAGTCTTCCCGTTAAGAATTTTCTTTTGTGGAATGTTATAAAGTAGGGTGAAAGTATTATTTTCAATTATAGAAATTTAGATTTTCCTTGGAGGAAGTCAAAGAGTGGGATTGTCGATCGCAAAGTGTGCTCTATATATAGTTGTCAAACAATGTATTGTCGTTTTATGATTTTGTGTCATTAACAAAGTGGCCGTCCCGGCGGATTCTCAATTGGGGGCGCCAAAATTTATCCGCGTGCAGCCTATTGGTCCAAATTATGGTGTATGAATAATTAATCCCATTAGAGTTGATTGATTCGTCCGTGCGTGACAGCAATAGACAGACAAGTGTCATATTCCATCGTTCCATTCCTTGGAGATCAAGAAGGCCTTGTGTTTACGGTTAAGATTCGCCGCAGTTTCCACGTTGGTCGACGCTTTATCCAGCAAATTTTAAGAAAATCAGGCTCATCTCTAAACAACGTTGAGTTTAACAAAGTTTTCGAGAGGCAAAGACGAAGTTCGGAACGCGCTTTTCTGTAAAATAGTTCAACAAACTTCTGTCGTCATGGCGGAGGATGAGAGAAGACGTCCTATGATCGGAGCGATGTTCCGTGGACCAGGGCCGGCGGCTTACCAGCTACCAGGATCAACAGGCTACATTGGACACGACTACACAAAGCACAAGAAGGCAGCTTACAGTTTTGGCTCTCGAACGTGGAAAAATCAGCAATCGCTGGGGCCAGGACCGAAGTATAGGATTACAGATGTGACACGCTTCGGACCCGAAGGCACTCCGAAATATACTCTCAAATCTCGCACAAACTCACAAGGAAAATTTCAGACGCCAGCTCCATGTAAGTTTATATCTATTTAAAAGAGAATGCAGTTTATTGTAAGCGCCATGGCTCATGTGGTGTGATTAAAGTTCGGACAATAGCAAAGTTTATTTTCACTTGCTAAATTCGTGGATTGGCGCGTCCTTGGAAACGCCACGTGAGTGATTCTTCGCGAAGTTCTCAAGGAGATTCTGATATCCTGAAATGAACGCAGGTAGAACCTAATAAAATGTTTTTTCGTTAGGAAAAGAGCAACTCTCTTAATGTCTGCGATCTGGAGGATGAAGAAAAAAAGGCCGGTTTGCGGCACTAAATAGTTACATATAAATGCGGACTGACTTTTGACATAAGCCTTGCAATAGAGATGGTAATATAGTCCACCAGACTCCAGCTTTACTATTACTAATCTCAAGACTCCAATCAAATGCGAGAATAAATGCTATTGCTAGGGTCGATGAGAAATCGAGAAGTTGGATGCGAACTCGAACGGTGCGAAACATTTAGAGCAACCAGGAGCTAATCAGATTGCAAAACGAAACCAAATACCAAATATTTTTGGGAAAATTCACGTGTTTGTTCTCTTATTTGGCCCAAAGTTTTGGACCCAATTTTTCTTTATGGCAAGGTGTTTGCACATTTTGGTCAGATATTTCATTTACAAAATGTAAATAAGGTTTTTCCTTATGTTTAGTAATAACTTTCTTGCCTTTGAGAAACAAATGTTCCTGCCATTTTTGGGCATATTAATTATTGAATACTTAATTATGCATACAATTTTCAGACTCTTCATGGGTATGGAAATTGTATCCTTTTGCAGTGGAGCTGCACAGCCAAGGTTTCCCAGATAGAAACGTTCTGCACTTTAAATTCAATGAAACATTCCGGTATGAATTTCTGGAAAACTGGCAAATACACATTTTCTGGATTGTACGGAAAAGAAGACAACTCCAAACTGTGGGATATTTTTTTTTTACTTTTCAACTCTTATTAAACGGCCACCCTCGGGGAAATAGATAGTGGCTGCTTTAAATGGGGTTGGCCATTTAACAGAGGTAAAAACAATAGAAAAGCCTTGATAGGGACTTTAATTACTGGTCATCTAATAGGGTGGCTGTTTAATAGGGGTTTGACTGTTCCATTTAATTTTCTGTCCAGAATTTTCAATTGAATGGTGTGAATTTTGGAAATTCTGCAATTTGTGGGTTTTCCAGTAACTTTCCCAGGAAATTTATGTACCATTCCATTTTGAAAGTTCAGGAATTTTTGGTTGAATGGAAAGCTTTACTGTTGATTCATGGAGCTTGGAGTCTCAAGTTCTGGAACTGTGATCATCATCTTCATCTTTATATATTGAACCGAATCTTAGGCTCTAATTTGTTTTTCTAAATTTTTGTGGGTCATTTTAGCATGTGTGTACCCTGCAAACAGAGCCTCCTTCGATCTTCTCAAAAAATCTTTTTCAGAGACTTTGTATGAAAGCAAAGCAGTTGCCAATTTGTTGATTAACTTTTAGCAACATACTGTGGGAGTAGTCAGCAATAGCTGCAAGTGATCATGCACAGCATTAGAAAACCAGTTTGACCAGCTCAAAACTGGCTGACATGTCATTTGTCTTGGATGAGGGGCAAATCAAAGCATGGCAAGGATGCTCATAGAGTCTCCTTCCTCTTACCAATTTTTCTAGGAAGATCAAAGAAGACTCTACTGACAGGGTTGTACATGTATTGCTGTGAAACTCAAAAAATTATGAACACTTTGATTTGATTTTGGCAGGACACACGAAGAAACCCCAAAACCACAAACTAATGGGCCATTTCCAAGTTACTTTTACCTCTTTTTCAAAATGAGTCTTGGTACAAACCTTTTATTTTTGAAATGAGATTTTCTTTCACGTTCACTGTCTCATAAATCAAACTCATTTCCAGAACTCGTTTTGAAACAGAAAGAAAATACCAACTTGGAAATGGCTTATTACCACTACTGTTTGCGGTTTGGTTTCCCACATCTACCTAATTGGCTTTTTTCCTTGCTACACAATAACATTCCATAGGTATTCCTGGTGTTCATAGTTTTCTGAGTTTCACAGTAACTTTGTTGTGATTTGTCGTACTTTCTCAAAGGGGATTATCAAGCTGAGAAGAATCCTGTTCAGAAGCATCCCTTCCCTCCACATTATTCATTTGGACTGCGCACACCCTACGGCAAAAACGACAACAATCCAGCTCCAAATAACTACAACATGCCTGTGATTCTTGGCCCCAAGTCTGTGGGAAAGAAGTCCTCAGCTGCTTTCTCCATGACAAGTAGATCAAAGATTGGAAGTTTTCATGAGGATTTGCAAAAGGTTTGTGTACTGCCAGGTACAAAGGTCTAGACAATACTGCAAAATTTGAAGATAAAACATAAAAATCTCTTGTCTGGGGACAAATTACTAATAGGGAGCTTAAGGTGGCTGGCACCAATTTTCAGTAGTTTCCAAAACTTAGATTTCGATGAGTCATTATAACCACTCTTTATCAGTTGATGCTGCAATCATGGTATCAACAAACTGCCCAATCATTGACAAATGTGTTGTTATCAATTTTGTGGCACAATAGGCTACCATAGCAGTGCTATGACCTACTAACTAAAGACACCATTATTTTAACTTTAACGTAAATTAAATCTAAAACGAGATTGGTGACCCCCAGGTTTTTATTATGGAATTTTGATTAGCAGGATAAGATGTAACATAGGCAAAATTAAAAAAATACACGTACATGGGGTCAGTACCACTTTAAATTCTCGAAAACTTAAGGTGGCCCTGAACCCCATATACAGAAGTTGACTTGTGCGTTGACTGAGCTCATTGTGTTTTTTGTTCCCTACTCTTATTACACCTGGAAATGTAAGGGGTAATGGTGAGCTGTTTAGAAGATCTGATAAAGTGTGGAGAAGCTCTGTTTCATTTGCCACGTAAAGGAGTACGGTGACGGTATTGCGAGTTATTTTGGCCATATGCAAAATTACCTTTAAATTGAAGGAAATCGGAAAATAATAATTTGCTAAGATAGAAAAACACTAAAAAAGTAACAATTATAAACCATAAAGAAACAAGGATGGTTAATGAAGGAGAAGATTGACACGGATTACAAGCAATGAACTTGAAAAATGTAGGCTAAATTTTTCAAGATGCACGAACTGTGGCACAGCTCCTTTAACTTCTAACACTGATCCTGCTGTCATGGCTTTTCAATCTTTTTACTCCTAGTGATGAACATGAATTTTCCCATTTCTCTACAGACCCCGGGACCAGGCACATATAAAGTGATTGACCCGAATATCTACAAAGATAGGAAGCCCATCTTTTCAATGAATGCTCGTAACTACGCACCTGGCGATAGAACCTTGAAACCAGGACCTGGAGCTCATAGACCAGAAATGGTAACTATTAGAATCCAATAATGATTATTTTAAAGTTTTGTAAGCACAGAATTGTACCACTTTACCATTTCAATGACTTCTAATCTTAAACTCTCTTTGGGAAATCTATGCTTGTCATACCCACCAGAATAATTGGCACCATTGTGAGTTCCTCTCTATGGTTTCCTCCCCTTTCTTGACAGGGATTTCCTATACTGTCCACCTTTATGACCACAAGAACTGGGACCTTGTTCCACTGACCTCCTTTGATAGGAGAACCATGATATCTTCTATTATCCCAGCCTATTAACTTCAGATTCATGGTATCTCCTCTGTCAGGAAACCCATGGCATCCTGCTTTGGAATCGAATTTTGTTTCTTACTTGCACCTAAAATCGCCTAAAAACTGTCAGTTTGACTGACTGACTGGCCAACCAACAGACTGGCCAATTGACTGACTGACTGATCGATCGATCGATCGATCGATCAATCGATTGATTGATTGGTTGATTGATTAACTGATTTATGGTTTTATTGATTAAATGCAACTATTTCCTTCTCTTGCAGTTCTGGGTACACAGGAAGAAAGCTCCCAGTTTTCATTTTGGTATCAGGCATTCTGAGTACATTGCACCACTGATTGTGGATCCTATTGATTAACTCAGATTTCCTGCCGTTTCTTATGATTACAGTCTAGTTCCAGAATATAAACCATATCCCACTCCCTCAGTAAATCACTTGGGCACCATCCACACTACACCAGGAGAAAGTTGAAAACGTAGCTTTATTTAGCCTGCGAACAGATTCCTGGCGACGATGGAAAAAAATTTGGCCAGCACAAAACAGAAGAATGAGCAAAGCAATCGGGTGGGACACGCTCACTGGGAGCCTGTTCGCAAGCTGAGCTTTATTCCACAGTAGGCCAGCTTTTCTAAAACGATCCTCAGACAGACAGAATTTGAAAATGCTGGCTTTGTGTTTAAGAGTGAATGGAAAACATTTGAAAACGGAGCTTTTCCAAAACAATGACTTCATGATAATTATGTGATGTCCCTGTTTGGTTTATGGTTTAACTTTCTGGAACAAGACATCTGTTAAAAAAAAAATCACCATTCATTCAGTTATAATTTAACTACCGTCAATCAAAGTTAATGTTGATATCATTTGCGAAAGAATATTTTAAGAATTTGTTACTTTTTAACCTAGGTGTACGATTTGTACCTGAAAGAATAGACAACGAAGTAAACAGTTGAAGGCCGTTTGGAGCAAAATGTAATATATATACAACTGTTGTCATTTCTGTCTCTCTTTAGGGTATATTTCGGATACAACTCATGCACTGAAACTGAAAATTCAAAGAATTAACTGAAATGTCTGCTTGCAAAATAGTTGCAAAATAAACAGCACTACTCAGTAGCTTTCATTTGAATGGTCGCACAGTAGGGTTTCATCCACCTTGTACAGCATAATAAACCGTACCACATGAAAGTACTGCTTAATAGCTTTGAATTGAATGGTCGCACACTAGACGTTTATCCGAAGACTGAAACATTAGGAGCAGCCCAGTTTTGTCTCTGAAACTGTCTATTAAAGCCAATATTAATTTTGTAAATATTTTAGATGTCTGATTGTTAAGTAATACTTTACGTAAATCTCTATGGAACTAACAAAAAAGGAAATTAAACAAACGACAGGGATTTCTCCAACAATTATCTCAAATCCAAAAGTAAACCTTTTAAGATCGTTAATACATTATTTTTATTTTTTTTTAACCACAAGTGTTGGTGGTTGTTTAAGCTCTTTGTTGCCTTTTGTAGTTAATCTAATTTATGTTGTATGGTTCAGTCTTTAACACAGTCCTTTAGCCATGTAGTAAAGATATTTTAGAGTCTTTATTTTTATCACGAGAGTGCTACAGCTTTGTGTATAAAGAAAGCTTTAATGGTTGTGTGCACGTAATAAATTTTTATTGAAAGTCACTGGGTTTGTTGACTTGTAAAGACGCCGTTATTTTGTTGCGCATTTGCGAGATCCTGGGGAGAGGGGATCTCATGTGAAAGCGGAACAAGGAGGCTCCCCCGGGTGCGAGAAACGTTGCTTGCGTAGCCCCTCCCCCCGCCCCCACTACCCCTCCCCGCTGAAATGAACAGTTCTGCATCTCGTTCGTTGCATTCATCATAGCAAAAAGTCCTTTACAATTCTGCTTGCTGGAACGAAAACCTTGAAAAGTAGAATTAGTTGTTTTTAGTTCCATGGGTGGAAAACGTGACACGTGTTACATATCTTTTGTCCCAACAAAATTACCAAGTAAGTTGCACGTCGTCACAAGGAGTGTCCTTTGTCTTTTTAACTTTACCCGCCGTATGTTTCTTCCACTCTACGAGTTTCCTTTCGCGTATTATTCCGAGACCCGGAAATTGTTTGTGAATAAGCCCAGCATATGGTTCTTCTCTAATTTCTGCAGTTTCCGTGGCTAAGCCTTTTATATAGTGTACCTATGGAGGACATAACATAACAGCAATTTTTCTTGGACAATTCTGTCCGAGGGGAAAAGGTGCAATGAGCGGTTAACACTGTGTGAAGCACCAACCAGTGAGACAAGGCCAGACCACAACACCAAGGGTAATGATGGTAGAAATATCCTGTATTTGGCCTCTTCTTGCACGACTAGTATGTTGTACCTTTTCAAAAATGGCCCTATGAACGCATTTCTCATTGCATTTTCGATCAAAGCTAAAACTGGGTTTTTACTAATAAGTAACCTCTTGTCGCTAAAATCTTAGGCAGGGGGTAGAAATTGTTTAAATCCAGAATCACTCTCTTTACAAAGAAAATAGCTTTTCAAGAAAAGTTTCTTTCGAATGTTAAAATAATTGAAATATAAAAACAGTTCTTTTTCGTCTAAGCGCGGTAAAACCATTGTACGCTCTTCAATTTAATTGGGCTGTTCCGAAAACGCAGAGTGTGGAGTGTAAACAAATTGAAATAAACAAAATTTTTAAAAAAACAGAAATAAAAGAAAATTTAAAAGTGACTTGAAATTAACTAAAAATAGAAATTTTAGAAATAATAGATTAAAAAAAAATCAACGCCGCCTCAAGTGGACCGTTCATATGGCGGTCATTTCATTCAGTCAAAATGGTATATTCAACCCACGATTTTCATAGTTAACAGTTCACGTTTAGAAAAAGAACAGTCCAGTTTGGACCATGTCTAGAAAATGTGACGAATCACGACTCAACTGAAAATAATCTCATCCACCTTCGGTTTCCTTGGGCGAAGGTCGTGTTGCCTTCCAATAAATATGCCGCGTGCTTTCCAAAAATAAACTGTGAACCCTTGAACCATTCAACAAACGTTCAGCACTCCACACTCCGTACTCCGGCCCTTCGATTTATGGGCAAAATTTACACTTAAACCCTTCGCACGGTGTAGGAAATTTAAAACCCAACAGGGCACCTTCAAATAATAAATAAAACAAAATACAAGTTTTCCCCTAATGGAACCGTCTCGAAGGCAATTATCGCTGCCATCTTGCCTATAAAGGACAGCGCCTGGAAGGTGAAACAAGGAGACAAGAAATGAAAGTGAAGAATGATCATCGCAGTAAATTTTCCAATTTAAGCAGTTGGAAAGAAGAAGCCTGAAAAAAAAAATCAGGGCTTCAACGGGATCCCGTTGAAGCCCTGATTTTTTTTTTTTTTCAGGCTTCTTCTTTCCAATTGCTGAAATTGAAAAATTTACTGCGATGATCATTCTTCACTTTCATGTACAACCGCAGTTCATATATGAATTATTTCATATAAACTTCACATCGAGACAAGAAATATTGGAAAATTCTGAAACTCCACCTTTTGAAATATAGGGCTATATAAATACTACCTCTTTATTTGGCCTGAAGTTAAAAATTCTGATAATACCCTTTGAATTGAACTTGAAATGCCAGCTTTTGAAAAGTGACGAAAAAGATGTATTATACGTTGTGCAGGAGGTTCAAACAGTGGGCATGTTCAGGGTGTGTCGGGTAAACCAGCCAATCACACATTTGAAAATTTATACGTAATGCCTATTTCATAGTAACCATATCCAGCCAGCATGGAATGTATTTCATGGACTAAGAGAAAGAGAAATTGCAAATAAAAGAAAATCATCAACAAACCGATAAACAACCAAAACAAAAACAACAAACAACATAACTTATCATTGGCTGAAGTTTTGCCGCGTAACTGCGCCAGTAATACGCATGCGTTACGTAATGAACTTTTGATTTTAGTGGATGTGAGGTTGATAGTTTGTAGTAACGGCTGACGTTTTCTGTAGTTTGACTAGGAAATAGGCATGTGTTTCTTTTTCTTTGGAAAAAACGGCGGTAGATCGTTTGTTTAACTGCATTTAAAGATTCTCCGACGCTTGCTCACGTCTCTAAGAGAGCTTTCGTGACGCTCACGTGAATGAAAATAGACACCGATGATGCCAGTCGGGCAAGACGTTGACCGAAACTTCTAGCCTCAGTCATTTCCTTCGCAACTCCAGTCGACGTCTAGCGGAAGATTTTCCAGCCAGTGGTATTAAGAAGTTCTTCTCCTTAAGGCAAATGGGACGAAAAGTCGTCAAGGATCCGGAGTCGAAGGAAAGGCTTTTGGGCGATCCTCGATCCATACAGAACGAACCGGTAGACAAGTAAGCGAGTAGTCCTGAGTAATCTCGTTCCCAGTTAAATATTTGAAATGATTTTAAAGCTTTATGAGTTATTATGTAAGCTGATATGTGTTACTTTCTTAAGACCGGTCTATGCCACTTCCTTGGTCACTCTAAGTGATAAAGAAGAATGCGTCAACCAGTTTCTCCCCTGGAGCTATTGTGTTTGCTAATTTGTTTAAATTCCAAATTACATCGAAATCGCCCCATCAGTTGAATTCTCATAGTTAAGAGTTAAATATTGCATAGATTCATCACCTCGATTGTTGTTTTCTTTTCTATGTATGTCCTAGCCGGTAAATTTGAACAAATAATTATGTTGAGTGAAAAGTGATACCCTATTACAGGCAATCGATATACAATGTCCAGGGAACACACCCTGTACCAATTAAATTGCAAGTACCCTGGGTCAGTGTTGGAAGCTTAATTTTGATAGTGCTCGCCATCAAAGTGAATGGCTGAGAAAATGCACTTGCCTGGATTTTTTTCGCTTGCCGGGAAACAACTCTGAACTTTGAGTGCACCAAATTATGCGGACCATTGTCTTCTATGGGTGGTATGTCAAATCAGCAATATGGTTACATGTTTGGTACAGGAAGTACCCAAAACTGAGGATAAAAAAGAAGGAGGGGGGGTGTTAAGGTCTTGTTCCATGTTGTCATTTAGAAACAAAATTTGGATTTAAAGATTATTTCCAGTCCGTACACTCTCAAGAGTTTGTATGCATTTTTTGTTTTGTTTCATGCGAGGTATCACAAAATGTAAACATTTTGCAAATACTTACATGAAGTAAATTCAAAGTTTCAAAACAACCACCATTATGGAGGTGAAGTGGTGGAGGCTCTATGCTTCGTTCTTTCTCAGGTCACTTGATGAAATAACTTCACAGCTGTAAAAATCAATGAAGCTGTTGGAAAAAGAATTTGAAAGGCCTCAGAGATAAAGTATGTGGTTCAAAATGAATAACATCAGTTCGCATTCTATCGAGTGAGATTTACAACTTTTGTAAACTTAGGGTGCTGAGACTGCACAGTATGGACTGGAAATCATCTTAAAGGGATTAAGCAAACAGGTTCAAGTCCTGCCGAGGATCATTGTGTTGTCCTTGTACAAGACACTTTTTAATGATCACAGTGGTTCTATAGAGAAGCACCCTGACCAGGAGGGGGAGAGGGAGGTAGAAATACATCCACATACATCTATAAACCTTTCCCGTATTCCAACAAACAAAGGGGTAAAGTCAAAGTCAATGAATCAATGTATGAAAATGTCCACCCCAACCTTACTCTAGTGCTATTTTTCATACACACTGAAGTTGAATGCGAGAAAGGTATATTCTCTTCATTGCTTGGGAAACCAGAGACTGAGTATTCAATCCTTGCACATTGAGTGTGAGATCAGGGGCGTGGCTAGGATTTTTCAAAGGGGGGGGTTCTCACTGTGTCAAAGTGAGGGTACTCACCAGATTGTCATGTCGTTTTCACCACCTGTTGAAAGTTGTTTGCTCAAAAAGGCTTACAAAAGGGGGTCACAGGCATCCCAGGACCCCCCCCCCCTAGCTACGCCCCTGTAGACTCAATGTGAATGGAAACAGTCTTGAACAATTTCGCATTTATTTGTTTTGATTCATGCAATAATACCACCAAAGTATTTAATTCCACCCTCAAGCACTTCATAAGGATCATATTTCCACTAAGCACATCAAATGCATTTCAAATTTTTCTGGGGAAGCATTCCTCAGACCTCTTTAGGAAGGAAAGAGTTCTGCTCCACTGTTATCACTGCTGAAGAAATTATCACTTGAGAGCATATTTATAAAAGTACACACTGGCATGACCGGCCACTAGGCCAGTGCAGACTTTTGTGGCACTGGTTCTCCAACTTTAATATTACAGTGGAACCCTGTTAATCTGGTGACCTCTGGTCATCAACTGGCCACAAAAATCTGGCCATATTAACAGAGTGACTGTACATGTATTAAACAGGTTCTTTTAAATGGGAAAATGACTGACTGAGCTTCTCTTCTGGCCACAATAAAGTGGCTGTACATAATAATGAGGCCATAAGGCAGGGTTCTTTTTTTGCTGAAACCAAACCAAAGTGGGGTTCCACTGTAATTCTGATAAATAAACATTGAGTCATTCATAGATGCTGAATTGAACATCTCAGAAAAGAATGTGGGAAAATCCAGGGTAAAATTCACTGCGTATGGGTTAAGTGTTGATTTACATACTCTTACAGCCCTATTGATGGTATAGAGATGACCAGCCTGGTGTAGGGAGGAGGTAAGGGGGGGGGGGGGATTTATATGTAAAAGGGTATCTATGATGCTTGAGACACCCAGAATGGTCCTGGGGGGGGGACTCGCATACAAAAATGACGGAGGTGCTCGTCATACCTTTTAGGGGTTAAAAAAGCAGTTTTCGTACCTCTTAGGGTGTTTAGGCTCAAAAGGTCCACAGCGGAAGCTATTAAGGTACCTTCTAAGGTAATGAGCCGAAAAAATATGACAGGAGATAATGTGTTATGTGAGAATTGGTACCTGTTAAGGCCATTCCCCAGTATTGCATTGCGCATCCCTTCTGTGCATAATTTAATGCTTGATTACTGCGTGCACATTAAAAAATGGTGGCTTTTTCTTTACAGCTGGATCTCACCATAGTGGTAAATCATCATTTTCTCGCAAACAAGTATGGTGACCTATAATTTTTTCTGTTGTTTTGAATATTTGAGAAATAAATGTCTCTGTGTAAAATAAATATGGACCAATTCTCAGTGTAGAACAAAAAACAATCGTCTGAAACGTGAATTTAGCAAGCAATCGTGAATACAGTATTATGGTACTATAGTAAGGATTTATTGGATATAAACAAGGTGCTGTTGTTCCTAAACGAACATGGGGACCCCTCATTTTTATTTCAAAATTTAAGTTCCTATAGTATAAACAATCAATATCCAAAGTTGCACAAAAATCTCATTGCAGGTTCTATTTCAGTGGAATGACCTTAAGGGAGCAAAAATTTCAAGCCACGCTCACAAAACTGGATCTTGGTACCTTGCAGGGGTTCTTTTCAAAATTTCTGACGAGCACCCCTGTCTTTTTATATGGGACTCCGCCCCCCCCCCCCCCCCCCCCCCCGCGGGCGTCCCTCTGTTCTCTCTCTTTTTTTTTTTTTTTTTTATATTAATTAACTCCCCCCCCCCTCTTTCTTCCTTTCCTTCGTGGGCGGGGACGTGTGTTT
>Ga0126339_10002741_pt1 | contig 12682 bp, 13 predicted proteins | sample OrbTmetagenome_2_FD_92532 | JGI IMG/M metagenome (GOLD analysis project Ga0126339, IMG submission 92532) | Coral microbial communities from Petempiche,Puerto Morelos, Mexico - Orbicella T R C metagenome | ecosystem: Host-associated > Invertebrates > Cnidaria > Coral | place: Petempiche,Puerto... | reverse complement strand
TTATGAGGTTAGGGCCCTCGTACCCGCATGTCTGGAGTGGACACCTCTTGACAGAGTGATGACCCCTTTTCTTCTTAAACTTCTCTTCCTTGTTTGTTTCACTGGGCTTTGCGTCATTGTGCCTCTCCTCCTCCTGCTGGCTGCCGATTCTCTTCTCCTCCTCTGTTTGGCATACGTTTGCCTCAGCTGATACTGATACTGGATTCTCTATCAATGCCGGTCGTTCGTGTTGTTCTGCCGTTGTCTTTTTTGGTCCAGGGAGGATTTTGGCATTACAAGATCTTTGGTCTTTGGTCTTTGGTCTGATTTTCTCCAGCTTGTAATCTGGGTCAGCAACTTTTTCTTCAGTGCTGTTTTCTCCGGCGTCGTTGCTGTCGCTGCTACTGCTGCCGTCTTCATCACCACTTTGTTGCCCTTTCCATCTTACAATTTTCTCCCGTAACTGTTTAAGGCTTTGTATGTGCGCCAATAATCCTCTGGCTGTCCGTCGATGGGTACATCTAATTTCGTCTGATGTTTCATTTCTGCAAGGTACTGTGCGTAGGTCATGACGGATTTTCCAATAGCTAGCAACTGCTTATCCCCAAGGTAGTCACCAACAGCCGTGCACTCCTTAGCTCTTCGAAAGTGCATTTTTAATTTAGTCGCATTCGGGATTTCTTTCATTGCTCTAATCTGTATGTTTAGTGGCTCATCAAGACTAAAGAACCTCAGCGCTTCTGGGTCACCCTCTACCGCCTGTCCAATGAATTTGCATAGCTATCCGGAGTGGTGCTGTTGCTGTCCTTCGTCCGAAACTTCCCCAATGCTCTCGTACCAGTTCTTGATATGTTGAAGCCGAATCTGTAAAGCGTGCCCAACTTGATTTGCATCCGCTTCCACCCTGATTTTTCTTTTGTAAAGTAATGATGCTAGTAACTTGAGAAACATCATCAGTTCTAGAGTCAAATTTTCTAGTAGACCAACCTTGAGGATCTGGGCACCCAGGGCCACCTTTTTTGCGCGCGAATATTCGGCACTCAGGGTCTCCATTGTTGGCTGCGACTTGTGAAATCTCCCCATCCCCCAGGGGTCAGGTACCACTCCGCACATATCAGCCCCCCTCACGACAATAATGGAACCTTCTGCCAAGGCAATAAACCCACTCAGCTTTGAAAAATTCCATGCACTTTAAGGATTGTGTCATGTTGGACGGCTAAGTACATACCCAGCTGAACTCCACTCAGCAGCTGGCAGACTGACTTGAGACTATGGACACAAGTTCAAACCGACCCCACCCCCCTGGATTAAGGGCCAGGGACCCCAAAGAGGTATCCACAATTAGCCAGACTCCTGTAGATGTCTCCAGACTTTCCAGTAATGGAGCCCCCCCCCCTGGAAAATAATGTGCTATGCTAAGCTGAAATCGATGCCTGCGTCATCGATTTCAGCACATCTCGCAGAGTAAAATTAGGTATGCATTTTTCAAAACTTCAAGGAAAAGTGCAATTGTAATGGCTCTATGTTTTGAGGTCGTACATTTTCTGTAAAACAACATGTCCTTTTGCACTCAGATTAAGTCACTGTCTGAGCCCATGTAAGGTTGACCTGCCCATCGGCTTGGAGAGGTAAGATCAGTACATATAACAACCCCCCGTTGTGCTTACAAAATTTACCTTTGGCTTCAATTTTATAACAAACCACTTTGATTTTGACAGTGTTGCATGTTTATGATCTACAGCCCCTACCTTCATCTAGAAAAATCAAACTCGAATTGAAACTGAAAACAAGAAAATCCAAAAGACTATTAATCAAGTCAAACTGGCTTGAAAAGTTTACCAACAAAAATAACTTCACAGCACAATTAACAGACCCCTTTTCAAAACTGCAGGCAGATATATGGCACAGTATAAATACGAGAGAGGCCTAAGTAAGTAATTATCAAGTATTTTTGTTATACCTTCCGACTCAAATGTCATGTCACATGTCATTGGTCAAAACTCACTAACCCCCTAAGGCGAACAAAACTCACTAACTCCCTAGGGAAACAAAGACTTGAACTTTTGACGTGCACGTGACCAGGTTGCATACCTTTGAAACAGCAGCAAATTTGTATGCCAGCCAACGTCAAGCAAATAATTTTTACACAGTCATGGCAGCTAAACGGTTTCAAACAAGAACTGAAGAGGAAATTGAACAGCTTCTACCCAACAAAAGCTTGAAATCTACTAACAAGGCCACCCATAGTGCTGTGAAAACTTTGAGAGACTTCTGCAAAGAGCAAAATTTGGACAAAAGCTTCCAAGAACTGAGCAAAATAGACCTTAACTCCCTGCTCAGGAAATTCTACACAAGTGCTTGAAAATGCGATGGCTCACTTTATTCTAAGAGTTCTTTGGTGGGGATACGCTATAGTATTGCCAGATACTTGCAACATGAAAAGGGTTTAAAAACTAGCACTAATCACAGATTATAGAGTGTATTCGATGTTACAGGGACTGTGTTAAAGGAGGGGTTGTGAAAAATGTCAAAACATGGATGAAAATATGGGACAAATGGGAAAATGAAATGAAGAGGTCAAAATGATTTGCAACACAATTAATTTGAAATATCAAACTTAAAACACAATTTTGCAAATATTTTACATTTAAAAAGTCTAGTATATCAGTGTAACAATTATCTGTATCTTAAAGGAAATTTGTAACAAAACCGTAACTTAATGACAAAACCGTAACAATTCAACTGTAGCCAGCATTACAACTGTAACAAAAACTATAACTGCAGCTCTGTCTTTGTTACAGTTCCATGATGGAGGAGTTCTCCAAAACAACTGTTTTAGCAGAAGAAGCAACCCGGTGGTTTCGCAGTGTTCTACAGTTAAATTGTAGTTGTTTGTATTTTGTTCAAATGTGAATCATAAGTGATTTTTACTGGTTTGTTTCCTGTTAATATTGCAAGTGTGATGTCTGTTTCACTCACACTGTTCAGGTCTCAATTCAAGTTCATAAGTGTCACTAGTTCTTCAACCTATTTGTTGAAAAGAGTTAATTTGCACTGTTCACTTGGGTTTGCTGAAGATTGTACTAGTATGCGTATGAACCACTGTGTTGCACAAGATGATACTATTTGTATTAAATTACAATCCTTGCATTTCCCAAGGTCCTTGCTGTCTGAGTTTGGAATAACCTTTTTCTTGCATGAAATGCATGAATAGAATTATGTATTTGTAAGAATCCTGTGATTTTTCCATTAATTGTTGATGCTACCATGCTTGCCAACTCAGCATTGACATCGACTAATGGCTGGGTAAATGGCGATGTTTCAGTGAACTGAAATAGTACATCTTTGGCAGTGTTTAAATACCTTTCATTTCTAGATATTTTTACTTTAAGGTTTTTGGAAAGATAAGTTGAATTTAACGTCAGGGTTTTAGCATAGGATTCCCAGAGAATGACTTTAATGGAACTTGTAGTGTGTCTCTTATTAAAACTTCTTGCTTCTTTAGTGTTCCTTGATATTGAGTTTTCACTACTTTGACAGCTGAAATGTTCAGAACTTGTGCTTTGATGCTGATGAGTTGCTCAGAGGCTACATTATTGAGGGCGAAAATGCTGGTCACCATGCCACTGGGTATCAGATCATCAGAGTAGCTGAATCCTGTGGTTTCTTCATTTGAGATTATCTCGCTTTGGTGGTTCAATATTACGTCATCAGTTTTGGATGTTGTATAATGTAAAATCTTTACTGCACATTTGGTGTTTTGCAACGTTTTGATTTCAGGGTACTTCTGCTGTGACAAACATACAGCTTGATGAACTCCATCTTTACACTGCAGTGTGCAGTTGAAGTACTTCTTATCGGGGTTGTTAGGATTTTTTACTGGTGATAGACCATGTATATAGCATATTTCTTCTGGTACAGTTGAGTGGCAATATCTATGAAAAAGACAAAAGGTTTTTTTGGGATGAGAACATACAATTAGCAGAAAATCATTTTAACAAAACTTGTTCATATTTGCATGCATTACTAAGGTACATGTTGTGTTTGTAGCAAATAATTATTGCTTACAGACAGACATTAAAACTTGCTCACTAGGGCATATGTTGTGTTTGTAGTGAATAATTATTGTTTACAGACAGACATTAAAACTTGCTTACCTTCCATTTTTTCTGCTTTGTTGTTATTCTGAGAAGGGCAAAATATAATTTAATTAATTATTATTCAGAAATTAGAAGATGTGCAACAATTTGTAACAACAGTGTTGTGAAATTATGAACTAACTTAAGTTTGTTTGTTCTTTGGCACACTTAACTCAAGTTTTAACACAATAGTTAACTTGGAGAAACTTGTTAACTTGCAGTGAATTAACAGATCTTGCGTCAACTGATCTTAACGAAAAACTACTCTTATAATGCTGGTTGGGTGTCGCGGCGCTATGCGTGGGCTTTCGCGACACCACAGAACTTACTAGAAAGACCTAGAAACAAGGGTAGTGTACACGCGAAACAAATACGCATGAAAAAGCCTTAAACAACTGAATAACGTAAAGACCCGCAGATGAGCCGCACCTTTTTTCCAAAAATCGTCGCTCAAAATCGGGGGTGTGGTTTATCTGCGGGAACATTTGGAAAAGGTGCCATAAATCTCGGTGAATTGACACTTTATGGATAAGTATGTCAATAAACATTACATAAAACTACAAGGGAGTACTGGTCATTGCTTTTGGAAGTTTGGTGGCTCCTAAAAGAGCCGTTGTTGGTTTAAGTGTAAGCTTATTGTAGAGCTTACATTTGTCGCTGCTTGAAGTGTTAAACCTTCTTCGTTAGGAGATCCTTCAAGTGGCGTATGGTTGCTTTTCTCAAACAGGAAAACGTCACGCAGCACGGAATTTCCATTCCCCCGCAAAGCTGTTTGCAACGTCGACAACGGCCAGTAACTTCAACAGATAGCGATCCTCCATGAGCAAGAAAATACCACACTATTCTTGAGTATTCACGTGGTAGACTGCCCACTGTTTCCTCACCGTTTAGCACTTTGATAGCATATTTGTCGAACTGATTATGTAACTCCTTTAGAGCAACAAATTTGTCTCTGACATTTGGCTCCCAAATCTCTTTGTAGATGTGATAGCCATGAACAGCAGATGTAAACTCAAATGACTCCATCTTGTTTTGCTTGAGAATAAACAAACAAGGCAAACTTATCGTTCTCGCCCAAGTCCCACGCGGCTTGGCATAAACCAATTGTGCCAAAATGCATCCTGTTGCTATGCAATGAAATGCCTTATTTGCATTCTGTCAACAACTCACATATTGGTTTGTTTACCTATTTCAAGCGCACAAAAATAGGAATTACTTCTTACTACTTACCATTTCCTTCCAATTTAAGTTCTTATCGTATTCGTTAGTGAATGTAGACGTCTTTCCTTGAGTCTTATTTAAGAAAATCTATCCATATTTCTTTTTAACCTCCAAAAACCCATAATGAGAAAACACATTACAATAAATCATCAAAGAACAATACTTACACAAAAGCACATTTATAACTAAGCAGCGCTGTGCAATTTTCAATCCTGATTTACTTTTCGATCCTACCCAGCTGTTTAAAAATGTAGAACCAAGCAACTTGATTTATTACGGTCTAATCAGCCTTACAATACACTATAAGAGTTATCAGATCTAAATCATGTCAGAAAGAGGTACTCCGCATACATCATACACTGCCAGGTTCAAGTTGCGAGTTGTGAGCTATGCCGTCGATCACCGTAACTGTGCCACTGGAAAGAAGTTTTCTGTGGATGAAAGTTGTGTTTGCAGGTGGTGAGTTCAAAGAGAAAAGTTGACAAACACCCCGAAGATGAAACATGGAAACCATCATGGTGTGGCACATTTTCTGGAACTGGAGAAAGAACTAGTGTGTTGGGTCAGAGAGAAACGCCAAGGAGGTTTCGGAATTTCTACCAATGTTATGTCTCAAGGCCAAACTTATTGCAAAGAAATCTGGACTAGAGGAGGAAAAAAATTTAGAGCTTCGAAACATTGGTGTTACCGCTTTATGGAACGCAATGGATTTTCAATTAGACGCCGCACTACAGTCGCTCAGAAACTGCCTAAAGACTACAAAGATAAACTGATCAATTTTCAACGCTTTATTATTTCCAAGAGAAAGCAGCATAACTTCGAACTGAGACATATTGGTAATGCAGACCAGACACCTTTGACATTTGACATTGTGACAAATAGCACTATTGCGGAGAAAGGCATAAAGAGTGTCCCAACTGGCAGCAGTGGATGATATCTGGATAACACACCTTGACTGCTTGCTACCAGCCATATGTGTAAAGCTGAGTTGAATGTGATCTGCAACTGGATCAAGCAAGCATGGGATGACATTCCAACTGAGATGATTCAGAAATCTTTCCGCAAGTGCTGCATCACTAATGCAATTGATGGAACCCAAGGATGATGAAGTATGGGAGCAGGAAAGTGAAGACCCTTTTGAGGATGTGGATGATGCAGGGCCGATTGACAATGAGCTGTACTACGCTGATGCATACGAGAAGGAACAAGTAGGACTTGATCCAGCAACCTATGAAATGATGTTTGGAAGGAGTGATGATGAGGAGGACTTCTATGGCTTCAAATAGCTTTTTACAGCTGAACATGAGTTTATAACACTTCATTCCAGAACTTTTCCGTTGACATGTAAATACCCAGTGGTTAATGCCTTTTTTATATTACAATGTAAAGAAATTCTTTTTCTTGACAAATATATGCATTCTGGTACATGTACTGTTATAGATTGTGTAAACAAATAAATGTATTTTGTATTTTACAAAAACAGTTTTGTGTCAACTACGTATTAACAAATAAAGACGCCATTACACTGGGCAATGTTTCGTGCAACTTATCTCTCAATTTTGTTTAGCCATTGCAAGACAAGTTACAGAAACGGTGCTTTGTGTAATACCCACAAAACTCTCAAAAAACATTGGGCTGCTTCCGTTGTCCAGTTTTCCATCTTCCAATCCGATTGAATGGCTGGTTACTAAGCTACGCACATTCAACAAACAGTCGAGCAAAAATCTATGGAAAAACAGTGTTGAATGAAGAAATACCTGTCTACAAATTCCAGAAAAAGATCAATCATATGTCAAAGATGGTGGAAATGATGTTCATTATATTAAAGCGCTAAAATTGTGGGTAAGACTTTGAAGTATTTTTCATTTCAATGTTAAAAGTGAGTTTACGTTTGATGAACAAGACTCCTAAAGGTTCGACTTTGGATTTCTTTCAAAAAACTTTTTCCAAAATTTGAGTTGCTAAACTCAGGGTGCGGCTTACCTGCGGGTGTTTACGGTACATGTTCAAATAAAGTTCCAGTGACTAAAAAATAGTACTCTCAAGGCTACAAAGTATAGTAATTGAGCGTAAAACAGCTTAAATTAGAAACCCGTTGAAAACTTGTGCAATGTTGCGCATGCAAATTTGTTGCAGAAGCGCGCGCCGCTTCAAGTGTCGTACATTGCGTGCGCACGACTTAACTGCTGTAGGTACACTCCCACCAAATTATTGATGATTTTTAAAAAGGAGAAATAGGAAATCATGAATAATTTCACGTAATACTTTAAAGCTTTCCAAACATGACATTAAATCTTCTTTTAGTCCACGCCCTCCATAAGGAGAACAACTTTCTGTAGTGGTTGCTCGACAACGAAGCATTTGGAATCGCTTCCCTTCTAGGGGTTTCTGGATCCCAATGTGACTTTCACCGCATGAACGAGACCTTCCTGATTCATTGAAGTCTCCATGACCATACCAAGAGGCCACTCATTTCCTGGAACTTCATCTTGCACAATAATGATGTCTCCTATCTTGAGATTCCTTTTCAGCATGAACCATTTCTGTCTTGAACTTAGATTGATGAGGTACTCATTTCGTCACCTACTTCACAATTGCTCCGCCAGAAACTAAACTCGTCGCCATTGCTTTTGAGCGGACACTTCTTTAACTAACTTGCCGCAAGGTGGAAGAAGTGTCTTATTCTTCATTGTTAGCAGATGATTTGGAGTTGAAGGCTCTAAACTCTTTGGGTCGTTCAGGCACTGGCAGGTCAATGGTCGACTGTTGACTATGGCCATGACTTCATACAAGAAAGTGCGAAGTGAAGACGTGTTGAGTCTTCCCTTGTAATCGTTAAGAATGGTGTTTAGGATGCTTCTTGTAGTCCTAATCTGTCTTTCACATACTCCTCCCCAGTGACTGGAACAGGGAACATTTGTGACAAATTCGCAGTAATTGGTCGTCAAAAAGGTTTGAATTCTGTCCTTGTCCAGCTCCTTAGTGGCGTTTCCGACTTCATTCCTTGCTCCTACAAAATTGGAGCCTTGGTTGGATCTTAGCTGCTGGACGGGTCCTTGAATTGCAGTAAAACATCTCAAAGCATTGATGATGCATCAGTTGCCACATCGTCTAATTGCTCTATGTGCACTGCTCAGGAACTCATGCAAGTAAATATCACTGCATATCTCTTAAACTCTCTTCTCCCATCCTTAATCATGAATGGTCCAAAACAATCCATTACACAGTATTTAAAGGGCAGGGATGACTCCACTCTATCTTCGGGAAGATTTGCCATCTTTTGGCATCGATGATCAGATCAGTTACTTGAGAACTCCTTGTTAGGACTATTGGGTGTTTAACTTCAAAAGGTAAGGTAGAATTCTCCAGCCTTCTACCAACTCTTATCAGTCCCTGTTCATCGATGAAAGGGTCCAACTTTAGGAGGGAACTTTGCCTTGAAATCTTGGCATTGTGTTCCTTGTCACTTAAACTTACAATTTCATTCCTGAAAGCTTTCTTTGAAGATGTGTCTTTCAGCATCTTGTCGTTCAGCTACTGTTGTGGCGACTGTCTTTGGCTTGTTCTTCTTGAAAGGTCTTTTAAGGTATGAAACCACTCCCACTGCCTTTGTCCAGCTGGAAAATCTTAATATGCAATCAATGAGGCTGAAGGGTTCCTTAACAATAGCTGCGCTACAGTAGCCTTAACCTCCGGGTCTCCAATTTGAATGTTAGGAATCTCTTTTTTGCTAGACAGGATTTCCTTCTCCCATAGAAATGCAGGTCCACTGAACCAATTGGATTTCATTAGTTCTTCTGCATTTAAACCTCTGGAGGCGTGATCCGCTGGATTTTTCTTGGTATCCATGTATCGCAATTCTTTAGTGTCAGTGTTAGACTTGATTACTTGTACTCTGTTGGCAACAAACATGTGGAATCGTTTGGCGTTGTTGTTTATGTAGCCAAGTACTACCTTGGAATCAGTCCAAAAGTACTGCTTCAGATTAGCGTAATTTAATTCTTCTTGAACCATCACAACAACCTTCGCTGAAACAACTGCAGCAGTAAGCTCCAGTCTTGGTATCGTAGTAATCTTCATTGGAGTGACGCTGGACTTTCCCATTACTAATGAGACATGCACGTTTTCGCCTTTATCCTTAACTCTTAGATAGGAGCATTGTCTGTATCCAGACATGCTTGCATCAGTAAAACTGTGTAATTCATAGGTTTTCTTTCCATTTAGCGTCTTTGGCTCAAAACATCTTGGAATTTGCAACTCATTCAGGCATAGAAGGTCACATTTCCAATCTAACCCCACCGACCACTGAACACCAAGCACTCTCTCTATCAGAAGTTGCTCAGATGGTAGATTCAGGATCACATCAACTGCTCTTTCACTCTGTGGTACTAATTTGAGAACTTGACAATCGTTTGAAACAAACTTGTGAAGATGAAGTCCACCCTTCTCACAAATCTCACAAGCTCCTTGGATGAGGTCTTTAGCTTGCTGTGCGGATTCAACGCCAGTCAATCCGTCATCCAGGTAGAAGTCATGCATAATAAACTGAGCTGCTGAGGGATGCGCTTCTTTCTCTTGACTTACCATATGTTTGAGGCCATAGCTGGCACAACCAGGTGACGATGTTGCTCTGAACAAATGTACTTTCATTCTGTACTCTTTGGGCTCTTTCTTAACATCGCCATTGGGCCTCCAAAGAAAACACAGATAGTCTTGGTCTTTTTAATGCACAATGAACTGATGAAACATTTTCTCCACGTCACAAATAATGGCATAAGGGTATCTTCTGAACCTGCATAGTACTCCCACCAAATTGTTGGTAAGGTTGGGTCTACTGAGTAAATGATTGTTCAAAGAAGTTCCTTTGAATCATGCTGAACAATCAAATACAACTCTGATCTTGTTTTTCTTTGGATGATAGATGCCATGGTGAGGTATGTACCACTTCACTCCCTCTTCTTGCACAAGCTCTGGTGCTTCTTTGGCATCACCTCTGCTCAATACTTCGTTCATGAATTTGACATAATCTTCTTTATACTTTAAATCTTTCAGGAACTTTCACTTGAGATGTTTGAGATGAATCAATGCCATTGAATGATTGTCAGGCAAAAGAGGCCGTTCCTTGAATGGCAGTGGCATTTCATAATGTCCCTTTCCGGTCTTCTCAATTCCTTCTTCCATAGTCTTTAGGAAATTTAAATCCTCTTGACAAGTCTTATCATCCTTAGCTCCCTGAAAATCTGATTCAAGGACTCAAACAATGTCAGTCATTGTTACAGCAGGTATTTCCCTCACTGCAACCTTGTGGCAGAGGGACCGTCCACTCCTCACATCACTTCCACCAACGATGCTCCATCCAAGATCAGTTTTAATGCCATACGGTTTGTTATTGCCACCAGCAAGAACTTCTCTTGGGGTTAAAGCTTGCGAGCAGTTGTATCCAATAAGCAACCCAACATTGCAGTCAAAGAGGTTGTGCATCTTGCCTTCAATCGGTCTCAAATGTTCCCAGTTCTTAGCTGTGGCCTTAGTAGGGATGTGCTCTTCGGCGGGAATAGACATACTTGTAAAAGTGACCGGGATATGAATCTTGAAGTCAGAATTATATCCTCTTACTTGAAAAAGGCTTGAGACTCTTTGGCTGTCGACAAGTGAGTCTTGACTTCTGATAGTGCTCAATCAAAGCTTTGTTGGCTGTGTTTCTGCATCAAGTTTGTCGCAGGTTTCTTAGGATAAACGTAGCGTCGCTTTGCGTGTCCAAAATTGCGTAAACCAATACTCCTTTGTCGGGCTTTGACAATGATGACAGCCACACAGCAACTATCATAGGGGTGTCGGTACTGGAGGCGCCTTGCGATGTACATGAAGTAGTCTTGCGAACATTGGCGGATTCCTGTTCTTCTCTTCTCTTCTTCTCTTCTGGCATCTTAGGATGTCTTTCCTCACGAAGACAGGTGGGGTGATTCTTGTTACAGGTCGCACAGGTCAGCCTCCTCTTACAATAAATAAATATAAATATATACAATCACTAGACATGTGCCCCTTCACCAGGCATCCAAAACAAAGCCTGTTTTCCTTGACAAAATTCAGTTTGTTTTTGTGTCTCTGCCTTAAACTTTATGCATGCATTCAACAGATGGTCAGTCTTTTTGCAGAATGAACATTGCAGTTGCAGCCTTGAGGTTGTTTGGCTCCTTTGAACTTTCTTGCATCGTCTTGGTGTTACGAACAGACCTTTTCTCTTTGTGTTTCAGTTTTGGTTCCTTGTGAGTGCTGTCTGTTGCCCTTTCCAACTCCTTCACAGCATGACACGATGAAATAGGATTGCATAAGAGATCTGCTTCAGCACTGATGAAGGTTGTGAAGGTCTTGAAATCTGGATACTTCTTTTCTGCTTTCATTTTTCTTGTGGCTTCTCTGTTCCACCGTAAAACAACCCAGTCTGGCAATTTGGTGAGTAGCTTCTGGTTTTCAATGTAGTCATTCAAGACGTTTAGATTCTTGATTACTTGCATAGCAGTTTCCACACTTGTTAGGAAATCAGCAAATCTTCTAAGACCCTGGTGATCTTTCATACCGATCTTGGGCCATTTTCGTAGCTTGTCTCTGTACGCATTTGTTACTATGAACGGATGACCAAACCTCTCATGTAGAATGTTCCACGCTCATTTGTGAGCTTCTGATGAACCTTGCAAGAAAAGTCTGTTAATGGCTTCTTTGGCAGATCCACTCACGTATTGCTTCAAGTAATACATCTTAGCGCTTGACGGTACGTTCTTTCGGTGTATGAGGGCATGAAAGGATGACTTCCAATCCGGATAAAGGATGGGCTCACTGCTGAAGATGGTCGGTTCAGGTGCTGGGAGGCGACTCGTGCTGAACGAATCAGCTATCGCTGTGACGATCGAGGTGACAGTATCTACATTTGTTGATGATGCTTACGGTTGAACGTATATGGGATGGATGGTTTCACTTTCCATGGGAAATTGATGTGCGTCCCGAGGCTGTTGAGCGGGCTGCGCAGTTGAATTCAGGGTGTTTCTATCTGATGGTGAATGTTTGACTTCTAGAGGCAGAAGTGAGGACACTGCTTCTCTCTCAAGGTCTATCTGGATTGGAGAAGTGTCCAAGGGATCATCTTCAACCGAGTCAATATCGCCTTCAAATTGTTGCACCTCTTGATACACCCTTAGCTTCGCTCTTGCTATTTCTATCTGTTACTTGGCCTCCATTTGTTCCAACTCCACCTTTCTCTGCGCTAGTTCTGTTTCAATTCTTGCTGTGGCTTCCTTATGTTTTGCTTCTTCTTGTAGGGAGTTAAAGAAGGCTGATGCTGCTGCAGA
>Ga0126339_10002740_pt1 | contig 12682 bp, 12 predicted proteins | sample OrbTmetagenome_2_FD_92532 | JGI IMG/M metagenome (GOLD analysis project Ga0126339, IMG submission 92532) | Coral microbial communities from Petempiche,Puerto Morelos, Mexico - Orbicella T R C metagenome | ecosystem: Host-associated > Invertebrates > Cnidaria > Coral | place: Petempiche,Puerto... | reverse complement strand
GGGATTTCATCAGCACCATGCGGTTGCGCCATCAGGCGTTGCGCATCCGCGCCCGCAAGAAGGCCGACAACTACATCTCGCCCGGTGAATTGTCGAACTTCGAAAAGAGCAACCTGAAAGATGCCTTCTCGGTGGTCAAAACCATGCAAGGCGCGCTGGCCACGTCCTACCAGACGGCACGCCTGTAGGATGCGGAGACAACAAGCATGCTCCGGCACTTCATCGGCACCGACATGGCCCGCAAGGTCTTGTGGCTGCGCAGCCGTCCTGGTCCCTTGAGGGACTATTACGCGGTCGACTACCCGACGCTTGACACGCCTTGGATGGACGTCGAGTTCCTGGCCATCGACCTTGAGACCACCGGCCTCAACCCGGACCAGGACGAGATCGTCAGCATCGGGTACGCCCCCATCCGCAAGGGCGCCGTGGTGTTCGCCGAGGCCGACCACCTGCTCGCCCGGCCGACCTGCCCGATCCCGGAGTCCTCGGCGGTCATCCACGGGCTTCTCGACCGCCACGTGGAATCCGCCCCGCCCTTGGCCGCCATCCTCCCCCAGGTGCTGGCGGCCATGACCGGCCGCGTGCCCATCGCCCACTTCGCGGAGATCGAGCGCAGCTTCTTGGACGCCGCCTGCCGACGATACCTGGGGCGGCCGTTGCTGGTGCCCTATGTGGACACTCTGCGCATCGAAAAGCGCGTCATGGAGCGCCGCCAGGACGCCATCACCCGGGGCGCGCTGCGCCTGCACGCCTCCCGCGAACGCTACAACCTGCCGCGCTACAAGGCGCATGACGCCTGCGTGGACGCCATCGCCGCCGGAGAACTTTTCCTGGCCCAGGTGGCCCACATGGACACCAAAAGGCCCCCGCGCCTGGAGGAGGTGATCACCATGGGGTAATGGTCGTCCGGCGCCCTTCCCAGGACCTCCGCTCCGCGCCTATCCTGTTCGGCCAAGATTTCCGTCGCCGAGGCCCTGGAACGCCAGGAAAACCAGGAAAGATCGCCCCCCATGCCCGAGTCCGCCGCTCCCGTCGCCGGCATCACCGCAGAGCCGTCCTGGACCATCACCGCGGACGATGTCCACGCCGCCGCCACCCGTCTCGCCGGGTCGGTGCCCAATACACCGTTTCTGCGCTCGCGGACCCTGTCGACCATCACCGGCGCCGAGATCTTCGTTAAGTTCGAGAATCACCAGTTCACCGCGTCATTCAAGGACCGCGGCGCGCTCAATCGCCTGCTGGCCCTGGATGACGCGCAGCGCACCGCCGGGGTGATCGCCGTCTCGGCCGGCAACCATGCCCAGGGGGTGGCCTACCACGCCCAGCGCCTGGGCATCCCGGCGGTGATTGTCATGCCGGTCAACACGCCGTTCGTGAAGGTCAACAATACCCGCACCCTGGGCGCCCGGGTGGAACTGGCCGGGGAAACCATCGCCGAGTCCATGCCCATGGCGCGGGAGATCATGGAGCGCGAGGGCCTGACCTTCATCCATCCCTACGACGATCCGTTGATCATGGCGGGCCAGGGGACCGTGGCCCTGGAGATGCTGTCCGACCAGCCCAAGCTGAACAGTCTGGTGGTGCCGGTGGGCGGCGGCGGCCTGATCGGCGGCGTCACCGTGGCCGCTCGCGCGCACCGGCCGGACATCGAGATCGTCGGCGTACAGACAGAGACCTACGCCGCCATGGTGGATGCCCTGGCCGGGCGCCCCTTCGTGCCCGGCGGCCAGACGGTGGCCGAGGGCATCGCCGTGAAGGCCCCCGGAGTGAACGCGCGGCGGATCCTGGCCGACGCTGGGGTGGACCTGCTGGTGGTCAGCGAGTCGGCCATCGAGCAGGCCATCAACCTTTATGTTCAGGTGGAAAAGACGGTGGCCGAGGGCGCCGGCGCCGCCTCGCTGGCTGCCGTGCTCACCAATCGCCAGCGGTTCCGGGGCAAGCGGGTGGGCGTGGTGCTGTCCGGCGGCAACATCGACCCGCGCACCCTGGCCTCGGTGATCCTGCGCGGCCTGATGCAGGATGGCCGCCTGGGCACGCTGTCGGTGGAGGCCACCGACGTTCCCGGCCAGTTGGCCGCCGTGGCGAGCATCATCGCCGCCCATGATGGCAATGTCATCGAACTGGCCCACAACCGCATGATCCCCACCATGTCGGCGCGCTGCACCGACCTGTCCTTCACCGTCGAGACGCGCGGTGGCGCCCACTTGCGGGAAATCGCCCAGGCGCTTCGCGACGCCGGCTATCGGGTTTGGCACGTGAGCGGCGAACGGACGGGCTAGCCGCCCCGGCGTGCCTTGGCCCAAGTTGAACCACTGGCTCCTGAAAAGCGCTTTTTATCAATAGATTAGTCTCAATGGGCGTTGGGCATGCGTTCCCGGTTTTTGGCATCAAGAGTGATGTCGAACCCAGGAGGCGGGTACGGATCGGGACACGTTTTTGGTTTGGCTTTCGGAGATCGACGGCCTGACCCCGGAGCCACGGGCGCAAGCGGCGCGGGTTCTGGAGGGGCGGTCGTCACTGGAAAGCCTTCTTGAGATGCTGGAGTAACACCGACCGTCCTTGGTCCTGACTCGTCAGGCCCAAGGACACACGCCGCCCCGGACGCCCTTCGGGCGTCCAACGTAAGAAATCTCTTCTTTCGTCGGGCGGCATGAGACCATCAAGCAATCGGCCAAGCGACACGGTGTGGATGGCCCAACGAGTTCGCCAGAACCATCATCGGCCAAATGCGATAGCCCTGGGGCACCGGCTGGCATCCGATCCCTGGCCTCTGGTATGCTGTCCATATCTGGTGTAAGGGAGCCTGGACTCCCCTTCATGCCCTGGATTCCCCTTCATGCAGTGTGGGGCGGACCCCAAGGCCGGCGCCCGCGTGTCGCCGGGTGGCGCCACCCCCGTCAAGGATGTTGCGAAAGGCCCGAAACGACCATGGCCGGTCATTCCCAGTTCAAGAACATCATGTACCGCAAGGGCGGTCAGGATGCCAAACGCGCCAAGCTGTTCACCAAGCTGGCCCGCGAAATCACGGTCTCCTGCAAGGTCGGGTCCCCGGATCCGGACGCCAACCCGCGCCTGCGCGCCGCCATCGCCGCCGCCAAGCAGGCGTCCATGCCCAAGGACAACATCGAGCGGGCCATGGCCAAGGCCACCTCGACCGCCGATGCGGATACCCTGGAGGAACTGCGCTACGAAGGCTATGGCCCCGGCAACGTGGCGGTGATCGTCGAGTGCCTGTCGGACAACCGCAACCGCACCGCCGCCGAAGTGCGCGCCGCCTTCAACAAACACGGCGGGTCCATGGGCGAGACCAACTCGGTGGCCTTCAACTTCGATCGCGTTGGCTTCCTGCGCTACCCGGCCGCCGCCGGCAGCGCCGACGAAATGCTCGAGGCCGCGATCGAAGCCGGCGCCGATGACGTGGTCAGCGATGAGGACGGTCACGACATCTACTGTCAGCCGGACGACCTGAACGGCGTGCGCGAGGCGATGACCGTCGCCAGGGGCGAGCCCGAGGCCGCGCGCCTGGACTGGCGGCCGCAGAACACCATCCCGGTGGACGAGGCCGCCGCGCAGACGCTGCTGAAGTTCCTGGACGTGCTGGACGACAACGACGATGTCCAGCGGGTCGCCGCGAACTACGAAATCGCCGACGAGGTGATGCAGTCGCTGAGCGCTTAGACCACCCCAGCGACGGTTGAACGACGGTCACCCGAAAGCGCGCCATGATCGGCAACGCCACTGCCATCGTATATCCCGCTGGTGAGTGAGCGCGGACCGGTGCCGCTGGTCATAAGCGGCCAAACCGCGCCCAATCGCGTTCAGAAGCGAGGAGAAGATCATGGCTATCACCATCGAAGTGCACGCGCCCAACCAGAAGCCGACCAGGATCCCGTTCAACTCCGTGCCCCGCGTCGGCGAGAAGATCGCGACGCCCCAGGATGGAAACTGGGCTCTTTGGAAGGTCGATGACGTCACGCACTATCAATCCACGCAAGGCATCCAGGCCAGCATCACCGTGAAACCCGTGACCGCCTAGCGCAAATCCGGCGCGGCCCGGAGCGGGCGCGCGAACACGATTTGCGTCAAGGTCAGTGTACCAGGGCGTTTTCGGTGACCCCCTTGGCGCCGAAAACGCCCGAGGGTTCACATAGCGGCACAGCGCGCATGCTGACGTGGGTGGTTTGCCAAAGTGAACGGGCAACCTGTTCATCGTCCGTCTACAAGAAGGAAAAAGCATGCGCATCCTCGGGCTTGATCCCGGCCTTCGGGTCACGGGCTGGGGCGTGGTGGAGGCGGCCGGCAACCGCCTCTCCCACGTAGCCGATGGGGTGGTGACCAGTGACGACGGCGCCGACCTGGCCACCCGCCTATCTCAATTGCATGACGGTGTCATGGCCGTCATCGAGACCTGGAAACCGGCCGAGGCCGCCGTGGAGGAAACCTTCGTCAACCGCAATCCTCACAGCACGCTCAAACTGGGCCAGGCGCGCGGCGTCGTCATGCTGGCCCCGGCGCGCCGGGGCTTGCCGGTCACCGAATACACACCCAACGCCATCAAGAAGGCGGTGGTCGGACGCGGTCATGCCGAGAAGGCCCAGGTGGCGCTGATGGTGAGAACACTCCTGCCGGGCGCCGACCCGTCCCGCACGGACGCCGCCGATGCCCTGGCCGTGGCCATCTGTCATGCCCACCTGCGCGCCTCTGCCCGGATCCTCGCGGCGGCAGGTGTCGGAGACGCGCCATGATCGCGGCCTTGCGCGGCCGGGTGGAGGCGATGGGCGACGACTGGGCGGTGATCGACGTCCAGGGCGTGGGCTATCTTGTTTTCTGCTCGGCGCGCACGCTGGCCCGCCTGCCTGCCCCCGGCGCGCCCGATGAGACCCGCCTGATCGTCGAGACCCACGTGCGCGAGGATCACATTCACCTCTACGGGTTCGCCGAGGCCCTGGAGCGGGACGCCTTCCGCCTGTTGGGCACGGTCCAGGGCGTGGGCGCCAAGGTGGCGCTGGCCATTCTGTCCGTGGTGCCGGCCGATCGCCTGGGCGGCGTGCTGGCCGCTCAGGACAAGGCTGCCATCCAGCGCGCGACCGGCGTGGGGCCGAAACTGGCGGCGCGGATCCTGTCGGAACTGAAGGACAAGGCCACCAGCCTGGGCGCCCTGCCCGGACCACGGCCGGCCGGAACCGCCCTGCCCGACGGCCCGGCGCCCGCCGTCCCCGTCTCTGGCGACACACCGGCGGGGATGATCGAGGACGCCACCTCCGCCCTGGTCAACCTGGGCTATCGTCGCCTGGACGCCTGGGAGGCCGCCGCGCAAGCCGCCGCCGACCTAGGCCAGGGCGCCACCCTGCAAGACACACTGGGCGCCGCGCTTCGCGCGCTGGGTCGCCAGGGCACGGGCTGAGCCAGGACGCCACTCCATGATCCCCATCGACCCCAATCCCGCCGAACCCCGCCTGGTCTCCGGCCATCCCCGGCCCGAGGACCGGGACGCCGACCCGGGCCTGCGGCCCCAGACCCTGGACGACTTCATCGGCCAGAAGCTCGCCCGCGAGAACCTGCGCGTGTTCGTTCTGGCCGCCCGGTCCCGGGGCGAGGCCATGGACCACGTGTTGCTGCACGGCCCACCGGGGCTGGGCAAGACAACGCTGGCGCAGATCGTCTCGCGCGAGTTGGGGGTGGGCTTCCGCGCCACCTCCGGGCCGATGATCGCCAAGGCCGGCGATCTGGCCGCGATCCTGACCAACCTTGAGGCCCGCGACGTCCTGTTCATCGACGAAATCCATCGCCTCAATCCCGCCATAGAGGAGGTCTTGTATCCGGCGATGGAGGACTTCCAGCTCGACCTGATCATCGGCGAGGGACCGGCGGCCCGCTCCGTGCGCATCGACCTGAAACCCTTCACCCTGGTGGGGGCCACCACCCGGTCGGGCTTGTTGACCACGCCCCTGCGCGACCGCTTCGGCATCCCCGTTCGCCTGAACTTCTATACAGCCGAGGAGCTTGAGGCGATCGTGCGTCGGGGCGCCGCCAAGCTGGGCATGCCGCTGACCACCGACGGCGCGGCGGAGATCGCCCGGCGCGCGCGCGGCACACCGCGCGTGGCGGGGCGATTGTTGCGCCGCGTGCGGGACTTCGCCGCCGTCGCCGGGCATGATGCCGTGGACAGAACCGCCACCGACACCGCGTTGCGGCGGCTGGAGGTGGATGACCGAGGGCTGGACGCCATGGATCGGCGCTATCTAAGGTGTATCGTCACGCATTATGGCGGCGGCCCGGTGGGCGTGGAGACCATCGCCGCCGCTTTGTCGGAGGAACGCGACACGCTGGAGGACGTCATCGAGCCGTTCCTGATCCAGCAAGGTTTTCTCCAGCGCACGCCGCGCGGCCGCGTGGTGACCGCCGGCGGCTGGCGCCACCTGGGCCTGACACCGCCACAGGGTGACGATCGACAAGGACACGGCAAACGGGGAGACGACCGGCGGGGAGACGATCGCCAGCCCGACCTGTTGGGGGAAGCAACCGAAGAGGACACATCGTGAGGGATTCCCAGGACATCACCACAGGCCCCCATCCCCAAGGCAGCACAGCCGGCGGCACGACCGACCCCCTGCCGTCCCCCCTGCCATCATCGGGGATCATGCGCGGCGGCGCCCACCTGTACCCGGTGCGCGTCTACTACGAATGCACCGACGCGGGCGGCATCGTGTACCATGCCGACTACCTGCGCTATGCGGAGCGGGCGCGCACCGAGATGATGCGCCTGTTCGGGCTGCGTCATCGCGACCTGCGAGCCTCGGATGGGGTCGGCTTCGCCGTGCACCACTGCGAAGCGACCTTCCATCGGCCGGCCCACCTAGACGACCTGTTGACGGTGCGGACCCGCGTGATCGAGGTCGGCGGCGCCACCATGCGCGTGGCCCAGGATATCTTTCGGGACACGACGCTGCTGGTCGGCGTGCGCCTGCGCCTGGCCATGGTGACCGACCAGGGCCGACCGGGACGGGTCCCGGCGGCGCTGCGGACGGCGCTGCGGGCGCACCTGGAAACCCACCCCTTCACTCACGAAACCACCCGAGCCTCTAAGCAACGGGACTCAACAACGGGAGCGTGACGGGCACGCCATGGAAACGCTGATTTTCGAACTCACCGGCGCGCTCGGCGACCTGGCCCACGGGGTGGGCCTCGGCAGCGTGAGTGACGCCATCCAGGTCCAGCCCCCCGCGCCCGACGCCGCGCCGGCCCTTCCCGTCGACCGTGGCGGCCTGCCCGGCGTTGGTGGCACTGGGTCCAGCGGCCTCGACCTCATGAATGCCGGCCGGGAAACCCCCGTCGGAGTCGCCGCGGTGCCCGCCACCAAGCTGGACCCCATGAGCCTGTTCCTGCAGGCCGATTGGGTGGTCAAGGGCGTCATGCTGATGCTGGTGCTGGCCTCGTTCTGGTCCTGGGCCATCATCATCGACAAACTGTGGCGCCTGAAGGCCCTGTTCCGGCGCGCCGATGCCTTCGAGGAACGGTTCTGGTCGGGCGGCTCCCTGGACGACCTCTACGATCGCATGGGGCCGGGGCGACGCGATCCCATGAGCAAGCTGTTCATGGACGCCATGCGCGAATGGCGGCGGGCGACGGGGCGTGGCGGCAACGGCCTGAGCCTGGGCGCCAGCCTGTCGCAACGCATCGACAGGGTGATGCAGATCACCATGAGCCGCGAACTGGATGACCTGGAACGGCGCCTCGGCTTCCTGGCCTCCACGGGTTCGGTGGCGCCCTTTGTCGGGCTGTTCGGCACCGTCTGGGGCATCATGAACAGCTTCCACGCCATCGGCATGTCCAAGGACACCAGCCTGGCCACGGTCGCGCCCGGCATCGCCGAGGCCCTGTTCGCCACCGCCATCGGCCTGGTCGCCGCCATCCCGGCGGTGGTGGCCTACAACAAGCTGTCCAATGACATCGACCGCTACGCCCGCCGCCTGGAAGCCTTCTCCGGCGAGTTCAGCGCCATCCTGTCGCGGCAGATCGAGGACCGCACGGACCGCTCGGCGCAGCGCCATGGCGGTGGCGTCCCGGCGCAAGACGTGTAGGGACGGAGCAGCACCATGGGCGCCAACCTTGCCCCGCGCGGTGGTCCCGGCAGCCGCCACCGCCGCCCCCCCATCAGCGAGATCAACGTCACCCCCATGGTCGACGTGATGCTGGTTTTGCTGGTGATCTTCATGGTCACCGCGCCTTTGCTGGTCACCGGCGTGGATGTAGAACTGCCCAAGGCCAGCAGCCCCAGCATGGACCAGGACAACACCGCCTTGACCGTGTCTGTTCAACGCGACGGCCGCCTGTTCATCAACCAGACCGAGGTGTCGCTGCCGGGCCTGGCCGCCCGCATGGACGCCATCACCGGCGCCAATCCCGATGCCCGCGTCTATGTGCGCGGCGACGAAGGCGTACCCTATGGCCGCGTGATGGCGGCCATGGGCGCGCTGTACGACGGCGGCTATCGCCGTGTGGCGCTGATCACCCAACCGGGCGGCGGCTCCGGCGGCGCGGGCGCCGCCGAGGCGTCGCGCTAAACGCAACGGCATCTGACGATGACTCTCCGGTGTTGCCTCGTAGGGTGTGCTCGACGGCTGCGAAAGCAGCCGGCAGCACACCGACGCGCGGCTGGACGGTGCGCTGCACCTTCGGTGCGAGCGCACCCTCAGGACTGGGGCAACCTGTCACGATCACCTGCCGCTGGTATATCGCCCGCCGGTCGGCTTGGCAGACCACGGGAAGCGCCATGACACGTGGCATGATGATATCGGGGGCAATCCACCTGGCGGTCCTGCTGATCGCCTGGACAGGACTGCCGTATCTTCTGAGAGAGCCCCCGGAGCGCGCGCCGCTGATCGTCGACCTGGTGGAGATCGCCGAGGAGACCACCTCGCGCCGGGAAACCCCGGTGCCCCCCATCCCTGAGCCGGAACCGGAACCGGAACCGGAACCGGAACCCGAACCCGAACCGACACCGCCGCCACCAGAGCCGGAGCCAGAGCCCGAACCCACGCCGGAGCCAGAACCTGAACCCGAGCCCGCGCCGGAACCGGAGCCAGAACCCGAGCCCGTGCCAGAACCCGAGCCCGCGCCGGAGCCAGAACCCGAACCGCCGGCACCAGCCCCCCAACCCGAACCAGAGCCCGAACCCCAACCCGAACCGGCGCCCGCCGTGCCGCCGGAGGCTGTTCCCGAGGCCACCGCCCAGGTGGCACCGCCCATGCCACCCGTGGTCAAGCCACCCGCGCCACCACGGCCGACCCCACCACCGCAGACGGCCGAACGCACTCAACCCGCGGCCCGGCCCGCGCCGCGCGCCGATTCTCCGGACGCAGTGGTGGACTCCATGCTCAACAGCCTTTTGGGCGAGAACACACCAGCGGCCAACACCGGTCAGGGTCAGCCGACCCCGCCTCGCCCGGAGAACACCGGTGGGCGCCTGGCCGATCGCCTGACCGTGTCACAGCTAGACGCCTTTAAGAAGCAGATCGCCGACCATGTGCGCCGCAATTGGAACGTGAACGTCGGCGGTCGCGACATGATGACCATGTGGGTCGAGATCCGCGTGCGGGTACAGCCCGACGGCTCGGTGGTCGCGGTCGACTTGCTGAACGGTGCCGGCCAATACGGCGCAGACCCCTTCTACACCGATTTCGCCAACCGCGCCCGCCGTGCCGTGTTGCTGTCCAGCCCCTTGCCGATCCCGACCCAGTACTATGCGGAGTTCCGGGATTTCACGTTCGTGTTCACGCCTCAGTAGGGGCATGGATGGCAACGGCGATCGGTGACGGTCATCGGCTCGACCGCACGGCTCTCACGTCCTGCAGGAATCGCTGCACAAGGGTCCTCAACTCACCGGACTGCTCGCCAAGGGTATTGCTGGCCTGGAGCACACTGCTGGCGGCCGCCCCGGCCGCGCGGGCCGCATCGGTCACGCCGGAGATGGTCTGCGACACCGCGCTGGTGCCGGCTCTGGCCTGCTGGACGTTGTGGGCGATCTCCTGGGTGGCGGTGTTCTGCTGCTCCACCGCCGAGGCGATGGCTGAGGTCACCTCGTTGATGCTGCCGATAATGTCGGCGATGGTCTCGATGGCCGTGACCGCGGTTTGCGTCTCCGTTTGCACGGCGCCAATCTGCTGGCCGATCTCCTCCGTGGCCTTGGCCGTCTGGCTGGCCAGAGACTTGACCTCGTTCGCCACCACGGCGAAGCCCTTGCCAGCGTCCCCGGCGCGCGCGGCCTCGATGGTCGCATTCAGCGCCAGCAGGTTGGTCTGGTCGGCGATGTCGGTGATCAAGCCAACCACCTCACCGATTTTCTGCGCCGCGTCGGCCAGACCGGAAACAACCTGATTGGTGCGCTCGGCTTCGTCCGCGGCCATGCGCGCGATGCTGTTGGACTGCTGCACCTGGCGGCCAATTTCGCCAATGGAGGTGGACAAATGCTCGGCCGCCGTGGCCACCGTCTGCACGTTGGACGATGCCTGACCTGACGCCTCGGCCACTGTGGAGGCCTGACTGTGGGTTTCCTCGGCGATGGACGACATGCTTTCGGCGGCGGTCCGCAACCGGATGGTGGTCTCGGCGACGGTTTCCAGAATCTCGCGCACCCCCTGGTCAAACGCGCGATCCAACCCCTCCTCCATGCGCCAGGCCCGATCCTCCCGCTCACGGGCTTCATCGGCCTGCTGGACAGCCAGTTCGTCGGCGCGCGCCATGCTGTTCCGGAAGACAAGCAGGGCCTTGGCCATATCGCCGATTTCGTCCCGGTGATCGCGGGCCGGAATCTCGGCCGCGTAATCCTTCTTGGCAAGACGGCCCATGGTCTCGGTCACGGCCCTGAGCGGACGCGTGATGCCTGCCGAGATGGCCAGGACGACCGCAACCGTGACGGCCGTCAGGACGAGGGCAAAGGCCAACGTGACCCAGACCTCTCGCCAAGCGGCCCTGCCGATATCCTCGGTGGCCCGCAAGAGATTGGCGGCGATCCTGTCCTCCACCTCCTTCAAGCCATCGATCTTACGGGTGATGATGTCGAACCACGCGGGGCCGGCGATCCCACCCGTGGTGCCCTCGGCAACACTGGCGGCGGCGATGTCACGCAAACGGTCCACCTCGCGCGAGGCCTCGTCGTCCAGCACACGGCGCAAGGCCGCCCGCTCCTCGGGTGTGGCGAAATGATTGAAGGTCGCCGAATAGGCCATCTGCTCGCCGATCAAGGTGAGAAAGCGGCGATGCACGGCGGGGGCAAAGGCGCCGGCGCTGAAGCCGTTTGACCCCATCGCCCGTTCAAGGCCGGCGCGCTCCTTGGCCTGGAGAAACGCCGTATAGGCCGTAATGCGACGGCTGGTATCGGCATCCGGACTCAGAAGCGCCATTTGCTCGACAATCTCCAGAAGCTCGGCAATGGCGCCCGTGTAGTATGTCGCCATACCTTTCACCGCAACCGTCTGACTGACCACCCGCCGCCGCATCGGTTCCAGCATGTGCAGGGTCTGGATCGCCTCGTCCAGACTTTGCCGCAACGACGGTTCGACGAGATCGTCATCAAGAGCATCCAGCATCGCGCGGAACGCGGCAATCGAGGCATCGCTGTCCACCTTGTGCTGTACCAGACGATCCTTGAATGGACCATCCGGGTTGCCCAGAAAGCCGGCGCTGGCACCGCGCTCCCGCTGCAAGTGGTGCACCACCAGGGAAATGCTCGGCGCCAGGTGAGAGAACCGGACCAGGTCACTGGCATCGGTGGCAACCCGCACCCGGTCGATCACCGTAAGACCGGCGAATACAGCGAGGCCAATCAATGGAAGTAGAAGGACGAGAAGCAGACGCGACCCAATGCGCAAGGAGGCGAAAAGACGAGGCATGATCCCTCCACCTTCGATCCATTTGGTCAAACACACCGACCGTGACCGACAACCCGCCGTCAGACCGCGTCAGTATGATGCGATGATGGATACGTGAAAAGCGGGAATTTTACCTCTTTTCACGCAAAAAGGTTGGATGACCCAAGGCAACCGCCGCTGACGTCGACCGGTATCCGGTTGTGGCCCGCTAACGCAGAACACGCTTCTCGGCCTCATGCCGTTCGTCACTGTTGGTCTATGCGGGCGCACCACGCTGGCGCAGATAACCTTCGAAAGCGCGCGTCTCGGCCTCGCTCATGTCCAGCCGGACATGCGTGGCCGCATCGGTCTGGGCGACGATCGCGCCGTTCAGGCGCCCGACGTCCGGAATGTCGATCCGGAAGGACTGGCCCCGCTCAGCGGACAGGGATCGGTCCAGAGTCCCAACACCGCTCAGCGCCACGTCCTGCAGCAGGCAGGAGCGCGGCTGCCCATCGCCCAGATCGACGCCGACCACCACGTTGAGGGTGTGCAGGGCGTTGGCCGCGCGCTCCTCGGCGCTGCCCGCGCGGATGATGCGTTCCAAAGCGTCCTGCATGTGCTGGACCCGCTCCCGCACGTCCTCGGCCGATTGCCGAACATCGCCCGCGTGACGGCCGGTGGTCTCGGCACTGGTCGACACCGCCGCAATGTTGTCCGAGGCATCCTGCGTGCTGTGCGCCGCCTGCTGCGCGTTCTGGCTGATCTCCCCCGTCGCCGCCGTCTGCTCCTCCACCGCCGCCGACACCGCCGTGGTGATCTCGTTGATCTCG
>Ga0126339_10002738_pt1 | contig 12684 bp, 11 predicted proteins | sample OrbTmetagenome_2_FD_92532 | JGI IMG/M metagenome (GOLD analysis project Ga0126339, IMG submission 92532) | Coral microbial communities from Petempiche,Puerto Morelos, Mexico - Orbicella T R C metagenome | ecosystem: Host-associated > Invertebrates > Cnidaria > Coral | place: Petempiche,Puerto... | reverse complement strand
GCTGACCGGCTGACCGGCTGACCGGCTGACCGGCTGACCGGCTGACTGACTGACCGACTGGCCGACTGACCAACTTACTTCATGACTCATTGATTGATTAATTGGTTACTCTACCTTGTATTCAATGACAACACGATCTCTGACGGCCTTGTCAAGCATCTTCTTGTACCAATCGACCAGTCGCTTGTGTTTGGGAATCTTCTGTTCCACAGGGTGACAATGAAAAATGTAGTCATCTCCCTCACTTGGAGGACACGCCCATATATGAGCAATTTGATACCTGAAAAACACTGAACTGGATTAGCCTTTAACCGTGAGAAACTCACAAATTATAAACCCATTTATCCAAAGTCCTGATCAGCGAACTCTTTCTTCTTACAATTTCCGTAATAGCAGCAAAACAAAAGAAGTTACAAAAATAGTTATAGAACACCTAGGAAGTATTTTCAAAGGTACTAGAGCCAACATAAATAAACAGTTTTCTTTTTAAGCCAACAGCTTGAGCTGCTTGAAATAAATCCTTTCTTTTATTTCTCAAAACCATTTTCTTGACTTAGCATCATTGAAACATTCCACCAAATTTATTTGAGTCAACCAATTTTTCACAGTTTTGATAGTGGCAAACTTATCCATAAAACCTGAACTGTATTTTGCAACAATAAAAACGTTCCAATACCCTAGATGGCCAACATGTTCTAAGTAACCAATGAGGATTTCGTGGTAGACAGATGTACGTAGATGACGAGGTTGAAAGAAGTGAACACTGTCCAAGTAAGAGATATAGACACGGCGTGTGTTGGGCAGGGAACACTCAGAGCCATATTCCTGGACATGCATGCCAAAGAAACAAACGTCCACTCCGTCAATTTCTTCAAAGGCAAACATGGCTTTGGCACGGTATGGAAATGATCCAGGGAACTTTTCCTCGTCGTATCTAACAAAACAAAGAAGAATGACAGGTTACAGTGGATAAACAGTACTCTGACAAGAACTTTACTTTGTACGATAATACTAATAACATTGCCTCAATGCAACTGATGATAGACAAGTGATATACAAAAGAAGATAGAGAGCAAGTAAACATCACTCATAATAACTTACTTTTACCTAAACCTTATCACTTGCCGAGTACTGTGATTACTCATAAGAAAACTTTAAACTTTTAAATAGATTTTCAACGTTTTGATGTAGCACTTATTTCATAAGATTTCGGATGGAGACATGACAATTCTACTTTGGTCCAAAAGAGATAGCAACAGCAACACAACACAACACAAAGGATGAGCTCAAAACCCTGAGCTCACAGTGGAGAGTCCAACACTCAAATCACTGGGCCATTTCACCCCGCAATAAATTAGGTCAATGACTAAGCATGAGGTCAAAATGGCTGGATATTGGCCAAGTTTGAGGTGCATAAACTCGCAAAAAAAAAAAAAACGAACAAGGCCAATATCCAGCCATCTTGACCAAACAATCTTGGTCAATAAAGAATTCATTATATGGCTTTTGGGGAAAATTTTTCTTGCGGGACACAGTGGATAGTCCTGAGCAGGTAAGATAGTGCCACCTTGCCCACTCGGGTAGCCAATCACAGTGCAGGATTTGGTTCATCTTGCCCACTCACGCAGCTAGCCATACAATAAAAGAAATGATTAACCATATGCAACAAACCTTGCTCTCATTCCAGGCTTAACCTCCACTTGCTTGTCAACAGAGGACACAACTCGTATAGTCACATTTCCTGGACAGTTTTCTTTAAGTAAGTAGTTGTTGACTCTTTTTTCAATCAGATCACCGAGTCTGTTTGTTGGAAGTTCTACAATAACAAACAGAGATTGTGTTTAAAATGATTAATGACATTCAAAATAATGGCAAAAAGTCCAGTTATCAAACACCTATAGAGTGTATGCAATCACGTGTCCAGCACCCATGCAAATTTGTTGGAACAAAAGAAAGTGTTTACATAAGAAAAGAGTTGAACTCCCACAGGATTGGTTTGGTACACCAACATGGCCACCGTTTCATTGTTTTGGAACACCAATGGCTGCCGTGACGTCATATGCATATGCATATGCATATGCTCTCTATCATGTGCATATGCTCTATAGACCATTAGGACTTCACTTACTCTTTGCGGTAAACCTGTTTTCCTTCCTCTTCACTCCCCGCTTTTGCAAACAATTATCACATTGATATCTGAAAAAAGAAAAAATGAACAACCCATTTAAACAAAGTTCACAGGGTCCTTCCAGTCAAATAATCAGAAACATTAAACATCACAAAACATTAAAACCTCTACAAGCACAACAATCTTTAGCTGGGTTACCCCAGCATGTTAGGACCTTTAAGAAAATCTAGACAGCAAATTATAGCTCACCCATTTGGCCAAATGTACTCATGGTGGCGAACACAGATTTGATGTACCTTTCTGCCACAGTCAATACAATCAACAAATCTGCACCAAAGAAACGAAAAATAAGTAACAGATGTCACAAAATATACAGGAACTGCAATTCAAGCAATCCAGGAAAAAGGAAGAAGCTCAGATATTAATCACGGCACTTACGGCTCCATGTCAAGATGATCATTCTTGTTCTTTGAAAAGTTGTTTTTAGGCACAGAGCTGCAACAGTGAAAGAATAAAACACTTTCAAAGGTATGTCTTACTCTCCCCTCATCTAAGTTAAAGTATGACATATATTTCTTTTTCATCAACGTGGTCTTTGTCCTCAAACGTGGTTAAAAGCAAATGGCAAATGAATCAATAACTTATACGGAATCCTGGAATGAAAAATCTCAAAATTCATGAGGCATTCCATGTGGGATAGCTAGACATTCAAAGGCAACACACAGGAAAGAAAATGCTACTAAGTTGTTACTGCAGTTAAGAACAGACTTATGAATTGTAAGTCTTGTCTACAATAGTGGCCATCACAGCAGATGACCTTTGAGTGGGAAAAGAATCACTGAGCCACCAGAAAAACATTCACCATTGAGGGGAGATATGAGTGAGATATCAAAGGAATAAGCAATTTTCAAGCTGCCGTTTGCCTCTTTTTTCAGAACGAGTCCTGGTGCAAAACTTTTCATGTGAAAATGAGATTGATTTGCATAAGAATGAACCTGTTTGGGGAACACATTTTCATATGAATGGTTTCACACGGAGACTTGTTTTGACACAGATGGAGGCAATAGCCAACTACGAAGTGGCCTATTGATATAGCACTCTATCAGTCTTCTCTATGCCGCACACATCATAAAAAGTGCCCTGCCTTTTAAATAACGAAGCACGCGAAGTCTAAAGATAAAATGCAAATTATTGGCACCCCGTGAGAGTCTGACAACAAAAGGGTGTTCTGAGAGAAATAGGAGGAAAATGAAGCCCAAACTTTCGTTTTAAAAATTGTTTTAAAAACACTTGCTGACGTGCTTGAAAAAGCTTCAAATCTTCCACCATTCCATTTTGTTTGTCTGAGTTATAACATCACTAGTGCGCTTCGCTATTCAGCCTCCCACAAAATAAGTCTGATGACCAATTAAAACCTAGGAGTTAGTAAACATGGCAGTTCTAAACAATGTTTTACCTTTGTGGCAGGGTGGGGTCATCGCCAAGATTGACTGCATCACCTGGGATCTCATCAAAGCATCGTTCACAGTAGTGAAACCTGCACCAAACAACACACATTAATGACCGCAACACAACCAGGCTTTTAGCCAGATGGGTGTCCAGGCGTCACTTATTAAAGAAATTTTTTTATTTTTCATATATTGCCTTATAAATTGTTCATTTCAGCAGGCCCTCTAGCACATTTTGGATGGTGACTTTTCAAATTCTGGCTAAAAGCCTGACCACAACACTCACATCAACTCAGGCTGGTTGTCTGTTTAACTTTTTGACTATGAGTTTGGGGTTTCTAGTGGCTGATTGCCAACAAACAGCAGAGCCCCAAGAAACCATTATTATTATTATTTTATTCTCCAGCTTCTTGTTGTCAGAGACCTTACTCCTCCCTGTCTGTAATCAGGTGAAGTTTGAAAAGTCACACTCCTTGTTTTACTCTCATTTCAATATGCAAGTGTCTACCGTCACTTCCAAAACAACATACCGATTTTGATAAGTCCAGTAGGTAGCATCTCTTGGAATTGTACACAAATGCTTTCCGTAACAACACAGCACTTGCGGGTGAAATATATACTGAAAGCACAACAATATGTGTATGAATTAGCCCCAAGGCAAAGCATAAACAAAACAAAAGTGTTCACACACAAAAGCTACATATAATGTAACACAGAATTACCTTTCTTCCACAGCAGTATCCTAACTTTCTCATTACAGGATCAATTTCTAGTTCAAAAACCTCAGACAACTGTGAGATTAAAACATTTGGTGATAAATACATGTATACAACAATGCAAAACCAAAACCACACTAGTGATGTTTTTTTTTTTCCCCATAATTTTGCATTGAACTAATCCAGAACCAGTAACATAATAACTGGCAGAAAACGGAACAATTTCTGTAGCCCCAATAAACAAGCATCAACTACCTCTTACCTTTGTACAATATTTATAAACTCTCGAGGTCTTTCTATTATACAACCAAGCATTATTAAACATGAGCCAGACATCATCACAGTACTGCAAAAAGAAAGAGATAAATTAATTAACTTTTTATGCTTCACCTAGAAACTGCCAGCATTTTTTACATTAAGAGGAAAGGGTCTACCATTTATTGACAAAATAACTTTTTAATCAAACCGGGAAACCAACCTGTCTGCAAGTCAAAAAGCAACAACATTATTTCCTTTTAGAAGTTTTGACATTTCCAGAGTTTCCAGGATTTTTTCTATGAAAAGCTGGAACACAGAATGCGATGTAGTTCCTGTACATAACAGAGTTATGCTGAAGGGGGAGGGGGTTAAAGCCATACAAACCTCCCAGGGGTTACTGTACTGTCCAGCGTCCAGTTTTCGTTTAATCGTGGAGAGATCCATGGGATGTCTCACTATTTCAAAGTAATCCTGCAAAATGTGAAACAATCGGTCATGAAACTGCTTTATTACTATTCAACACAAAACGATTGACAGTGAAGGGGTACTTTTTGTAAGAGACACAGTGTATATATACACACAAGCTGTCTCACTGATTTAAACTCACCAAACAACCAAGCAATTTTGGGTCCACAGGTTGCCTGAAGGGATGTGAATCCGGCTCTTGTTTATACAATTTCTCTAAAGTGGGCATAAGAGCTAGCCGTAACTCCTCCGGGAGGAAAACTGAAAGAGTTGCAAACAAGAACCGTCAATAACGCAGCAGATATTCCCCCATAGACATGACTTGAAGCTTGTCCATTTTCCGCTACTTTTGATAAACTTGTTTCATTGCTTGAGGTTAATTAAATAAGGAGACAAAGAGGGTCTTGCAAATTATGCTCCCTCAGTTTGCATTTAAGTAAACAGCTGTGACACTGCTTTTAATGGGCTGGTGGACACTGCAGCAAGCAACATTTTAATGTAACTTTACATTTGAAGAAGCTTTTGCACTCAGTTGTGATAACTATAATTTTTATGATAAGCAGATGTATAATAAAAAAATTCCTCCCACAAGCTAATAATAAAACAATAAATACAAATATGCAGTAACATATCCCAAGGAGAGGCTCTTTGTCCACTGTTTCCAGACTGAATCAGAATTTTGAAGTGTTGGTTTTTGTGGAGGGAGGAAAACCAGAGAACCTCAGAGAAATGCAAGAACTAACAACAACCTCAAGCAACCTATGATGCCTGATCCAGGATTCGACCTTGTATGGCAGTTCTCACCTTTCTTTAGTGGATATCTTGTTGTGCCTGGCGCAGGTATTGAGGATGATGATGATGTTAAGGAGGAGCCAGAGGGAGGTGCTACAGGCTGCGTTGAACATGATGCTGCCGTTGGTTGAGGTTCTTGTTTTATCTGAGGTGTGGCGGAAGTGCTCTGCGCTGGAGAAGGTGTTGGTACAGAGCCAGAGGAACTATCTGGAATCTGAATTACCAAAATAAACACCAAGTTATTCACTGATGTTCAGCCTTACCTTCAAGCCTTGAGGCTCAACTGGCCAGACCTTACATTGAATATCTATAGCATTAATTAAACTTAGCTAGAACTACTACTACACCTCCTGGGTGGGACCACAACCAAACTTAAAATAAATGACAGACTGCATGTACCAATCGGCCAATCAACCACATATGGGTTACCCCCAACAAATTTATTACACCCACTATTTGCCATTCCAGCATGTTGGGAGCAAACTCTTCTTTCAAAAAAACAAACAAACAAACAAACAAACAAACAAGTCATTTCCACCAGCTACTGATTTTAACCTAATTGTTACTAGGACCTACAAGGACAACATACCTGTCCTGTCTGAGGTTGTGCAGGTGGAGGAGTTGAAGGCTCAGTCTTGATATTTAACTGAGATTGAATATTAGGTTTATTCTCAGTTGCAGATACATATCCACTTGAATTCGACTGATCCCCTTGTGACGCAGGTGACTGTGCCTGAGTAGTATTTGTCACTGAGAGATTTTTGCCACTTTCACGAGGTGGAGTTTTTCCTTGGGAACGAGGAGGTGTCATCATCTGTCCTGACGGAGACATCTGACCAGCTACTTGTTGTTTCGAAAGGGGAGCTACAGAAGGCTGTATTGGTTTTGCCTCCTGTGTAGAGGGTGCCTGAACTGACATTTGCTGAAGAGGTGACATCCTGCCTGGTCGAGGTGGTGAAGTCATGGGTGCTGCTTGTGATGGGGTGCTTTGAGGCTGTACAGAAGTAGGCTGGGTTACATCAAACTGTCTGCTGTGCTGCTGTGCAGCAGCAACCGCTGCAGCATGTGCCTGGGCTGCTGCTGCAGTAGGAATTTGAGAAGTGCCTAGTTCTCCATTGATTTGAGGAAAAGGAACTAAAATAAACAGAGGCAAAAAAAAAAAAAACTTGCATTACAAAATAACTCACAAAAAACATCTGGCCAGTCATGGGAACTCATGAGACATGTTTTCTATGAAATCCTTGCACAGGTAGCTGAATATGTACCATTTCTAAATTTACATGTGAATATAAGAAAGATCAATCATGTCTTAAGTTTTTAATTTGTAAAGCAACTTCATAGAAATAACATTGCTCTTACCATGTGCTCCTCCAATGGTGCTCCGAAACTGTTGTAACTGTCTCCTTTGCCGTTTTTCTTCTAGTTCCTTTTGAATTTTGTATATTTTCTCAGCTAATAGGTGATAATATTCCTCCTAAAATAAAAGAAATATTTTCAGAATTCCCTTTGAAAAAAAAAATCTTCCATCACTTTTATTTCAGCTGATTGGCATACATGCTAGCTCTGAGACTTGTGCGGTTTATCATTTCCGTGATTGATATTTTTTATTTCTAGGTAACTTGCCTGACATTAGAAGCTAAATGTTCTTTGAAATAATAGGTTAGAAGTTTCGGCCATTTCTTTCATTTCTACAGCTACAGAGTAGTTTCATTTAGTTGCAAAATGTTACATTTTGTGACCTCTTACCTGAATCAAAGCAAAAACAGAAACAGACCCTCAAGGGTGTGCAGTAGACTGGAAATTAACTTTAAACACATTTAGTGAAATTTGCAGCCCTTTGTAGAAAAGTTTTACATCTATAGGACCTTTAAAAATTACCTTCTTTAAATTTCACTTTCAAAAGGTCAAACATTTAGACATTCATAACACAACTTCTGCACATACCCTGCTGTTTGCTGTCTCATACATATCCCCTTCTACTTTTCTTGCATAGGAAACAAGGTTACCCATTCGCCGATCTCTAAGGGCAGCAGGATCATGTACTGGGGTCGGGAAGATTGCCGTGACCCTGCAAGACAAAATTTCAGTGTTTAACTTAAGGGTAGTTCATTGGCACAATTAAATGATTTTCTCCATTCCCTTTAAGACTGCAATTTCCTTTGAGTCTCAGTGATTCAAATAGCAAAGACAAATGCAGATTGTCTAAAGATCATCTCAACTCTCAGATTAAAAATGCTTCCATCTCAGTGAATACATGGCTGCAGTCTAAGGTTTGACAAAGTTAAAAGGTTTGTGGTCTCACAAGATGCATGTAAAATTTGAAAAGACATGACTTTCAAAGACAATTCCAAATATTTTGACAGTTAACCTTCACTGAACGATCAAAATGTTAAGAAAAATTTTCACCTTTCTTTCTCAGTTGTACTGTACCGATATTCCCAACACTTAAGCGAAACACTGAAATTGATAGAATGGATTTAACAAAATATTTCTTCAACATCTATTAAATATTCTGCCTCATAACTACTGTAAAATCATGAATTCAACTGAACATTACTTACAGTTTGTGTACAAGATGATTCCTGAGATCTGGTGTAACATGCTGATGCCATTCTTTAGGACCACGATTTCCATTTGCTGTTGTGCTACAAAGAGAAATATGTTTGTGGTTTTGATGACATACAGATAGAGAACATGCACCTCAGAAAACTAGTGTTTACCAAGCCAGTAAAACAGAAAACGCAGGTCATGGGATTATTCTAGAATGTGAAGATGTGACGACACTTTGTCACAAGGTATTTGATGATTGCCACCACTTAATAAGTATGGTTTGTTAAACACAATAACAACACACCAAACAAGCAGCCAAAACTAATCATAGACCAAAATTTAAAGTGGCTGGCAACAGTTTTCCACATTTTTCAGCACCTATAATTTGATAACTCCATAGAAAATGGTATCAAAATAATGGCAAAACATGGGCAAATAAGTTATGGTGATTGTTTTGACATTATTGGTTACCATGGAAATGGTATGATCTGTTTAAGACAACCCAAGTTTTCAATTAAAGTTCTCAATACTCAAAAAAAAGATCAATGACAACCACTTGTTTATTATTGAATTGTAATCAGCTTGTCAAGATTCAACTCCTAACAAAAAAAAATTGTGGAATGGTTTTAAAAGTCACCTTAATGTTTTGAAAAACTAAAGTGGCTCAGAAAACCCTTCCACTATTTTTTTAATTCAAATTCACAGACTTGAATAAATAAATCACTTAAAATAAAGCCTGAAAAGGAACAGCGCTTACCTTGTAGCAGTGGCTGATGTCTCACCAAATGATTTGCTATCTGCTTTACAAACAAATAGTACAAATGACAATGATTAAAATTAGGAAAAGATGTTTCATTGTTTTACTGTGCAGCTTTCAATTGCACACAAGCTCTGCATAATTAATGGTTTCATGTTTTACTGGCATCAATCATCTAACCGGACATCTTGGGGAACAGAAGTTTACTTCAACAGGGTCTAAAGGTCACGTCTGTGAGTTACAATTGGTACGTTTTGTTCCACTTTGCTTCTTTTCTCAAAGTTTGTAGGTTGTCACTGGAATTATGATTGACAGCAGCCAAAAAAACAATCATAAGTTGGTTTGAACTTTAGAGTATTCGTGCTGTTGAAAAGTTGCTGTAAAGGGACTTAGAATAAGAAATTGAGTCCCGTGAAACTTTGTCTTTTGAGGAAGTTCAAATCTGATGAGTGCACACAAGAGTATTTTATGAGAATGTGCAAGGGTTTTATGGTCAAACAAGCCAGATAGCTTAACTATCATCAACTCTTGGTCCTGTCTGATCAGACCTTAAATCAACTGATTGTAGCATAGAGATCCTGCAACATTTCACAACACTGACCTGTTAGTGACATAGTAGGATCTGGCCTCAAGAGATTGTTTGTATTTGAACCTGAAAATTAAAAAAAATCATACTTTAATACGTGTGCTATTTATACTTAACTACATGAAAATTTTCAAGAAAACAGGAAACAGTACATTATGCAGCTTTCAAAGGATACGAATCTGTGAAAATTTACTTCATTCAAGTGAAGTGATAAGTACTGACATTGTCATATATTATTGCACAGAAAAGAAGAACATTTGATTCTAGACTATCCATTGCTATGGTCAGAGCTCGAAAAAAATTTGAATTCGAGCTTGCCCTTTAGCCAAGCAACTCTCAAATGTTGCTTGTCAAATGCAACTGCATGTCCTTTTTGTTTCCTTTGTAATGACTTGATTGGCAAATGACTTTCCTGGTGTTCTATCTGTCAGGCAGGTGGACATGAAAAGTAACTTGCCCCACAGGAAAATCTACTTATCCTAGATGATTGGCACTTTTCGTGAGCCCTGTATATTCCCACTTTAATTTAGCGTTGCATGATATGTAAAGATCTAACCCTAAGACCACAAAGTCTGCGAATGATTTCTTACCAGGATATGGTCGCAGTCTTGGCTCCCCATTTGTTGCCAAAGTTATCCCAAGAGCTTCATATGCCCTTTCAAGGCCTGGCACATTACCTGGAACTGTCAAGGAACACAGGACTGGTTTTAGTTTCTTAACAGATGCTGTACACATACAACAATGTTACTTTGTTGGCCATGCATTAACAAGACCAAAGAAATAAGTAAAAAATAAGAACTTTGTATTGGTCAAAAGCCAGCTATAGGACATTCCTTGCAGAACAATACAAAGCGAATTTAAGTCGACACTCAATTCCAGATTCTTGCGAGTATAGAGTCTAAATTCACTTAAAATGCAACTCAGTTCTCTGTACTTGGTTCTCACAAGATGACAAGAATCGTGGAACCAACCATTGTCAATTACTGATACTCAAATTACTTTTTGAGAGAATAATTTCTCATAGGATGAACAAAAGCAGTAAAAAAAGAAACAAAAAAAGAAAGCTAAGAAAGCTTTTGTTATGTCCAAACATAACTTTGGGACACATTCTGAATTATTTTAACGCATTTTCATCAATATAGTGTTCATTTACCAGTTTAATTACGATATTTTATCGCATTTATCAGTTTTACCAATTTTGAGTACATGTTTTTTTATTTTTTTTCTATCATTTCCATGAAAATATCAAGCAATATGTATAGGTAATCATAGGGTTTCGAGTTAAATTTGGCATTGACTTGCACAAGTGAGTTTTTCAAAAAGCTAAAATTGCACGAGTCGCTTCAGCAAGTGCAATTTCAGCTTTTTGAAACACTCACAAGTGCAAATTAATTCCAAATTAATTTCAAATTGAACGAGAAACATGAAAAAATTTGTGGGGAGGAAGTCACAGAAGATCTTTCTTGAAGCCATTTTTTTCATTCAAGGAAAAATTGTTTCAAAGTTTCCGCACAAATTTTCATTATCATTTTATGTCATATCATTGGCATAGAAAATTTCCTATTGTCTTTCAGCCAATCATAACCCAGAATTATGATGTGTAATTTGCACTGGTGTACACTTTTTGCACTGGTGTTACACTTGAACTGCACTGCTCTCAGCCAATCAGAATCGAGTAATTTTTTCATGTATATTATTAGTTCTATTAAACTTCAATTAATTTCCAGTAACTGGTATAATCTGGACTACAAACTGATCAAGGGTAGACTGGTACAAAGCTAATTGAAAATGCTAGGTATGGCCCAAAAAAAAATCAGTAGTAACACCTTACTTAATTACACTTAAATTATGTTATAAACTATGTATAAATTAAATGCATGTTTCATGCAAAATTCTGAAGTTTGGAAAGTAAATTACTTCAATATTTCTGATTCAGTACATTTTCAACTCCAGACTGCTCGACTGCTTGCAAGTGATCCAAATTAACCACTGGCAATGCAAAATTATGAAAGGATTTGCTTCCTTTTTACTGGCTACGACATACATGTAAAATTATGAAAGCCTGCATTGCTTGTCATAGCTTGATAAAACTATCACTTTTGTTACCGAAAATGTTAGGAGGATACATTTTATGTTATGTTAGTACTTCTGAAGGAATCAATCAATAGTCATTTTCCACAAAATTTAACTTCTAACTTAAATGTGCTTTTCCTTCAAAATTCCTATTTGTGTCTTAAATTTCAAGCACGATTCCGTTTTTCCATTCTCTCCATCGATTGCATCTAAATGTGTAAAGCCATGAAAAACATGATCTAATTGGATATCAAACATTGCATTATTTGTCAGTAAAGATTTGGAATTCAACAGTATAAATTTGGCAATAAATGAGAGTTACTGAAAATTGAATGAAGTCATGCTTAACAATGGCTAACATATGGCTGAGCACAAAATTAAGATTTGTCCTAAAGTTTAAAGTTTCTATTCCTCAACAATTGCATCTGGACTCCTCAGGAAGCTTGTTACTGTATATCCAAAACCAAACATCTACACTGTGCACATTTTTGGACCAAATATAAGTTATTGTGTATATAATTAGACTCTCTTGAAAAACCAACCAAATTTGTGTCAAACACTTATTTGTGTGTGTAAAAAAATGATTCAGCTAAGTTTTCTGATCAGACTAAATCGATTACTCTAAATAATACCTCTATTTCTGTTATCAGATGCATGCTTAAGAGGAAGACAGACTGGACAATCCTGTCGCAGGCAATTTTTCCAGTGTGAAATTATCTGTCGTGACGAGGCACAATGCGCAACTGAAACAAAAACACAACATCATTCTTAACACAATAACATTGAACAAAGATATGTCTAGATACATGATAGCACTTAACAGAATAAATATTTTACCTTCAAGGTCCTTTTTTATGGGAATTCTGAAAACTAGTTCTATGACCTGAACAATAATAACTACATGGCAGAGG
>Ga0126339_10002737_pt1 | contig 12693 bp, 5 predicted proteins | sample OrbTmetagenome_2_FD_92532 | JGI IMG/M metagenome (GOLD analysis project Ga0126339, IMG submission 92532) | Coral microbial communities from Petempiche,Puerto Morelos, Mexico - Orbicella T R C metagenome | ecosystem: Host-associated > Invertebrates > Cnidaria > Coral | place: Petempiche,Puerto... | reverse complement strand
TCCAAAGATCTTTTGCAAACTTTGGCTCGATTTTAGCCTTCGTGGCATATTTTCAGACTTTCTGTGTGATGATCAAGACCACGTCATGACAGTCGTTTTGGTTTACATATACTGTGTATCTCCCGGTCGAGTGGTGTGTGGGAGCAGTCACTCAAATCACAGCAAGTCCCTCCAGCTTAGATTGGACTCACTGAGCTCTACACCACAGTCCATAAACCAAAGCACATAAAAAAAGCAATGTATGGAAAAAATGTAATTAAGATTAACTACTGTGATGTTTTTTATGTCATTTACGTGCTATATTCGACGCAGTTGCTTTGCCTTCACTATAACTATGTTGTGGTGTTTTGCTATAGAAATACAGGTAGCAACAAAGGGATTGCGTTACCTGTCGACACCTCCAATGAGTGAGCACAGGTCAGCGCTAAGCACCTCTGGTAACATGTCAAACCTTCGGTCGGCCAGATATACTGTAGTTGATCTGTCAAAAAAAAAAAAGAAACAAGTAACAAGTTACTCACGAGAACTGCACTAACGGCACTCTCACTAAATTTAATTTTTGTAGAAACTAACGGACCCCGGTGGGAAAAAAAGTGCTCAGCATAGTTGCCCGTGACTTACTACACGCAACTAATCTAAACGACATGTACTTCTTATATTAATTTGTTCACAGTCATTTCTTTGTATTCGTTCAATCGCTTTTGACAATGTTGGAAGAATTAGAAGATCTGTGGACACACAGTATTGTTATTTAAGTCACCCGTAACTTTCTCGAGCAACTGCATTTGAAGGTTTAATTTTTGTTTACGTTCACCATAAAAAGAAAAAGAGCAGCCCAGGTATGGGTTGGAATAAAGAGGAGTCACCGGCAAAAAGTAAACCTGTCCTAAATTACCAAGTGTTCACAAAATAATGTGCTTGTGACGTGTATGCAGGACGAAACCCTACTGTCATATTTTGTTACACCAATCCCCAGAGGGGGGGAAGGGGGGGGGGGACGACTCCCATTTGAAAAGGTCGGGGATGCTTGTCGTTTCTCTTAGGGTGTAAATCAAAGATTTTAGTCTCACTTAGTGTGTTCAGGACCAAACGCCACTAATTGTTAGCCGTCAAGGTATCTTTTAGGGTTGCACTCAAAAAAATAACTAGTAGACTTTTATAACGTTGCTTTTAAAATCTTCCTTTTATAGAAAGCATTCGAGAACAATGTCTTAAGCATCATTAAAATCATTGTAGCCCATACTTGTCTGTCTGCTTCAAAGTGGTATCTTTTAGGGGTCAAATAAAGCTCGGGTCACGCTCAGAGGTTAAACACAAATTTTCCAATGAGCATCCCCTTCCCCCGGCAACGTATACTTCACTGCACACACAATGAACCAGCATGCGGATGCGTGCACACTGCAAACGGTAAGGTATAACACTACATATAGATGTACCTTGTTTTGGCTTCAGTGTCTGTTAGTGAGCCTGGTCTAACAAAGTGAGATACATCTGCTATATGAACACCAAGCTCTATCTGGCCACGTTTCAATGATCTGGTAACAATGAGAAATCACAAAACGTCGGATAAACGCGTTTTACTGATTATATATGGATAGAGCCTTCAACAACCTCGCTTAACGTTCAGTAAGGTTACAGTATGCTGCTAACAAAAGAAAGTGACGAGACAAACGAGTGCTGTTTGCAGTACAAAGTATGAGTAAAGTTAGCGTCTAGTGAATAAAAACATTAACTATCATTTTTCAGCAATTTTTCTCATCTGTGAAGAAAGTTTACCTTACTGATAGAGTGTCGTCGACATCCTCGCATCCTTTTGGATCAATGCTAAAGATCAAGTGTGATTTTCTACAAAGTCGTGAACAAAAACAAACAAAGGGATTATTTTTGAGCAGCACAAGCTATGTACAAAGGTCGTTGATAATCCCACAAGACCGTACCTGATATAACCCAGCAAACCTCACCGTAAATCACGTCGTTTTATTATTTCCTCATCTGACATCACCCAGGGGTTCTCAGGTGTATTACTGGGAAGCTCCTTGAGCTGAGCCTCTGTGAAAGAGGGAGCCGCTAACGAGTGCTCTACCATCAGCGCTTGAACTTCTGTTTCTAGATCACCAATGGGACCCAAGGAACGAACAAAATGGCCGCTTGGGTACACAGAGTCAACCTCCCAAAAATCAATCCGCACTACGATCCTGTGTGCATTGAACAATGTCAAGGGTTACTTAGTTACCCTGCCTTAGTTTCCAGAGATACTTGTACACTGTGCATCTAATGTCTGCCGCAGTTCATTAAAATGTAAAACAATCAACCCTACATAACAGCGATGTCACTATGTGCTTTATTTAACAAATAAAGAAGCCTAAGCCGTGTATTACACTGTGATAAAACATGACGGGCATTTGAGAACACGAGGGAAATGTAGAAAACATGAGCTGCAGGTGAGTGTTTTCTACATTTCTCGGGTGTTCTCAAATGTCCGGAGTGTTTTATCACAGTGTAATACACGGCCCAGACTTTTTCATTTGCTTTATGATACAGATTTTACACGCGAAAAAACACTAAAACATGCTTTTTCTATGCTTTATACTCTGATAAAATATGGGTTTTTGACCAATCAGAGCACGCGCAGGGTCCTATCTATATTATAATGTCATGAACAAACTTCATTCCAATAAGCGCCTCCGTTTTTATTGAGTGCCATTTCTTCAATAAGCGCCCCTGTTCCAATAAGCATCCCTTTGCAATAAGCGCCCCCATTGACATAGAATACACTGATAAGAACATTATGACTCTCATAGCCCACATTGTCATTGTTTATATTCTTGAGTTAGGGTAGCTGCGGTTTTTCATTAAGTATTGTACCACATTCAAATGGATAGGTTCAAAAACAAATTAACACCCGTTCCTAATAAGCGCCCTCACTCAAATAAACATTCCCTCTTGAGCTATCAAAAATGAAATATCCAAGGAAGAATGATAGTGAAATGTTTGGGATAACCGAGTTCGAGACCACAAGGGTAAAAAAACTGTACATGTGGCCAGTGACTAGGGGTTAGTAACAGGAAGAACAGGGAGAGGGCCTGGGGCATAAAAATGATGACGCGTAATCAATGGATGGAGGATATCACTGATGCAGCTGACAGGATGGCTTGAAGACCACAGTTAAGGAACATGAAAACCATGCTACTTACCATTAGGAGAGAAAGGAAAAACTCATTTACATCATTTACAAATAATGTACGTGCCTGTGATCTCGCAAGCTGTCAACTTGCCGTGTACTGATCCGTATCTTTGGAATGCGGTAATCCCAAGGCACAACAACGACCTGAATAAACACAAAACAAAAATACAGGCTATTTAGAGACCGAAGTTTGAAGAATGTTGGTCTCTTTAGGAAAAAGCGATCTGTGTGAAATAAGTGGTTTGTATTATAGAGGTATCGGACAAGTTATAATACCACTGTAGCCAAGTGAACTCTCTACCCTTTGTTGGCTACCTTATTATCGAACAAAAGATTATCATCAAGTAATAACAATATAATGTTTAAAAAATTGTTGATTGAACTGACTTAATAATGTATTAATGTAATCATATTCTGAAATAACACGTGTCTCAGGATCAACCAGTAGGATCTGCAGTTGCAAATTCAAGTGTCTGTAAACATTGAAAGTCAGTCCCAACAAATGGTGGAAACAACTTCCAAAAGACAGTTTCAAGCATTACTAGCATTTTGCACTATTTACACACCCAAACACATTGGTACACATTTGGAGGCTTTTTGCAAAGAGGGACATTAACTAGAAGAAAAATGTCGAGGAAAAGAAAAATGTTTACCTTTCCAGCCGTTTTTCTTGTTCCCTGGGTTTCCTACAAATTTCACAAGTAGTAAAATCAAAGTGATTTGTCAGCCACAATTGAAGAAATCTCCAAACATGTTGTTTCTAAACAGATTTATGAGGAATCAATACCCCAAAAGTACATCTAATGGCTCTCTTTAACTAGTCCTGGATTCTTACTTGATACTTCTGTAAGTGCTTTCAAAGCAAACATAAAAACAGTTTAATTATGCACAGTAGATGTACCTCATTCTCAGCAAAACTTGCCACATAATCTCTCCAATTTCTTTGAAGCACTCCAACCACACGACCAGTGGGCATAACTTCACTCTGTTCTTCTTGAAACAAACCTTCAGCTAAAGACGAGCCTGGGAAATCATGATTTATGTCATACAGTAAAATATGTACAAGTAAATGTGCATGTTTAACAAGTGTACTTCTCAAACTCATTAATAATTCATCAAGTTAAAACAAGTCACAACCGTGGATACCTGGTCTTAGTTAGCATACGTTTTGAGAATTTTACTTCTCCGTTTACTCCTTAGTTTTTATTTTGATTGAGAAGATGTATCAAACACTCGAGACAATGTTTCATCGGCTATCCAAACACCTCAAATTTCGTCAAAAATACTCCACTGCGCATCATATTTTCAACTCTCTTCTCGGTGTTTGGATATCCCAATGAAACACTGTCTCTCGTGTTTGATATATTACATGTACATGTATGTGAACATGACATAAAATATGAAATGAAAAAGTCGAAAATGAAAATCATGTTAGCTAGCACTTAAACGTATAGAAAGGACATGTAAATAGTCAGTGCACGAAACAAGGTTTATGCTATGCAATTCAAGCAAAGGTTTGGCTATTGACACAACTTATTTCCGTTGTCCTCAGTTGAAGATCTATGCAGATGGATGCATCAGCATCAGAGCTGTACACGAGAACAAAATTGATGTACACAGTTCATAATTTTACCTTCATCCTTGCTCTTGAGAGAAACTGATCTGCCTTTCCATTGTGATTTGTGAAGTAATTCTACCACTACAATATCACCATGGACTGCTCTGTTTCTACAAGCGCAAAATAAATTGGGCTCAAATCAATTACATCTGAAAAATGAAATAATTTATAGTATTATGTAAAACGTAAGCATCTATTCATCAACAATTTATGAGCAGGAGTGAAACGAAATACAGTGCAAACTAAGGCACACATACATGTAAGTAAAGTGTGTCGTTCCCTACTCCATTCGATCCATGAATGCAACACACTCAAGGATGTCATGTCCAATAGCCTGGGGCTTATGGATTTTCTGGTTGGGCCAGTGGATTCTATCCTTCTATTGCATGATAGGTAAGTGAAGATTTTTCAGGGAAACTTTGAATGCACTTCAAGCATTTTTCTTGGCAAGCCTGGGGCATTTGTGACTTTTTAAATTGTGAGAATGAGACTCCAAAGTGTCTTTAAAAAAAAACGAGACTGAGAGACCAGTGAAATGTAATGAAATTTTTTTAAGACTCATGGTTGTTGAAGGACCATTTATCACCCCTTGATCTGACAATTCAAGATTTGGCAATTCAAGATTTGGATATTCAAGATTTCAAAATTGAAAATTTGGAAATAAAAGATTTGAAAATTCAAGATTTGCAAATTCAAGATTTAGATATTCAATATTTGCAAATTCAAGATTTGGATATTCAAGATTTAGCAATTTAAAATTTGGCAACTCAAGATTTGGCCTGCCAAATGTGGAAAATCTAAGATTGGAATTGCAAATATTGAAAATTCAAGATTTGGCAATTCAAGATTTGGACATTCAGGTTTATGACATTCAAGATTTGCAATTTCAAGACTGATTTGGCAATTCAAGATTTGGCAATTCAAGATCTGGATATTCAAAATTTAGATATTCAAGGTTCGGACATTTAAGATTTGGACATTCAAGATTTGAATATTCAAGATTTCAACATTCAAGATTTCAACATTCAAGATTTGGACACTCAAGATTTGGACACTCAAGATTTGGGCACTCAAAATTTGGACATTCAATATTTGCAAATTGAAGATTTGGGATTTCAAGATTTGACAATTCAAGACTTGGCAATTCAAGATTGGGAAATTCAACATTTGGCCTGCCAAATATGGAAAATTCAAGATTTAGAAATCAAGATTTGGCCTGCCAAACATTGAACATTTTTTTGGGAAATTCAAGATTTCGCCAGCCAAATATGGAGAATTTAATACTTGAATTGCAAATATCAAAGGTTCAAGATTTGGGAATTCAAGATTTGGCTTGCCAAATATTGAAATTTTCAAGATATGGAAATTTAAGATTTACCAAATAAACAAAATTCAAGATTTGGCCTGCCAAACATTGAAAGTTGAAGATTTAGGGGTGATGAATGGTATAAAATGAAAGGCTTTGCGAGGACGTGAGACTAGTGTTTTCTTCTCAAACTGAAGACATTTGCAACTTTCAAAATTGTGAGACCGAGGCTTTACTGAAAGTGTTTTAAAAATAAGAGTATGCAATATCTGTAAAATCTGACTAAAATATTGCAAGAATTATGATTTTTGAAGGACCATTCACCACTCCTGGATTAGAGATAATGACTTCAGTTCTGGGCTAATACATGCTAGCTACAGCTTACATCTTACAACATCATATTTCTTTTCAACACAAATTCAATACATGGTGATGATCATCTACACATACAAGAAGAAAACAAATTATCAACTGTGGAATGTTGTTTTAACGTTACCAATATAGAGCTGTTACCTGTGAATGTGCATGTACCCCAGATTCTGTGTACTTACTAGAAATAAGAAACAACAGTTCAAACTTGAGACTGAAAGGTTCAATCTAACTGAACGTACATCAAGTGCTTACCTGTTCACCATGCCAGAAATTAAGATATCAGAGTCTGACGAGTCTTTGTTGTTTGAAATTCCCTCCCTAAGTTAAAAAATAGAATGGTTAATATACAAGTCAATTTTAATTACCGATCTTCACATTACCAAAACTACATGTGTATGTACAGCTGTACTGTAGATTCAGATCTAAAAATGACAGAGCATATGAACAGGGTTGGTCAAGCAGATTGGTCTATGGATTGTAGTCATAACATATAAACCTGCAAGATACAGGCCCTTAAACAGACTTAGGCCAAAAACATCACTGACAACTTTTCATATGTGAAACTTTGGTGCCAAATTGGTGATGTCCAGTTTGATTGGCTCAGTGAGACCCTCATTATCAAATCTTATGGTGAAATTGAACGACTTACAGAATTTTGCAGACATTTGAGTTGGTAAAGATAAAAACTTACTTTAAGTTACACATTTTGTTATGTCCAAATAAATTCAAGACTACAAAAAAATCATTTAGGGCCAGAGTTGCTATCCCTGGTGGGATGCTTTTGAAACCACAGTGAAATAGAACAAAAGATGTAAGCCTGATCAATACTCATATTAGCAGAGCTGATTACCTGCAAGAAAGAATGATGAAAACACAAAACCTACCCTGACTTTTGAACGAATGCCTCATCTTGTGCACAATGTTTGTTGACATTGAGACATCCTCTTAAGAACCGCCCCTACAGGATATATATCATCACAAGAATTGTAATAGTACAATTTCGTTATTTTAAGCCCTGGGCTTATGTTTCTTTAAAAGACTCTTTTGCTGCATGGACTTAATCACAGCTTAATTAGAAGCAATTTGGCTTTTAAAAATTATTTGAGTTTATGCTTAATTTTGGAAGTGATGTTACTTTGTCAAAACATTTTGGTGAATTCAAGTATAGAGCTTGATTAAACTCTCTCAACGTCATGATATGAAACACAAGCAATCTATAATTTTATTGCTGTATTTATTTAGTTATTCTATTTCGAGAGGATGCTTGCTACCTTGTTAAAACCTACCAGATATGTAAAGCATCTTGAAATAATTATGTGTATTAACTCTTAATTTGCTGAACATTTTGTGTTTTAAAAGATTACTGGTAATCTTACACACTTTCTAAAAGACTGTTAGTGATTAATTTTTTCACAAAAGGGAGAACATTCACTGAAAAATATCAACTTATCCTATCAGTAAGACATTGCAGCACTCTTTTACTCACAGCTTTAATTCCAGCTTCCAGAACCTCAGATGGAAAGTACTCCAGATATTCCTTTGTCACAGCCTCTTTGGCTAAAATTAAGGAACAAGAATACAGGGTGGTGCACGTTATTTTCAACATAATGTACAATTTAGGCACATGCAATTAGTTTGAGAAATTATGTGGACCACTTTTCCTCATAATTATGTAAAACTCAAGTCTTGAATAGAAATAATGGGTATCAATAATCAAATGTTATAAAAGCAAAGATGACTAAGGTGCAGAAAAAGAACCGTCACTATTTATGAGATGTTAAATGTAAACAATTCATGTTTACAAAGTTCACAATGTGTTCAAACACTATCTGGAAAGTCATTTGACAAGCCATTAATTTTGTTAGAACAGTTGACTAATTGTTTTGACTGATGACATTTTGTGTTTTTGAACAGATAGCTTGAGCTGTTCAGATGGATGAGAATACATGTATCTTTTGAATGGATAGCTCGAGCCATTGGAACAGATGGCAATATTTTCTGAAAGGATAGCTCGTGCTGTTCAAACAGATGACAATATTTTTTGAACAGGTAGCTTGAGCCATTCAGAACCATTCAGAATGTCTCAATGAATGGCTAACCATTAGGAACATTTTTGCGCGAGAGGTCGTATAAATTGTGAAGCTTGATGCAACGTGTAAACTATTCATGTACATCTGTATGTACATAGAGCAAGTTGTTGATACGTATAACTTTCCTTCATTCAATTATGTAAGTTGTTTTCAGAAAATTAAGATGCGGTGCAAAGTGGAAAAGTTGGCATAGTGGCAATAATTTTTTTCACCTTTTATTTCAGAGGTGTCATGAATGCTTTGTGTTCTAAAATCTTTTACCTTTGTTATATGTCAATTGGAACTGTGAAAGATCACTTCATAGCTTTTGAGATTTTCTTTGGCTGCAAAGGCCAACAGTTCATTTGAAGCAAATGATGCCTTTCTACAGCCCACCCCACATACTATAAAGTGAACATGAACAGAGGAATTTACAAAGATAATTATACATGTATTCCAGCAGACTTTAACGAAGTGGTCCTTCATTTGCAGTTTAAGCTAAAAGTAGTGGGTGAATTGGCATAGTGGTAAGGTTTCATACTTGAAGCTTGAAATTCTCTCAACCTTAAACCCTTGCTGAGTTTTGTACATTGCTTAATGTTACTGAAATACAGTGGAAGCTCAGTAAGCGGACATCCTAGGGGCTTAGTGCTCAAATAACAAACCCTAACTGCAGCCAGCATTAACATTAGCATTAACAGTCTCACTGTGACAAAAAGCAATGAATGGGGGTGATACAGTTCACAAATGTTTATGAGTACATTTCAAAGTTGGGGGCAGTTCCTTTTGGGTGTCCGCTTATGGGAGCTGAAAAATAAAAAAAAGTCTTGATTGTACGCCCTCGATGTGTCCCCAGCTGCTTATGAGAATGTCCACTAACAGGAATGAGTAAATACAGAGTTTGTAAGGGAGTTCACACAAGGTTTTGTGATGGCATTCGTTAGTAGAGCTGTCTGCTCACAAGTGTCACTTAGGAGAGCTTTCACTGTATTTCAGTTCATTACAACATTCTTTTATTGTTGGCATTTTCAGCTGTGGAACATCCCTTGAACAAAATATACATGCATGCACTAGCCTTAAGGTGGCTCCACAGGTGGCATGCATTAATGTTATGTTTTGAATGCTGTTTTTGCATTCGTTTTTACACTCATTCCTCTCAAGCTTATTCAATGTAATATGCAATGACGAAATATTGTTTGAAGCCTGGTTTTCACTAGCGATGCAAGCACAAGCGCAAACTCAAGCACAAACACAAACACATTAAGCACAAGCATATAAGCACAAGCATATAAGCACAAGCATATAAGTACAAGGATGAAAATTTTTCCCTTTTCTTGTGCTTGCGCTTATGCTTGCATTTGCTCTGCAACAAGTAAACACAGAATACCCCTCAGGCATAACACAAGCACAAGTATATTTACCACACGTGGTTATGTTTGGCCAATGAAAATTCTGGATCCAGATTACCTCGCGCTTGGTTTGGAAGGCTCGGATGATTTTGCTTGTGCTTGTGTTTACGTCGAATTTTGTTATCACTTGGGTCATCCCTTTTGCTTGTGTTTGTGCTTGCGCTTGTGCTTGTGTTGCTAGTGAAAACCAGGCTTTGTTGTCATCTCTGTTAAAATTTTGCCTTTCAGTCTTGAATTATAACAGCCCAACCAAATGTGTTTTTTACATTTGTATGGCTTTATTTGTGATTTTCTTCAATTTCCTTCAGTGAAATCTTCCAGAATTTTCACAGCATATCGCATCCTGCAGGGTACGAATTTTAAACACGACAAAAGTAGGGCTTGTTAATGCAGTTAGGAAAAACTGGTCAGACAGAATTCCCTGAAAAATGAGCTCCAACTAAAGTAAAATATTTACTACCAGTCTGCCAAATTTTTATGGAATTTCACTGAAGGAAGCACAAGAAAATTCACTGTCAGTTTCGTTTTTTGTGCCCATGTTGACGTCATAAAATATCAAAAAACATTGATATTTTCCTTTGAACATGTGCAGATTACTAAAGATTTCGTCCTCACTGCGTGCGCAATACTGGTTAGTGAAATTTACAAAAAGTGTTTATCGTGACTGATATGCCAACTGACTGAATGCAGGAATTTTCTTAACAGCAAACTGCGTAAAATAGATTAATCAACAACTTCCCATAAAACTTGTCTAAAATGAAACTCAGCTTACCCATCTCATTCCCTTCAGCATTAACAGCAGCTAGTGAATAATATAGATCCAAAGCAGTCTGAATGGTGGGATAGAAGTTTGTGAGGTAGTCTTCCATGCTCATGACAAATACACCAGCATTCTTGTTTCCATAATCTGCTACAGCCTTACAGAATGAAACAACCAATAAACATACAAATAACAATGTACATCATAAACAGAATGATGAGTATAACCTATACATGTAGTACAAATTGCTTATACAGAAGGAAATCATTACAAAATAACGTATAATTATAATTAACCGAGCTATTGTTCAGTTAATATGGCAAAGTCAAGGTTTTAGATTTTCCCATAAAGACCTCATTCTTGGTTAATACTGTAAGTAGTTATTTATCAAAAATTTAAACAACAGAACGTTGTGTACATCACAAACTTGCCATGTACATGTTATTTATTGATGTATCTATTAGTTTTTTTTAGCCTGCATGCATGAAATACAGTATACTCAGCCAGATTAATTATATTGTGCACATATGTGAATCTTTTCCCCAAATTTGTCCCATTTGCAAATTATTACTAACAGAATACTTGGACTTGTTTAATATTAAAATACAAAGTACACATTTAAATCATGTACCTGTTGGTCTTCTGTTATTACCACAAGAGGTACCACTTGGTTTAAATGATCATGGTACCAGACAGCACCATAATAAACAGATCTGCCAAAAGGACAACAAAAATGTAAAAAAAGTGACAAAACCTGTCACCATACTGGCTATACTTACATCCAACCCTTGAAGTACCAGGAGCGATCAAGGTCACATAATAGCGGGAAATTGTCTTGAGCTCATTGGGTTCATTGTTGAAATTTATAATTCTCGAAGCTAGCACTGTCAGAAATGTATACACTCAGTCAGGTTATTTAGGAGAATTTTTCTATTGACCATGAAGCTGATATAAGGATTATTTTCAGGGCTGTCACCCGTAACACCTGCTATGGCTGAGTACACTGTATGTTTAATGGGTCCTTGATGTTACAGGTGAGCCTGCCACTAAATGATGCAATTCACTAAAATGGTAACAATTTTGTTATGCCATACAGGTGTGAAGATCAAGGCTACATGTACAAGTGACTCAAAACTTAATAACAGCCCTGATTTTAATTTTTATACAATTATTGTCAGTTATATGATTGTCTCTAATGTGTACTGATTATGTCTACATGTAAGTGTCACGGTCCTAATTTAAAAGTTGCCCACCTCCACTGCCACTTTTCTAAAGACTCCCCTGGCTCCCGAGGAACATGTGCTCCATCACAGAACTCATTGCTGAATATGATACACTGTTGCCTATTGTCATTAACAAGGCTTTTGAGCTGAGAATACAGCTTTCTTCCTCCTTGATGTTGAGTCTGAGAAAAGGTTTGATCAGTAACTCAAAGTTAACTGTACATGGCTGTTTATGTTAACATGCATGTACATGTAACTACACAATCATGAGCAAGCTAGTGTGACATAATAATTATCTAGTTTTTGTTAATATGCAAGACAAAAGAAGGCAAGTTTTCTTTTCACAAGTTTTGTCATGAAACTCATCAAGTACATGTAGTAAATGTCACTCATATGTACAACTCAGCAAACTCAGCCCTAAGGGAGTCATTTTGTTTCTTTTGTGATGTACGTTTGTGGTGCCAAGTTCAGTGCTGGAAATAATTTTCTTCTTTAACAGGACATGTGTCCTTTCAAATCTTCATTTTGGTCGGACATCTTATCAATTTGACCGGACATTAATTTCCGTAATTGATTAGCGTAATCAATTAGCATAAGAAAATGTATCAGCATACTGTAAAGATTTTCAATACAAATCGTTCAACACTGTATTCAAATTTGGTTTATTTATCACTTATGATTAACTAGATTAACGTTATACAGGGCCCCCGTTGATACCAGTCCTGCGACTGAAGGGGTCACCCTGTTTAAAT
>Ga0126339_10002736_pt1 | contig 12694 bp, 6 predicted proteins | sample OrbTmetagenome_2_FD_92532 | JGI IMG/M metagenome (GOLD analysis project Ga0126339, IMG submission 92532) | Coral microbial communities from Petempiche,Puerto Morelos, Mexico - Orbicella T R C metagenome | ecosystem: Host-associated > Invertebrates > Cnidaria > Coral | place: Petempiche,Puerto... | reverse complement strand
AATGTTGAAAGATTAACTTGAGTTATTTGAGCCGGTATAAACACTGAACGAATGTACCAAGGTTAAGTAACTTGACCTTAGTAACTGTTTACCTTGGTAAAAGCTCAAATGTAAACACAGCATAAGTTAGTAAATTAAGTTGGTGAAGCATCACACCAAAAACTATAATTACCGGTATAGCAAAAGTTGCTTAGATTACAAAGAAAATTTTCCAAATAAATAACTGTAAGTCCACTGAGAAAATATATAAATAAATATTTATGATTAATAAATGCACCTATGCCCTTCCTTAAAAGTCAACGATCAAGGACCAGACCGTTGATGATGTAAATTAAACGGTCAATTAACTTTGTAGGTGATTTACAGCGCCGTATAACTGTGGAGGCAAGCCGGTCCGATCATGAAGGACCATGAAGGGACAGTCGCCCCTATATTTTGTCATTTTGGCAAGAAACACTCACGGCACATATTTCTCTTGTCCATCTCTAGAAATTTCCTCCACTTCATTTTCCAAAAGGCTTTCTATTGCGATATCCACAGCCAAGCGAGACGCCATTTTGAAAGATTTTGACATCCCGAAGTAGCGCATGTCATGGGATGATGTTATGGATCTAAAATCGCGGGCTCGTACATGCAGGTGTGAAATTGAAAAAACATGGCGAGCTGAGATGGCGATCTTTGAACAGTTGGGCGTCAACAGTTTCCCTACTGGAGGTGAATTTAGTACAATTTGCTGAAAAGGTTGGTCAATTTTAAGCGTATAATATTTGTACGTTTACAACATAAGCTTTTTGAGTTCCCGTTATAAAAAAGACAATATTTGTTCGTCATTCAATCGAGTTATTTTATAGTAACGCGAGTAGAATTTTTGGATAACGAGAAATGCTGTGGGAATACGAGCGGAAGGCAAGTAAGTGCCTCCGCAGATTTTTTCGAACTCTCTGAAACTTTCATAAGACTCCACAGAAACACAGAGGAATTGCTTTCTATTTCTTTTCGACTAAACTACGAGGAAAAGACATGATTTCGATTATCAAAAAGGAAATGCCATTGTTTTAGGGGAGATGTAATCTGATTGGCTGGGCTATCATACACTTCCAGCCATTTTGTATACAGTAGAAAGACGTCATATCCAAATTGGTGACAAATCAATCAAAACCCTATTTGAACGAAATTAGTAAGAATTTTTTCTATCCCGTGAGCAGAAGTCTGCTATTTCCTCTGTTTCACTCAAAAAAAAAATGATGGCTGCAAATAGTTGTTGCTAATCGTGTTATAGTATCCTGCTGTTTAGGTTTTTTTGTTTTTTTTGGCGACCAAAATTTTTCTGTTAGTAGCCAGCTGGCTCCCGAACAAAAAAGTTAATTTCAAGCCCTGTTGTTAAAATATTGCCTTATAGAATTTGACACCACCTACGATTTGTGTTTTGCTAGTACAAATTGTGTTAGCTTATTTCTCTTGCAAGATAGTTTAACTTTTAAATTCCCCCTGAACTTCAACAAGATTTCTGTTGTTCTGTGCTTCCAAAGGATGTAAAATGCAACACACAAATTAAACATGTTCAGGCAATCAAAAACCTGTCCAATGTAGGCAGCCGAACACCCTATATAGATTGTGTCAGGTCAGATATCGTGCTGATAGCTGGTCAGAGTCAGCACTGTCGTGCAACAATTGGCGTATGGTCGCCAAACTCCAGCAAAACATGTGGATACTGGAACACAGTTAACAATGGCAAGTCCCTGACAAAACTAAATCGATGACCAGTGACATTTAATCAATGGGTATTATCAATGGGTAATCAACTTATTAGTCTTTGATTATTGGCAATGATCATTGAGCAATGAATGACCAAAAATTTTTCTTGCCTATTGGTTACACATGAATACATTGATTACTCCTCAATGTCATAGATTATACACTGATGCTATCGAATACTCATCAATTACTTACTGATTACCTGTTGTTTACTGAATGATTGCACATATTGTATTATGCTGCACATCTATTATAATTTTCCAGCATTTTTCTTTATTGCAGCTGACTTTTCTTCCCTAAATTTGTATGTGAATTATGGTGTGAGATGATAATAATAGGCAAAGAGAAATAGTACATGTACCTTGAAAAATTTCTTTATTTTATTTCTTTACAATTTTTGATTTGGTATTGGGCCTACTCTCTTATCTACTATCACCTCATAGCGGGTCGTACAGGGGTATTCTTGTGATGTGTAATTAGCTGATTTTATTTTTCATGAAATATGAATGTAAGAAATTATTCTTCATGATCCGTGTCCTGAAGGTTTTGTTTGACCCATGAAGACCTTGAATTATTAAACGATATTTGTGATTTCACCACTCTATTCTTTGTGATTTTGAGACACAAGTCCAGTGAAAGATTTGATGTTTCTTTGGGCTGTTACTATACAATGTATGAAGTGGAAGTATGGTTAGAGTCGTATATCGAGAGTGATTTAGGTATGCGACTTAGCCTTTCACAATTTTGCTTTCTTCAAATACTCTTTCTAGTGTAAGAGCAGGGTTTTTAAAAAGAGTTCCTTGCTTATTTTCGTGATTTGGAAAGTGAAATTTTTATTTCCATGGTCAGCAATTGGCTATTTTTTTCATTCGTGAACCATTTCAGAGACCCTCCTGTACAACCCTCCTCATAGTCATAGATACTTCCAGTCCATAATCTAATTGTTAAACCGAGTGCAGTTACCAGCACAGTCTTCTTTACAGTGTGTTTTTGTTAGTAATAGTTGCAGAATATTTTTCATTATTTTAGCTATGGTTTCCTTCAGTTCTTTGCCTTCTGCATTGGAAGAAAACAGTCCATGCATAGTTTTGAGATCTCCTATGTCGCTAAGCAGAAAGAGGACACAATATTGTGGGAGAGAGTTTGCTTTGGGGTTACTTGCAATTGACTTAAGATGGTCACATTTTTGTGTCTCACTTAAGGACGGTGCCTACTTTTGTTAGTGCGCACACATTCTGCGCATTATGCAAGGCATGGTTTAAGCGCCAGGCGTGCGCTGGGTTGACATGATGCAATCAACTACGCTACCAAGTACACGACTAAATTGAATCAAAATTTTCCTACTGTGACCAAATCAAGTTTAATGAGCCTGTACTTAAACCAGAAACACCAGAACAGTAGCATATCGCTAACCACTAACTGTTAATGTCTTCCAGCTGAAAAACTAGCTGTTATTTGTCAAAAATTATACTGAATTCCAACTGTAAACATGTACCTGCAGATGGCGTAGTACGCGCGCAAAACGAGTTCAAGATAAGCAAATGTTTTACTTACTGGGGAGGTGACAGGAAAAAATGTAACAAGCACCGTAAAAAGTTTAAAAAAGGATCAATAACTTTAAAAAACGCGAAGTTACTCCTATATTTTATGTTATGAAATGGAAGTGGCAAGCCTATTCAGCACGTAATTAGTTTCTGGTTGTGACCAAAAGATATTTAGACTGTATTTTAGCTGAAATGGAGGAAGGCTGTCAGAGATGCTAAAAGTGCTGTTGCAACGATTTTGTTATTAAAAACATACCAAAAATAGTTTTTATGGTACCATTTACCATGTAGTTTTCAGATCTTTATAAATGTGTTTGTTTTTCTGTATGTAAAGGCGAATTCTAAGGAAAGCTATGAAGAAATATCCTCTCCTTCTATTTTCAGAAAAATGCTGATGTCAGCATTTTTGTTGAGATTCAAGGCTAATTATCCCGAAAAAATGCGTGGCTACCCTCTTGTTTCTTTGTGGATTCCGAGAGCCCCTGCAAAGATCTACTTTTTCCGCAAGGTCCTAACCTGGCGCAAAAACCTTTGTATTTAGTAGGCACCATCCTTAAAGGCATAAAGTGGAAGGGGGGTGTTTGACCTTGGAAATCCAGGTGTGAGGGGCATCATTGTAGCTTTCACGAAAATATGTCGGCTGAAGGGGGGTTCAAAAGAATCGTCCCATCCATCAGCGATGATTGGATTTTTTGTGGAAATATCAATAACCAATGTCTGTTGGAAAGTACTGAGAAGGTCCTAGTCCAAATTGAAAACTGGGTCAATTCCAGCCTTTGGGTATACATTTGGTATATGTTTCTTCAATAAAAATTGGATAATTGTAGATTTTTTGTTTTAAACTGAAAATAAGTCACCCGGAAGGTGTTAGTCAAGTTATCTCATTAGTACCAGCATTATGCATAGTTATGGTATTGTGTTATTTTATACTGCTGACTACGGAGCAAGGTTTCTGAATTGATTTATTATGATTTGAACAACGTAAGTAAATGATAAAGCATGTCAACCGAATTTTTGTCAGAATACTCGGCAAAGTTATTTACAAATTATGCGAAACTATTATTACCTATTTATTTAAACATCTTCACCTTATACAGAAGTCCGAGTGTGATTGTGAATAATTTCAGCGTATTTTTAGACGTGACGTCTCACTTTTGTTTACTTTCGGATTTTTCTGCCTTGATTATCAGCATGGGTTAATTGTCATTTTATGCTAATTGCCCTCTCGGGTGATTCAATTTTTCCATGAAACAAAGATGAATTTGCTTGCGGTCGGTGGAATATTATTAAACAGAATCAAACCTGACAAAAACATTGCCCCACGTATTGTTAAATTGTGACACAATGCGATATGAAATTTTGATCTTTGAAATGGAAATTGGCAACATGACACTGAATGCGAAATGCTTTTAATTGATGATATCATTTGTTTATTGTTTTTAAAAGCTTCAGGTTCTCCTTGTCATCTATTTACAGACCAGATCCGTCGCTGAGCGAACCCAGTGAAAGCTAAAGATCACTCATGCGGAACCAATAAGCTCATGGCGTGAGTCAAGTCAGCTGGAAACCCCGTCACGTGACGCGATAAGAAAACAACACTTCTCGAACGCTATTGTGAAGTTCATTCAAATCAAATATGTACGCAGCGCAATAAACACCGGTCGCCTTCAGGAGTAAAATAAATCGTTTTTAATTCCTTCTGGTCGCATTTCTGGACACTATGGATGGCCTATATCTTAAAATAACCCAGGATTTTACACCTGACCCCAAGGAAGCAAGGTTCGGTGGTAAAGATGCACCGATGGCTGTAGAAAAGGGCGATATTATTTTTGACGTTCGGAAACGCGGGGATGGATGGATGTATGGCAAGAATTTAAACAGTGGAAAGGTTGGAAAATTTCCTGAAAGTTGCGCGGCGAAACTGACTGGAAATAACAAGATGGGGAGCGGCTCGGGAAGTCCAGATTCTGACAAGAAAGACGAGAAAAAAGATGACAGAAAACCCGCCGTAAATAACGAATTAGGCAAAGAGAAGCCCGCGTGGCTTCAGAATCGAACGAATACGCCTATTACGAAGAAAGCGCCGCTTTACCCGAAACCTTTTGCCGGAAATATGAGGCAACCGCAAGAGAAAGAGAAAGAGGAAAGGAAGGAAACGTCGGGTGACTCAGGAGTTGTAGAAGATTCTCCAGATGGAAATTACTGCAATGATGATGAAAAGCCAACGAACCGAGACGCTTCGAAAACCGGAAATACTGTCAAGGATGATAAACATGAGCCAAAGATTGGACTGAGATCTCTTCAGACAGTTCACAAACAGAAACCAGAAGCTAAGGCGACTGAAACCGACCGAGTTAAGGCGATCGGAAGGCCTTTCAAATTGAACTTAAGCAAGAGTGGCGAAGGATCAAAACCGAGTGAACCCAGAGCTGTGCCACGGTTGAATACGAAGAATACAACAACGGCAGCGAGAGACACTCCGCGATCACTACAACCCACGCCACAGGAAGATTTGAACGAAGACCAAAACTACGAACCGATTGAAAAGAGCGAGAAGAAAAAACCTCAGGCCAAAGAAACGCCTAAACCTGTTCAACCGAAGGAAGAACCCAAAACAGCCGATATCACGGCGGCTAAAATTAATCCGATAGGCAACCAAAAGAAAGTTGACGAGAAAACTCAATCAAACGTGACCAACAAGAGCTCTGCTGGGGGCGCTGCAGTTAATATTCAAGAAAACCCTTTGTCGAAGGACGAAGGTAGTATTTATCAAGTACCCAGTGTTGTTCCTCCTAAACCTGCCCGATCGAACGTTCCAGGGTGCGCAGAGTGTAACGAACCTCACATCTACGACACGCCAATGCATTACAAGACTCCACCGTCATCGCCATCGACAGGCAAGCGAGATAACTATGAGCCAACGATCAAGAAACCGAAAGAGGAGAAATATAAAAGAAAAGGCGGTTCGACAAGTCTGAAGCCAACATCATCGGTGATCAGGAAAACGAAAGAGCAGATGAAGCACAGAATGGCTTCTTACGAGAGCATAGAAGCTGAAGGAAGACGCTCCACTGAGAGTATCAAAGATGCGGTGCGCGCGGTGAATGAAACCAAAGAGAAGTTACTAGCGCCGAACAAGCGGCCGAAGATACGAATTTTAATGGGCATGCTTTTAGGATTATTGCTGGGTGTGTTCATATTTTTGACGTTGTACCTCTTGGCTCAATTGCACGTTGTCGTTTGTGTCGTTTCCGCTCTGTTGATTGGTTTTGTTGTGGCTACAATCTTCGGTTTTCTGGACAGGACGCGTCTTCAGTGCATCACGTTGCTTGTCTTTCCAAGCTTGTTTGGCTGTGGCGGAAAAATTTCATTCTGGTTGCTTATCACGTTTTTTATCGTTTCTGGTCCAGCGTGCAATTTCATTGACAATGTACGCATCGTCACGCAAAGCAGGGCCTGTGTAATGGAAACGCACAACTTAGGAGTTAATCGCAGTTCTAATCTGTCTGATTTTGTTTTCCTGGATGGAAACAACCATGCCGTTGTACAGCGTGTACTCAAATATGAGAACATTTCGCACGCGGCGAGGAATTACATTGAAACTACTTTGCTGTCATCATCTGATCGCCAAGATAAGTCGTTTAAAAGCAATTATTCATCTGAGGTCATTTGCATGAGTTATCTACGTCGCGCATACAACATCTGTTCAAGTGAAGTGGACAACATGTACACCAACTGTATACGACTAAAGGCTTCAGTGAAATGCGAATTCCTGATGCCGAAGAACGCGTGTGATCACCTCTCTGACGCTCAAATCCAAGAAACGTGCGAACACATAAACAGCGCGAGTAACCACACGCTATGGCAAATTAAGAAAATTTTGGAACAAAGCCCCGAACGATTGAGAACAAAAGACATGCCTCCAGACAGTGACCATGCTACCATTATGGCGGGAGAGCTATGTGGATTTGTCAAGATTATCGCAATGCTGTTGCCTTTGCTAGCGTTCCTTGTGTTGTACGAAGCATACAGGTATCACAAACTGTACTTGTCCTGGAACGAATTTGACAATCATTTTCTTACGCTTCGCTTTAAAGCGATTGAGGACATGCGCAAGGCGAGCGGAGCCGCTGACTTGTTGGTACCTTTGAAAAAGGCTGAACTTCAGAAATTCGTTCAACCAACGGCCTGCCAACTGGCCAAGTCTGAGAAGCGAAGCATGCTGAAATATCTGCTGTTTTACTTCATTTACTTGATGTTCGCACTGATGATCATCCTCTTGGATCATTACTTCTTTGTTGTGATCACTGGCGATAACGAAGTGCAGTCCAATATTTCCAAGAGGTGTAATGGAGATCTCAAGAAGTTAAAGAAGACGTATATTATAATCCTATCTTCTCTGTTTGGAATCTTGCTGTTGATTATCCTCCTCCAAGCTTTCATCCTTCGCTTACGCCGCCTGATCTCCTCGCGTTTCTATCCAAGGAGAGAGAGAAAGCGTATCGCTTACCTTTACTACAAACTTCTTGAAGAACGTAAAACATTTTACAAGTCAGTCATTGAGAGTATGAATAACTTCTCCGAAGAAACTGAGATGCTCAATAGACTGGACGCAGTGTTGGTTCTTTGTAATACCTTCAGCTGGGTCAAAGCCGTGTTTGAGTTTGTTGGCATCAATATCCGCAGGTGTGCTGTGTGTGGAACGGGGCTGAACAAGAAGTACCTTTACTGTGACACTGAGGACTGCGATGTCATCTACTGCCGAACGTGCTTCTGGGACCTGGAAAACAAGTGCCTGGGGTGCATGCGCAGTAGCAAGATGACGTCACGTTCGTCAAGTTTGAGTGGCCAATCACAGAAGAGAAAGAACGATTACGTCAAACCTGTTTGATTTCACGATTAACATTGTTGTCCAGAACATCAGCCAAGCTATCAAGCAAACTGCCTAATAGCTGCCTATGAGACCGAATTGAGGGGAGTTGGCCCAAGTATTTAAACAATAGAAAACTGCGCTCTTTATAGAATAGTGACCTCGAGAAACATATTGAAGGAGATAACAACAAACGTTTTGCGCATATTTTAACAACAACCGTTTTGCGCATATTTCTTGATTAGTGCCATTTAAATTTACGAATTGTCAATGCGTTCGGTTTTCGTTAACTTTAAGTAGCTGATGTTGTTGCTTACAGTTTTACGGAGTTAGAAATCAAGGCTTAAGTTATCATCATTTACAAGAGTAAGGAGCAAAACAACGAATATACGATTTTTGAGATGAAGAACAGACTATTTAATGCTAAAGATAAAAAGCGGATTCGTAGTTGTGAGGAAAAAAGAGTAGAAAGAGGAACTGAAATAAGGATTTTCCCGCGTCGTTCTGGCCTTGACATGCAGTGAAGCTTCCCCCGTTTGGATCACTCTTTTTCCTGACTTATAGGCGGACTTCGCGTTCAGGTCACGCTTTCTCCTGCCAGGGTCACACTTTCTCCTAGGGTCACGCTTGCTTCGGCTTTATTTTAACACTACAGTGATCCAAAGGAGCTACTGGTCAGTTTTATTCACTTATGGATCTGACAAAACACGTTATGTGTTGAAAATACTTCGAATAATTTTATGCACGACAGCAATTTGTGAAACATGTTTGCCTTGCTTTGCTTTGCTTTGCTTGTTAACATGTTTAGCAAAATTTCTTAATTTGATCGGAAATGATATCGTCAATAAAGGCCATGAAGAGTTAGACTGTTTTTTTCGTGTTGTCGAGTTTGTAACCTGCGGGACAAGTGGTTTGAGGTTCCTTCGAAGAAAAGCTGTTTTAAAGCGATTTTTCCTTGTATGGGGTCGTGTCAAGCACCCAACACCCGTCCCCACCCCCCCCCCCTCCCCTTTCTCGATTTCCGCCGCTCTTTTTCGTCCGGTCTACGCTCCTTCCCGAGAGGAGACGGCCGAACGCGTGAGCGGCAAAGCATGTCTTAAATCAGTTGAACGGTTTGACAATTTTTGCAGTTTCTGACACGAAATTCACGCATGATTCAAGAGGGACATTTGTAAACTTCAGCATGCTGCGAAGCCCATAGCTTTGTAAGGGAATCTGGGTGGGGCTATAACTTAGGGCGGTGATATCCGGGGAATGCTTAAAGAAACCTTATGGAAAAGAGCTGGCAAGGATTGGATGTGCAACATTTTTAGCCCCACTACACTACTATTTATTGTCATCGGCTTTAGTAGTACACGGGCTCAAAGGCACGAAGGGCCAACCCTCAAACGTTTTGCCGCGGCACGACTTTTCACAGTCGAAATTAAGAGAGCTCATCTTGACCTTTTTCTCTTTGACGCCTTTTTTTACCACTAGATCTGCCTTTAGTAACCACTTATTGTGGATTTAGGCGAAAATATTAGAAAATCCAGAGCTACGTAGAGACTGCTTTTGTTTTTGTTTTTTTAATTGATTTATCGATACTTGTTCTGTTTTGATTGGTGGCTTTTTGTCTTATCGCCGTTGAAATCCAGCTCAATTAATTTACTGACAGCTACAGTCATGTCAGTAGAGGGCTCCTGCCACAGTACAGTACAGGGAGCGGAAAGAAGACTGTATGTCTGCTGATGCATGGTCATATCTGCTCCGACCAGAATTATTTATAAAATAAATTAAACCAACTCCTTGAAACGATTAGGATTCTCTCGGCTAGGGTAACAAAAGAGGCCTTATTATCATCCTCTGGCATGCGGGGAAAAAGCTCCCCCCCCCCCCACCCCCCCTCCCCGAACCTTTCTGGCAAGGTATTTTTAATTTGCTTCTTTGTTTGTTTTTTGTCCAGGTTTTGAACAATAGGTTTCTGGCGGGCGCGTGTCGGTATGCTAAGTCGTAGTCGGGTTCGGTCGATCGGCCGAAAGAAGAACTTGCAGTCGCCGCGCCCGCAATTGTTATAGTTTGGCTCTGCGGAGTTTTAATGAAACTGGAAAATCCAATATGGCGGACGAAATGGAAGAAACCCCTCTAAATTTATTTTCTCGTTTCGGTAAAGTTTTCGTTTGGAACGCAGACGATGCGCTTAAGATACGTTCAAAATATCGCATAGTCGGCTCTTTGATCGGCTCGTTCCCCCAAAGACCGAGGCAAAATCACTGTTTCTCCTTGCCGCTTCTCCTTTCGGAAGACGAGGCCACACTGTTGCTTCACAAAGGACTGGCAAGAATCTGTAATACGCCGAAAAGTTTCCCTGCTCCGTCAAAGGAGGAAGTTGAAACGTTTAATGAGCTACGTCGTGATAGCGTGGTTAAGCAAATTGAATTGTTTCAAAGAGGACGGGAAGAGAAACGACTGGAATTAGCGAAAGTCATCGAGGAAGGAAGGCGAAGAAAACGAAAGCGCAAAAAAGGTGATAATGCAGGACAGGAAATCCTCGCCGCAAAAAAACTGAAAAGCGAAGAAATAAGCAATAAGAAGGCTGAAGAATGCACGGAGGAACAAGAGATTACTCAGTTAAATGTAAAATGTGATGAAGGCAGCATTGCCACAAAAGGAGATCTGGATACATGCAGCAGAGCTGAAGTTATGGAATATTACCCAGGGACGCCTCCAACTCTAGATTATAAAGAACAGGAAACCAAAGATAGGCTTCAAGATAAAAGTGATATTAATTATGAAGAAACAAAGCCTTTTTCAGAACTGGGAACTTTAATTCACATTCCAACTGTAATGCCTCAAAGATTTCAGTCATTTCCTTCTGTGGGTTGGACATACCCTCAAACAGAAAGTGAAAAGCTACATTATCGTGTATTTTTAGACCTGTGGGAGAAAGGTTATTACTTAACAACTGGTGCCAAATTTGGAGGTGATCTGCTTGCATATCCAGGAGATCCCATGAGGTATCATTCATTTTACATTGTTATAATTATCCCTTGGGGAAAGAAAGTCACTCCATTTGAGATAATCTCAGCTGGAAGACTGGGTGCTACTGTTAAGAAAACAGCTCTTCTTTGCTCGGTGAGTGACACTAATGAAGTTGTGTACACATCTGTGAAGTGGAGTGGAATAAGCTAAATATATGAAATCACAAAGTGTCGATGATGCAGTTCTACATTAAGGCCCTGTTTATGAGGAGGTAGGATAATCCTATTGCTAGGGTTACCCTTGCAAAACGGTTACCCTAGCACTCCCACAATTATTCTTTTTTTCATAGATGTGTTTACAAGGGAGGTAGGGTTACCCAGGCACTAGGGTAACCCTAGCTGAGCACTATGGTTACCCCACCTACCTTGCAAATGTTCTGCTAGAGACAACTCAACTACCCAGGACAACTTTAATTGGGCTCCAAGAATCAAAACATGGTAATAATACTGGCAAAACAAACAAATTGTGACTTCATAAAGATTGTATTCATTCAAAATCCTTTTGGTTATTCTTTGGATGGAACAAATTTCAAATAATGGCTTTTTGTAACAAAATTTTTTGCAATAATGTTTGTTGCTACGGTCACTGCTACTGTCAGGGATTTTGAGTGAGCTTAGAAATAGAAATGATTTCAACGAAACTGAGAAACTATCAAATTCAAGTGAAAAAGGTATGGGCAATAAAGTTATTTTCAGTTATGAATGTTATTTACCAGGTTAACTAAAGCGTGACTGGCCAGAGTTCTCCCAGGTAACAGGGTAACCCTGCCTGAAAATTTTGCTTGTAAATGCGGGTTATCTTTGACCCTCTTGCTAGGGTAACCCTAGCACTAGGGTTACCATTCCTGCTTGTAAATAGGGGCCTAACAGAAAAATATTTTCCCCATCCCTAGTCCAGTTCTGGTCCTTTCCACATTAAAACACATGTAAGGAAGTAGTACTGCGTGAATCACAAAACAGTGGGTGTAATATCAGTTTCCCAAGTGAAATCTGACATGAGCTAGGCAACTGATTACATTAAATGTGTAGACTGCTGATTTTATAAATTCCTCTAAGAATGGTCATATAGTTGGCTCCGTCACACACTTTAAGAAGTGGAAGGCAATCCACAAACAAGTTAGGAGCCAGTCATACTATGCTTGATATACCTCTCTTTGTTAATTAGTCAAAATGGAACTGTACATGAATAATGTATGCTCTGAGGTGTGCATAACTGTCATAAGTTTTGCCAAACTAAAGATTTTGATTCAATTTTACAAAGAAAACTATTAACATTATCACAATTACACCATAGGGAAGAATCTGGGTTATAACATGAAGTGTGCATATATATATATATATATATATATATATATATATAAAACGGTTATAAAATGCCTCAAGCCAACAAAGAATGCCACTGCCTCAGGAGGATCAATGAAGATTCACAGTCCAAGCCTCACCGCAAAAATGAATTTAAAAACGTTTGATAAAGCAAGGACGGACAACTTCTGACGGTAAAAAAAGTT
>Ga0126339_10002734_pt1 | contig 12694 bp, 7 predicted proteins | sample OrbTmetagenome_2_FD_92532 | JGI IMG/M metagenome (GOLD analysis project Ga0126339, IMG submission 92532) | Coral microbial communities from Petempiche,Puerto Morelos, Mexico - Orbicella T R C metagenome | ecosystem: Host-associated > Invertebrates > Cnidaria > Coral | place: Petempiche,Puerto... | reverse complement strand
GGGCATAGGAGAAAATGACAACAACAGAAAGAAGGGGTTGGATGTAAAATTTAATATGTGTGGGAATGCCTTGTTTGAAAAGCTTCAGAAATTAAAAGAAGACCATGTTCGTCAGGGGCAGTACTTCTTTGAGTACCTTAAGTTTTCCTGGACTCGGCAACGTGCGATGTATGCCTTAATGAAGGTTGTACAAGAGGTGTTCCTGTCCAACGTTCTCCAGTTCCAACCCTAGATGCTACAGTACTTCGCCTGGAAAGTATTTACTATTCACTACGGCAACGTCCACTGGAGACCAGATCGACAAGTTTCTCCCAAGTGTCCAGATTAAGAGATTGTTCAACGAGGGAAAATTGCCCTCTTCGGAAGAAATGTCTTTGCAAGAGGTATGTTCCCAGTACACCGTGGACGAGACTGAATGTAAAAGTTATGTACAGCACCTTGAGTTCCTCGATGCCAAAGACAAAAGAAGAGTAAGAATAAGGAACACTCTTCCGCTTATTTCTTGGACAATTTAAAAAGATGTAAAGCGCTCACCAACAAGCAGCTGAAAATGCATCTAAAGCGAAAAGGTCTTAAGATAAGTGGAAGCTAGGCTGAGTTGATTGATCGAGTTTTCACCCACGCACGCGGGAACCTTAGTGACAGAGATGCTGTAGAAGATTATGAATCTCCCAATTCATGAGAAGACGACACAAGCTCAGAGTCCAGTGATTCTGAGGGGGTATGACTTAGTTTTGGGGCATATTTCTCCCCTTTCCCAGCCCCACCCTGCCCCCCCCCCCCCTTCTCCAGGTAATTATTGCACAGTCCCTAAATTGTTGTATGTCTCAGCTGACTGTGATCAGTCAAATTAGCAGGCTGCATTCTACTGTTCTGGAAGCTGTTTTTGACATCAGACTGCCCGGTCTCGTGATTTAAGGCCAGGTTTTCTCAACGCTCATGACAAATAAGAGTGACTGTAAAACTTTTCGTTTTATAGCCCACAAGCTTTGCGCTTGGGCCATAGAACGAATGGGAAAAAGCTTTGTGCCCAACCTACAGTATGGACCTTAAACTCGGTTTGTAAGAGTTATATTTTTTCTGCAGGAATCCGATGTAACACGGTGACTAAACTCTCAACCTGTTGTCTTTGAGCCAGGCAATAACAAAATAGACGCAATTAGGGAGACTTATGGCTGCATTATCACGATGATAGCTGGACATGGTTGTTAAGAGTTTCTGCTAAACAACAGTACAGTAAGTTAACACACAATTATTACTAACCATCTGGAGTCTTCATCTTTCTATCAGTCACTATGGTTACTGTTTTCTTCAAACAGTGGAACTTTTCCAATGGAGTTTTGTACTATAAAATGACAGATAAAAACAAAATTAGGGAAATAAAACTAAGAAATCATAGCATCATGTTTGTTCTCTTGAAGAAAAAGGAAAAAACAAAAAAAAAACAAAAAAACAGACATACCCTGTTCAGAAATGAAAGAGCTCTTTTTCCCCTAGGTAGGTTGGTGCTAAAAACGAGAGAAAAGACAAACAGAGAAGAATAAGAGTTCATCCTTAAACTCTGATCGTGGTTTTGCATATAACATAATTATACATTATTTATTTCATTATTATTAATAGCAACTCTCACAAACTGCGAAATCCAATACAATATACATAATGTCTCAGTCTATACTTACCGCAACTGCTCCTTTACCCCCAGGTCTTTGATTTGAATTTCTGCCAAGTTTCGAGTAGTTTTGTTCAATACAGCATCCTGGGAAGGAATGAAATCCAAGATTGTCAGCTGAACTTGTAACCCATACCTCGCTTGAGGAACTTCACTAGAGTGCTATAACTGTGCAATAATTAAAGATGATTTCCAAACCCCACTGCACAGTCTGAGCACCCCAACGTTTGTGAGTATCACTCAGTGGAATGTACTGTACTGTAAAATGATGTTTTTCATTAAGATCCTGTTGCCTCATCTTTGAGGCACTTTAAATTCTTTTTCCAAGTTTTTTTGATTTTTAAAGCTACAGAGTTATTGAGTTATTTTCATCAAGTGATATAAAAAAGAATGAGGCATAAATCTTCACATCCCTAATGGTGATTGACATGAAATTTATGTCATGTATCAAGCGGTTGCAAAATGCTACGGTTTGTGCCATCTTACGTGAATCAAAGCGAAAAAACATATTAAACAAACTTTCAAGAATGCACATTATGGACTGGAAATCATCTTCAAGTTCTATACTGAACTGTACTGATGGATGAAAAATTTAGAGAGAATGTGACAACAAAGAAAACACTAAATATACAATAAAACAGATCTGATTCAATACAAATAATAGAGTCGTCTCAGTGGCTAAATTATTGCAAACTGTCACCATGCTTATCATTCACCTCCTTTCCAATTATGGAGCTGATTCCTTTAAAGAGCTGGTCATGCAGTTGATTCATCACATATGTCTTGAGAAAAGCACAAACAAAAAAATTAAAACAACAAGTCAATTTTTAGCATAACCTGTGATCAAGCATTCTTTTTTGTTTTGGCAAATGAGGAAAGGGAAAATGCCTGATTTCCCCTTTCTCCGTTTGTTGAATGAAGTACAAATGATGGCAGGTTATTTTTAGAAAGGCATTACAAATGTACATGTACATAATTTTGCACTGAACTGATAGGACCAAAATATGTTCTCACAATAATCTTCTTGAACCTTCCACTATCAGGTGCACAAACTTACATTCTCAAACTTGCCACAAGCTTCACAAAAGGAAAATTTGATTATGTTGGAACAAAGCCTCAGACAATAAAAGGTAAACTTCACTTATTAGTTACAGTTTTACTTGGACTTTCCATTAAAAGTATAGTAAATTTATGACCTTTGGGCCATTCAATTAATCTGTTTTCATGAAAGAATAGTAAATAACTATCACTTCATGAATTTGGTGGATTTTGGTTACCGTGTTTTTTCATACACGAGAACATACAGTACATGCACTCTTACTTAAACACATGCTGACCTACCTCAATTGCAAGTTTGACATTGTCCATGTAAATGGTATTATGTTGAGCAAGTTTTCTCTGAGGAGAAAAAAGAATTCTAAATATGAAACCAAGATCACTAAGTACACGCATAAATAATTATCCTGAGCACAATATTCTTTCACTTGTCCATTTAACAAAATTAATGTACTTGATATTACTAGTAGCAATCAGAGATTATAAGAGTGCATTCGACGCCCTCACTTTAAAACATATACCTTAAATAAATGATTTCACTAGCTGACTTAACCCTTTGCCCATTGCTAAAATCAAGATTTTTCAGCAGCAACCGAGGTTTTACAGTCAGATATGCATAATGTCAAAGTCCATGCTAGTGTAGAGGTCACAATTTGTTGATACATTGCGTGACGCCACCAGTTTCTGTAGACTCACAAGTTTCATAGAATAATTGCGTACATTATTCTATGCTGAAAGCACGAATTTAAGCTTGCATCTGCAATCGTGTGCTCGTTTATCGTAAACAAACTATTGACTTTTACAGGGTTACACGTCTGACCTACTCCACTGCAGTGTCCCCAAACAGTGTTAGATAATGTACTTACAATATGGCTGTTCTTGAGTGCTGCTTGCATAGCTCTTGTGTAAATTGCATGAGCTGCATCCTATCAATATTTGTCACAGAACGTCAGAGAAAACATAATAATATGGTGTAGTACTAACTACTTATTAACGTCCGACGTTCAGTCTTAAACAGGAAAATCTCAAACCATGACATTTCCGTATTGACTAAGCAATAGTTAACGTAGTCAATATGGCAAGGCCAAGGTTTGAGATTTTCCCGTAAAGACTTAAAGTCTGAGGTTATCAAGTTGTTTATTGCACGGTTTTCTACTTTGTTTTGGCAGGCCCACCACTGGCCTGTGGGCATTACAGGAGAATAATTCCCTAGAATTAACCCATCAGAGCATACCTTATTGTTACAAACACAAGCCATATAATAAAAGTTTTTAATGAACAACTGAATAGTATGGTGTAAAGAGCTATAACCCTCTTCTAAGTTCTGACTGGCATTACAAACAGCTGTACAATTCGCATCTGGTTGGTATTTTCTTGAACTGCTACACATTAAGGATTTATTCATAAAATGCACAAAATGAAGCAGATTTGTCGTAACCTATGCAAACCAAAATGCCAGCATTTTTTACGACTTTCCTTATTTCAACTGGGCACAGAAACTCAAAGTTTACACCAAATCAAAAAATTCTGATACAGTTTTGATTTATTCTGCTTCTATTTTTATTCCCTTGATTTTGAGTGTTTGTATTTCCTTTAAAGGTGTGATTTGAAAATTGTAGAATAATGCATAATGAGGTATGCATTTTTAATGTACTTACCATTAAATGCCGTAAAGACTCTCCTTCAAGTTGCTCATAAGTTGAGTTAAACAATACTAAGATATTGTCAATCAGTTTCTGAGATTGTTTGTTACCTAAAACAGTATATAATTATTACATACTGTTAGCGTTTACTGGAATGTACTATTTGATTCAAACCTAATTACAACAGGTCACTATAATTGCATTTAAAACTTACACATATGGACAGTTACACTAAAATATCTGTAGACTATATCTCTAGATTATATCTGCATATTATTTTCTGTATAAGGGCCTATGAGCTTTACCCTTGACTCCTGGGTTGTCTCAAGAGCTAGACAGGGCTTGAAAAAAGTGCCGTGCAGTGGTAAGGAACAATTAGATTTTCCTGCTGGGCAAGTAATTTTTCATTTTCACTTGCCCAATGGGGAAGGGCCCAGGCAATTATAAGCCAGCTTTATTAAGAAAAAGTGATCTAAGACTTTTTATCTAATTCAATATCATAATGACCATTAATTACAGTATGTTACATGTACATATTGTAGCCAAACTGTCTAAAAAATTACTTCTGATCATTAGAACATGGAACATACATTGTAGGAGCATTCCCTGCCTGTAAAAGCATATGTTTTAGGCATTTCCCTCTGAACCTCATTTCTTTTTGAATTTTTTTTTTGGCTTCTCTTTAGTTTGAGGATTTAGTGAAATTCCAGTTGCATTTATTGCATTGGTTTGTAGCAAAGTAAGATCTAAGTTTTTGAGTTGATGGATTTACATTTGAACTGGCATTCTTTATTAATAATATTAATAATATATTATGATGACAGTAATTATTTGAGGAAAAAAACACAAGCAAGCACATTGTTCAAATGCCAACAAACCTGCACTATTCCAAAGGAAATCATAACATCCTTGTAACGACTCCAGTGATGTCACAGCTGGCTCCAAACTACCCCCTGTAAAACAAGTTGCAAGTTATTTTGTTGATACAATTAAAGCATACACTGTTAAGGTGTGCAAAATGGCACCTGGAAAATTGTGGGTCTTGGAAACTCTTGATTTGATCTCAGAATCTGGGAATCTCGTGTGATGTGTCCCATTTTCCTGTGTTTCTTTCTCCTCTGGAGTCTAAAATGATTTAGGTCTCCGTCTCAGATTTTCAAACAATGTTATCAAACTCCAAGGCAAGCCTTGGATTTTAACATTCATCACCCCTCTTAAACCTTTCAGTCCCAAGTTCAAAACGTTAATTCTTTTTACTGACAGCCATACAGTTCTTTTAATATTATCAGTTATGAAAATTGGGTGGTAGATCAAAACATTATAACTTAGCTTCAGGAGGATTTTCTTTATTCTCATCACTTGTTTGCTTCAAAAAATGTAATGGTATTGTAATGAGAAATTAGATTTTGATAACTGACAGGATTAAAGGGTGAAACAAATTTATTTTGTTAAGACTGTAAAATAATCCAATTTCTACATATATATATTTACATGTAACTAGTCAGACACCGACATCTGCATTGGGGAGTGAAATACACTGCAATTTTAAAACCCATTGAAATCCTGTAATTATTTTCCTAAAATTCACAACTTCAAACTCAAGAAGACTTAAGTTGCAATGGCTTGACATACACAAGCTAGATTACTGTACCTATGCCTCCTTCTAATGGCTGGTCAATACACAGCACTGGGAAGCTCTGACTGTTGCTATTAAAAAATGTTTCTTCAAAGAGGACCTGCACCTGTATATTTAAAAATAGGAAAATACTAAATTACATGTATTGCAATCAAAGGAACATACACTAAAATAAAATTAATATGGTTGAATTCTTCCAGTTTTTTTGCTGTTATTATTGTTGTTGTTGTTGTTGTTGTTGTTCAGTACCTTGGAGAACTTTACTTTATAGATACTTCATGAATGTCTCTTAGACTAGTTTGTATAGGAACTCAACAATGTAAAGGTTGAGATTTAATATTGCATGTACTTATATTTGTCAACTCTGTGCATTTCCAAATAACATCTTTCCTCAGTAGATATTTTTATTTGTGGAATGATATTCTTGTCAAATGTGAAATCAACAGCTGTACTTACTGATTTCACATCCTGAAAACCTTCAGTAGTGACTATAAACTCCCCACTGAGTTGCACTTCCTGTCAAAACAAGTAGAATATTGCGCAGTGTTAATTCTAAACAATAAAGTGATAAATTCAAATAGTATACATGCGCAAGTAGTAGCTCTAACAAGGACCTAAGGTCAATGGCTTTCGGTAACATTTCTGTTTTGTCAACTGCAATGCCAGGATTAGGGTTAGTATATTTTCACCGTGTGGACCTTGAGCCGTGAACTCTCAACAGATTTTTGTACATTTTTATGCTAACTACAGAATGAGGGCTCTTCGTATCAACAAAATTATTCAGTGTTATTACACTGAAAAAATGCTAATCTGTTGCATTATAGGAAGAACCCTTATTTCTACATGCGTACTCACAAAATAAAATGTACAAAAAAATGTCAAGCATTCATATTACAATTGTCCTTTCTGAAAAAACTTCTGGATTAAGTTCTATACAAATAGTCTTACCTTGTTATTTAAAGTTCTAAATGCCAAGGATTTCCCCTCTATGGGTTGCAGAACATGATTTTCAACATGATTCATGGTAAAGCTTCCTCTTGGTAAGGTTCCTTGCCTTGGAACACATATCTAAACAGCAAAGGTTATCAAAAAATGTGGTTAGAGTGCTTACAGAGCCTACACAAAAATGTTGATGTAATAGGCTATGTTTGTATTCTTGGTATTGGACTGGCACTAGCTTGCAATGGAGGCTCATGCACAGAATATCATTTAAAAGAGAAAAATGTCATTTGCATTTGAACACTCCCCGCATTAGCCTCAGTTGCAAGCTAGTTCCAGTCCAATACCGAGAATATGAATATGGACCAAATTTATAAGCCAAACACAAAATTTGCTTTGACTTGTAGCCTTCAAAAGGTGATTCGGATGCCCGCATTTAGAGGTAGTAAAAATTTTGACATAACATTTTATTTCAAAATTCTTGGTATAGTTTGACAGCCAGCTCTATAAGCTTTAATTTGATAAAGGGGTTTAGGTATCAACAGTTTAAACCAGACACACAACATCGCTTGGATGTGAAACAATATTCTAAACTAAGGTATACCGTAACCTTAACTATATGACATCTAAATGACAGCGTAACCATACCAGAAGTAATATTTTACAGACGAATAAAGTTGGATTGGAACATACATGTATGCAAAGGGTGGTTTACCAAATAATTTCACCAGCCTAATATATTTTTAGCATTCTAATTATTTTAAGCTGAGGGCCCCAAGTTTATCAGTAACTTAAGTTACTGCAACGGGTCACCCTCATTAAATAAAGTCTTTCACTTCACTTCATTTCACTTCACTTCAGCCTAAAGAGAGTTTACTGTGAGTTGAACTTTCTCTATAAAAAAATATTCAGTTCAGCCATCTTTAAGGTGCCCAATACAGAAACCTAGAATACAGCTACATGTAAGTTTTCCAGTGAGCTTGCATAGTTTTTGTCATCTCTGTATGCAGTCACACAATTTTATTTTTGCTTGCAAATGTCGGTAAAATTTTAGTGGACGGTAACCTCCACAGAGCTGTGAATTGTGACTGTGCAATTCCTTGCAAAGCCCCTTGGCATGATCCCTTGGTTTTCTTATTTGATGGTTGAAACTACTGTCTAAGCTGTCTTCCCGTACTGGCTGGGGGGGGGGGGGGGGGGGGGGAACCCCCTTTTTTGGGAGTATGTATTTGTGCTTTTTTCTGTTTTCTCTCTCTCTTCTTTTTTGTTCTTTTTTTTTTTTTTTTTTGTGTATTATATCTTGTTCGTTCCTTCCCTTCTCTTGGGGGGGGGGGGGGGGGGGGGGAGGGGGGAAACTCCCTTATATGGACTATATATATGTGCAGCCCCAAAGTGTATGGTTTTGGAGTGGTTTGGGTTGAAAAAAGGGTATAGATTTTGGCCATGTTGGTCTGAAATAGGGTATGATTTTACTCTGGTTTGGCATTGGGTATTTTGTTTACAAGGAACTATTTTTTCCCACATCAACATTAGCAAATGTTTAGCCCTTCTTGAATTTTTACTCAAATGGAAGCCATTTCTGGTTTATAGCTGCATTCATATATTTTAGAGTACAGGTTTCAAGGTTTGGGCCACACACACCCTCCAAGTGGCAAATGGAAAATTTCCGGACTGCCAGAGTCGGAGGTGTTTGAAAAATATGCTGGCCGGCCCCCGCACACAGACACAGCGAATACACTGTAGGTGACGTAACCAATATCTTCATTACAAACCAATGCTCTTAGCTACATGTAATTAGCTAGCTACTTCAGTTGTTAAAAAAAGGTAACCACTAACCATTCACTCATTTAACATAGATGAGCACAATAATTTAGAAATTTTTAAATGTTGCGTAGGTGATACCTTTAAGTATAATGCTTGAAAACACACAAAAGCAGGACGGAAATCCGAATTTGAGATAGCTGTACCGGCTAGCTCGAAAAAAAAATTTTGCATGTTCTTTGACAAAACTCTAGGTGAAATATAACAGAACGTCAGACTTACCGTCCATCTTTTGCTGGCTACTTCATCGTACAACTGCTTTTGTTTGGTCTGCATGTACTTGAAAAAAGGATTTTCGCATAAGTCTTCATCATACCCAGAGCTTTGGAGATTAACATCTTCCGCCATCTTGGATTCTGCTCAAAATCACAGACTCGCGCAGAAATTCACACCATTTACTGCTGACACGACAAGGACTTAACCGACTCAACCAACAAAATGGCGACTTCCAGTCAACTTGTACCATAATGTACCTTTTCCGACGAACCCATTTGACAAGAATATGCTAACGCGAACGTTATTCTCCCGGCTTATCTTTGTCAACAAATTTCATGGACATTCCCGATGGAGTTCAAGCTCTTGTTTTTTCTTTCCGGGGCAAGGAGCGCAGTCTGTTGGAATGTGCAAATGCTTAGTAACACAGAGTAAGGTATTGCAGCTTTTTGAGAACGCTAGCAAGATTTTGGGTTACGATTTACTGAGCTTATGCTTGAATGGGCCCGTGAAACAGTTGAATAAGACGGTGAACTGTCAACCTGCAATTGTTGTGGCCTCTCTTGCAGCTCTTCAGGAACAAAAGGTCAATGGTGCCAAGGTATACATTTTTCCCGCTAAAAAGTGATGAAATGAGAAATGCAATGAAAGAGTGAAATTAGCCATAAAACATTGTATTATTCTCACACTTTGACTGGTTTTTACTTATGATCTATTGGGGTACAGATGCTTAGTAACATCAACGTGTCTATTATATACATGTAAAACAAATAGGACATGTACCTTCCTTGTTGCCCTACATCTGTTCTGTAATAGATCACTGACACAGTGGACGTCAAAATGTGGAAAGAACATTTTGATACACTCGGCTAGCTATCGCCTTGTGTCCCACTTTTTCTCGTACCACATTTTTGACGTCTTCTGCAATCTATTACTGAACAGATGCACAGTAACATAGGGTCTATTAATTTGTTGATTATCAAATGTGGTCTGGCAAGAGTTGTAGATCTACAGATAGAGGTCATTCATTTTAAGTCCCGTAAACGGACACTTGAAAGGAATTGGGCCTGAATTTGAGAGATTCTTATAAGCATTTGTAAACTGTATCACTGCTTTTTGTTGCAGTGGGACTGTTAATGCTTATGTTAATGCTGGCTGCAAGTATGGTTTGTTCTTTAATGACAAAGGGCCAGTCTTAGTACTGCAATATACAGTACTATGCACAGGCAGTGATCACTATTATCGTGGCATTACACAAGCAGCAATAATTAACACAAAATAAAATTAGACAAAACAAATTTGTTGGTATTTCTGCACTCCCAATGTTTATTGTAAGCTGGGCAAGCTCCCATTGGCAGCTGCAGAATTATTCTTGTAAGTGGTCAGCTCTAGTTACAGACAGCTTTTTCGCATCCCGAGGGTGTTCGCTTACGAGTGCATCCACTGTATAATATAATTATGTGTTTCTGTAGAGTTGTGGAAACATGGCTTTTAATGAGTATTTTGCAAGTATTTTCGAAAACAAAGCCTTGATAATTATAAGCTTATTATATACAAAAATATCCACTTGAAGTACACTTTCTTCTTCAACAGCGATATCCCAAAGTATATAATTCAGCTGTTGTTCTGTTGTTAAAGAGCTATCAGATCATGTTAAGGGTTAAACACAGATAACTCTTATACAGTGGCTAAGTGGTTATTTTTTTTTTTACAGTAAAATCAGGTTGTCACCTATTTTGGGGTGGTCACCATGTGAAAGGAAATGACCATTTTTTCAGAAAGTCATAATTATCAGTGTAAGAAAAAAATAGTTAATAAGTTTATTTCTGCAACAGTGCAGCCTAATTGATAAATGATTTTTCACACACCTGATACAGGTCCTTGATTGGCCAGATAACCTTGACGTGCAAACAGTTACTGCTGGCTTTAGTGTTGGAGAGTTATCAGCCTTGATATTTTCTGGAGCTCTTTCATTTGAAGATGGTAGGGCTTTCATGATCATTGATATTGATTACAGTCCAACTTCTATTAAGCGGCTACTTTTTAAGCACCACCCCTTAATAAGTGGCCAGTTATCAAAGTCCAGAAATTGTTATCAGTAAAATACTGTGCTGTTAATATAACCCTTATTAACTGGCCACCTCTGTTAAGCACCCATGACCACCCTATTGGTCGTCCTGATGAGGGTTGTCCATAAAATTGTCTTTACCCCTATTAAGCGGCCACCTAAAATTTAATGCCCATAGTTTGGCTTTGCTTTGAAAAAGGTGATGACAGGAAAGAGTCCGAAAAAGAAAGTCAAAACAGATAAAAACTTTTAAGCACACTTTAATTATGACTGTCTTGATGTGATTCCATGTTCACTAAGCAATCAACCAGTTGGGACAAAATACTTGAGGTACACTGATCTCGGTGTAGAGCACCTGAAATTGTTGTCTCTGAAGACAGGTGCATCAGGAAAACAGTGATAGGCCTTAAATGTATGAGCAGCAGCACAAGCCTTGAAGCATGTTTGTATTTGAATAAATTGCTATTCCTACTAAGCCTCATGCTAATTCCTGATGAACCCTTACTAACTGGCTGCAGCCACTCCCCATTTCCTTAGGAGTGGCCGCTTAATAGGGGCCCTGCTGTAATTCTGCAGACAATCCTGCATAGATGATTCAAGAGGGTTTCATGACCAAAATGCTTTGAATGTAATATCTGTTTCTTTTAAGCTTCAAGTTGAAAATGATCGTTTACTGGTGACTGAAATTTTGAATCAATAGTTGATTGTAATACTTCATATAGATTTCTCCAACTGTCAGTGATATCCCAACAGTTTCTTTTCTTCTTTTCATTTATTATTTTAAAAAAAATGGTTCCAGCATGAGTCTACATTGATTTAAATCAAAACCACCCTGGAATTAAAAAAAAATCAATCTGTTAATCATAGATGCTGGACATTGTAATGCAAAATGGTAAGGAAAGTTAAAGAGTTAGCTATCGCAAAAATGTTATATCCATGCAAAAAATTCATTGTGAAAAAGGAAAATTAAGATAATTCAAAGAATAATCAACAATGTCTTGGATATATAATTAAGGACCTCTGTTTTGAAACAGATTCTTTATGTCAAAGTTTTACACACTGTAGGGTAAACTTTCAGTGAGTAATCCAGAAAATCACAGTTTTGGTTCATAATTTCCTTTAACAATTTTGGCTTTTGAGACCTCCCTTCCCTTTTGAATTTCCAAAAAAATTCATTGGAGTTGTTATGGATAGTTTCTGAAACCACACCATCTTCTTTGTTCTAATCAGGTCTCAAAGTGGTTAAAATCCGTGCAGAGGCTATGCAGGAAGCTTCAGATCAAGTTCCGAGTGGGCTGGTGTCAATCATGGGCCATGCAGACCTGGATGTTCAGTTGCTATGTGATAATGCCAAAGAATGGTCCTATAGCAGAGGTACACAAGAGCCAGTAGCTTGTGTAGCTAATTATCTTTTCCCAGGGGGCTGGGTATTGGGAGGTGACAAGTCATCTGTGCAGTACATCCTGGAGTATGGAAAAGCTAAGGTGCGTCTTAGGTCTCTCTGACCCTTAAAGGCTTCATCCCACCCCCCCCCCCCCCAACCCCTTCCCAATTTAATTCTCCCCCCCCTCATTTCTAAAACCCCTCCCAAAATTTATTATACCCACCTATACCTTCATACCCTCTTTTATTTTTTTCATTTTTTTTGT
>Ga0126339_10002733_pt1 | contig 12699 bp, 7 predicted proteins | sample OrbTmetagenome_2_FD_92532 | JGI IMG/M metagenome (GOLD analysis project Ga0126339, IMG submission 92532) | Coral microbial communities from Petempiche,Puerto Morelos, Mexico - Orbicella T R C metagenome | ecosystem: Host-associated > Invertebrates > Cnidaria > Coral | place: Petempiche,Puerto... | reverse complement strand
TGTACCATTGGTAAAGTCTGCATTCCAGCCAAGTGGCCCATCAGGCTCGTGGTTATCTGTGATTTGCAGAAGGGACCGTCAACATATTCACTTGGCCCCTATGAACTAAGTGGCATAGCCCAGTCCCCTGTACACACTGCATACCTACAAGGCTGATCCAGTAAGATAGGCCTGCAATGTGTGCTAAAAGTTACAACAACATAGCCCTCCGCACACACTGCATGCCTACACTGCTAATCCAGTGCTATTGGCCTACAATGTGTGCTAAAAGCTACAACTACATAGCCCTCTGTACACATTGCATGCCTACATGGCTAATCCAGCACTATAGGCCTACAATGTGTGCAAAACGCTACAACTACATAGCCCTCTGTACACACTGTATGCCTACATTGCTAATCCAGTACTATAAGCCTGCAATGATTGCAAAGAGCTATAACTACATAGCCCTCTGTATACAATGCATGTCTACACTGCTAATCCAGTACTATAGGCCTGCAATGTGTGCAAAGTGCTACAACTACACAGCCCTCTGTACACACTGCATGCCTACAATGCTAATCCAGTAACAAAGGCCTGCAATGTGTGCAAAGAGCTACAACGACATAGCCCTGCACACCTACAATGCTAATCCAGTAAGATAGGCCTGCAATGTGTGCAAAGAGCTACAACCACATAGCCCTCTGTACACACTGCATGCCTACAATGCTAATCCAGCACCATAGGTCTGCAATGTGTGCAAAGTGCCACAACTACATAGCCTTCTGAACATACTGCATTTAATTTCTACAATGTTAATCAAGTATCAGAGGCCTGCCATATGTGCACAAGACTACACAGCCTCATCTTCATCAAAGCATCATCATCATGTCCTTTTCTCTATGAGGGGAAAAGGACATTGCATTCTCGCTTTCCAAGCTTCTTGGTTCTTAGCACATGCAAGCTAGGTTATTCTAGAATTGCTTTAGATTAAGGGACAACTTCTCCACATGATACTGATATTACATTTTATCATAAACTTAAAACATTATAATTATACGCCATGAGCAAAAAAGGAAATTACATGATTGAGCAGTTTACCTTCTTTTCCTGAGCATTTGTAGCCTCCACAAGAGGGAGATTATGAGGTCTTTGTTCACATTTTTGAAGGGCATCTTTCTGTTTCTTTGCCATCTGCATCCTTTGAGCTATAAAAAACTGTGATTACTGCCACTTGTACAAAGATCATTGAGCAAACTGTGTAGCAATGCAATAGTTATTTTGCACCATATAGTGCTACTGGTAAGGAGATCTGAGTTAGCCTCTGAATTGATTAAACATAATTATGATCAATCAGTCTTAAAATAAAGTGCTTCCATTTTCACCATTAGGAATTGAAAGGCAAAGAAATATGACACACCTCCTTTCAACTCAATGAAGTTTTACTCAGGATTTAATAGACAAAGTATAAAATGTTTTTTTTTGCAGGCCATGAAACCAAGTAAGAGATCATTATAATGTTACAATTCCACAAGGGTACAGATGGGCTACATACACTGTAATGTAAAAAATAAAACTAACTTATAAAATAATGTCAAATTACAATCTTCTCCCCAGAGCCCACATATTTCTGGTCAGTGGTTACTGAATGCCTGATACTCTGAAAATCTGAAATATAATGGTTCCAGCTTGATTATGCACATGTGTTCAAATTCAATAACAGTTTCTAAACATGAGTATAGAGAGTAACTGCTGTGACTGATGCTGGCTCACTTTCCGATTTCTACCCCCTGACTCCAGGATTGAGATTGGTCAAATTATTGCTACTGAGCAATTACATTAGATTGCAATTTAAAATCAAGTGTTTTTTGTTTACTTTGCAGTTCACCCAGAACAGACAAGACTGGCTGTAAAATCCTCTCCTCTCCTCCCTTATCCTCAGTGACTTCCAAAGAAATAATGTTATACACACTAATTTCACCAAGAAATGATACAACAATGAACTACCTTTTTGTGAGTTTACTATTTTCATTCTTTTATTGAGCAAATTTCGTTCAGAAAGTTGTTGGATGTCCTCCAGTCCCTTTACAATCTCAAAGACTGTGCCATCCAGAAGACAAGTAGCAATTCCAGATAGCACATCATAAGTAAATTTCTTTTTGTATGTACTGAAAATAAAAAAAAAGAAAACAATTAAGCTAGAATATTTATCCTAAATTAAAGATTATTGATCTCCTTTAAAAGAATAGGGTCAAGAGAGTCAGATGTGAAACATCACGACTAGTTAAATTCACACAGCTTAAAGAAAGATTGATTAATAAAAATTTTGAAAATTTTGAAAGGAAATCATTACCCAGGCAGATCTCGAACCATGGCTTGAAGTTGTGTCAAATAACTGGTTAACCTTTTCTGTTCGGCTTCGATTCGCTGTTGCTCCTTACGATATTCCTCTTCTTTTCGAAGCATTTCATCGCGAACTGTAGCTAATAAATTGGGATCTAGGTTTGTTTGATAATTCCATTTTGGCTGCCTTTGCCCTCCTCCTCCGCCGTAAAAGTAAGACATTCTTAGGGAGAAAAGTGAAGAATATTGATCGGCTGAAGGGGCTGAAATCAAGCAGGCGTTGAAAGCAGCGTTCAGGAGAGATCTGGGGAGAGCTTCCCATGACACCTTTCACGCTTGCAAGAAAATCATGGCCACCATGTTCAAGAAGTCTAAACGAAATTTTCGCAAAAAAGTCGTAGACGAAGACGACGACACCGGAAATGATGATGAATCAGAGAACGTTCCTGCAATTCCAAAAAACACAGTTGAAAATTCGAAGCCAAAAGAGAAAAAGAAGTCAAAGATCAAGGTCGATAAAGTTGCGTCTTCCAATTCCCTGTTGAGCTTCGATGATGAAGCGGCAGACGAGGGTGAGGTTTTTAAGGTTCGGAAATCAAAGGAAAGCCGTCGTTTGGCGAAGAAAATCGAGCAAGAACGGAAAAAGAAAGAGAAAATCGGCGGGGAGGCGGACGCGAATAAAAATGACGGAAGTCTTGATCAGGGTCAAGACGACACCGATGAGAAACTTGCTGCACTGCGGGCAGAACTGAGCCAGATCACACGTGAAGGTGACGATGATGACGCTGATGATGACATTGAGTCTGTAGGGTCAGGTCCTGTAAAAGAACCGGTTACAAATTCAAATATAAGAACTGATTTTAGTATACCAGATGCAGCAACAATCCATGCCGCACGCAAAAGACGTGAAATGGCTAGACAAACTGAGCAAGATTACATTCCTCTAGATGACACAAAGAAATATGAAGGGCAATTTGCTTCAAAAGGTCGGCTGGTGAGAGAAGATGAAAATGATGTAAGTGATGACGAGGGTGAAGAAGGCCCCATCACCTTCTCTGTTGCAAGGAAAACAGGATTTCCAGCTCTGGATCGTAGACGAGAGGTAGAAGCCGCGCTTGCTAATCAACAACTTGACGAAAAATCTGACGATGAAGAGGCTGAAGATGATGAGGAGTTGAAACTTTGGGAAGATGAACAAATTCGCAAAGGAGTGAAAGGGGTTTCTGCACCCCTGGTACAAACAGAATTGCCGCCAGCCACTGAGATGACAAATTCATTATATCAGCAACAGTATGCCGAGGATCAACCTTCAGGCTTTCAAATAGCCCAGCAACCTTATACATATGGAGTCGGGTATAGAGATGTACACACAAATGGAAATCAAACTCATGGACTGACCGTGGCTTCTAATTCACTGCAAAGTCATCACGCAGTAACTGTAGACATGATTTGCGACAAGATGAAACAACAGTTAGCAACGCTTCAAGAGGTATATCGCGGACATCAGATGGACAAAGAAAAAGCAACATCTCAGCTGGAAACTGCGCAGGGAAGCATCAAGAAGCTAGAGCGTCAGGGACGAAATGCAGAGCAGAGATTTACTTTTTTTCAAGAGATGAGGGGGTATGTCAGGGACTTGCTAGAATGCCTTAATCACAAGGTGGGTGATACAAGCAGGATCTAAGGGGTGGAGATGTGGGGTGAGGGTTGCTTCAACAAGAGCTTATCTGATATCACTATAATAACTTCTCTTTTTATACATTTTCATTAGTAAGTTCTAGGGTTGTGTGACTTGTTTTGCGCCCAATTTGCTGGTAAGTGATACAATGTTGGAATTTACCATAAAGACCCGCAGATAAGCCACGCCTTTTTTCCAAAAATCGTCACTCAAAATCGAGGGTGCGGCTCATCTGCGGGAACATTTGGAAAAGGTGCCCTAAATCTCGGTGAATTGACACTTTATGGATAAGTATGTCAATAAACATTACATAAAACTACAAAGGAGTACTGGTCACTGCTTTTGCAAGTTTGGTGGCTCCTAAAAGAGCCGTTGTTGATGTAAGTGTAACCTTATTGTAGAGCTTACATTTGTTGCTGCTTAAAGCGTTAAACCTTCTTCGTTAGGAGATCCTTCAAGCGATTTATGGTCGCTTTTCTCGAACAGGAAAACATCACGCAGCATGGAATTTCCATTCCCCCGCAAAGCTGTTTGCAGCGTCGACGATGGCCAGTAACTTCAACAGATAGCGATCTTCCACAAGCGAGAAAATACCACGCTATTTTCGAGTATTCGCATGGTAGATGGCCCACTGTTTCCTCACCGTTTAGCACTTTGATGGCATATTTGTCGAACTGATTATGTAACTCTCTTAGAGCAAGAAATTTGTCTCCGACATTTGGCTCCCAAATCTCTTTGTAGATGTGATAGCCACAAACAGCAGATGTAAACTCGAACGACTCCATCTTGTTTTGCTTGAGAATAAACAAACAAGGCAAACTTATCGTTCTCGCCCAAGTCCCATGCGGCTTGGTATAAACCAATTGTGCCAAAATGCAATGTATTTTGTATTTTACAAAAACAGTCTTGTGTCAACTACGTATTAACAAATAAAGACACCGTTACACTGGGCAATGTTTTGTGCAACTTATCTCTCAATTTTGTTTAGCCATTGCGAGACAAGTTACAGAAACGGTGCTTTGTGTAATACCGGCAAAACTCTTAAAAACATCGGGCTGCTTCCGGTGTCCAGTTTTCCATCTTCCAATTCGATCGAAAGCCTGGTAGTATTTTTCATTTCGATGTTAAAAGTGAGTTTACGTTCGATGAACAAGACTCCTAAAGGCTTGACTTTGGATTTCTTTCAAAAAACTTTTTTTCCAAAATTTGAGTGCTAAACTCAGGGTGCAGCTTATCTGTGGGTGCGGCTTATCTGCGGGTGTTTACGGTAATTTGGTTGGGCTCAAAACTTAGAATTTTAAATTCTTTTCTCAGAGGTCTAATTTTTTCTACAGTTCTGCTTTACTGAATTTGAATTTGAATGGGTTAACATATCATTGTAGGACATTACTACTTGTTCTTGTCTGTGTTTGATTACCCAGACTACTGGCTTATTGAGACCCTTTGTTTCATGAACAGAGCTTTACATGCATCTCTCTTTCTACAGGTGCCAGAAATTGATGAACTTGAGAGGTCAATGCATGCGTTATTAAAGAATCGAGCCAGCGCTGTGGTACAGAGGAGGCAGATGGATGTTAGTGACCAGGCAGGAGACTTCTTAAATGCACAAGCTGGTAACTGCAATTTTCTTTTCATGCATAAAAAAATGGAATTGGTTAGGTGCTAGCCTATGATAGTGTGTGCAGCCACACAGTGTCCTCAAGAAAAATCAGGGTGACATGCAAATCTGTCTTTATTTGGCTGGTGTGTCTCTGTTTATTTCATAACAGGGAGGCAGGGTCAGAATTCAGCTAAAGCAACAGATCAGGCCAAGCTAAGACGAGCTGCCGAGAGAGAGGGTAGAAGAGCACGGAGGAGAAAACACAGAGAACGGGAGAAGAAAGGTTCACAGCCTGAAACTCACCATGAAGGACAGTCGACTGATGAGGAAGAGACTGAAGTAGATGCCATCAAGTTCAGGGCAGAAACAAGTAAGAGTAGGATTATTCCCATTTCCAAGATCTAATATTTAAATTTGATAACTTGGTACAATGTATACTTATATTCTAGATTTGTTCAAACTCAGAAATAAAGTTCCAGAAGCATCTTTTTTAAAGACTAATGATGGCTTATTAACTATTAAATGAATATTACTATCAACTTATTGATGATTTTGGAATTTAAATTTTTCATGTATGGGGAGCAGGGATGGCGCAGTGGTGAGAGTGCTCGCTTCCCACCAATGTGGCCCTGATTTGATTCCAGCATGGTGCTATATCTGGGTTGAGTTTGTTGTTGGTTCTCGCCTTGCTAGTCAGAGTACTCTGGTTCCCCACCTCCCGCCCCCACAAAAACCAACATCTCCAAATAATTCCAATTCAACCAGGATGGAGGACCTGCACGAAAACTAACTAAGGCTGATGTGGCTTCCTCTCTAAAACTGGAATTCATTTAATATTTATTTTCATTACTGTAAGTTAGGATTTCACTGATTCAACAACATCAATGAGCCTGTTAATGTAAGTGTACAGAACTCCTTTATCCACTTCATACTTCATTCACTTGACTATCTAAAGTTCTCTGCACGCATTGCAGGCCTATGATGAGGGAGCATTATAAAGCTCTCTGCACACATTGCAGGCCTATGATGAGGGAGCATTATAAAGCTCTCTGCACGCATTGCAGGCCTATGATGAGGGAGCATAATTATTAAAGTTAATTCATTATATGGCTTTGGCTTGTGGCCGATATAACGCACGCTCTGATTGGCTAAGAGCGAGATCTGAGCGGTCATTATGCAGCCGTAATGCCCACGGGTCGATTACGGATTATGCAAATTAGGAAGAGCCCGGCTTGGAAAATTCAAGCGCATTGAAACGATGAAAGCCGATTGAAAACAGTAAGAGAAGTAAATTTAATTCTGAGTAGCTAAAAGTTTAGGGATTTTTCCTTAATAAAATTTATATAGACGTCGTTTTTGACTTACCGGTAACCGTGGCGAGCACTAGTGAAAAACAAACACAGTTTGCTGAGTGTTGAGTAAAGCTAAAATCGCCAAGTGAAAAACACCATCGGCAGATGTGTCACTTATCCTGAGCAGAAAACCACGAAGAAACTTATAAGTTATCATCTTAGTCACAACAATTAACGAAATATTGAACTCCGTTTCAGTTCTCATCAAATAGATTCCCTTGCTTTAACACAAGCAAGTGTACATCAGCTTCCAGGATCATCAGATGTAAACAATCGGGCGCTTTCTGTCGGTAGCAATGTTTCTGATACCTGCAGGAAGTTTTAGACGCTCACAAGGCTTGAAAAGTTCATTCATAAGTCCCAGAATGAAGAGGGCCAAGATATGTTGTCGAAAGCGAATGCGAGGATCGAGTTATTCTGAGCAGTGCATTCTGAAGCATTAGTATATTCTTTCACTGAAAGACCGTTGGTTTGGACCATTTTGAAGCACTTTCTGTCTTTTCTATATGCATTGACGTTTCGCCAAAAAAGTTGGAAAAACTCCCTCATCAATTTGTGGCACCACGATACTAAAATACCTTTTTGAGGGCTGTGACAATCATTTTTCCCGCAAAGAAATACAGTGGTGAAGTTCACTGACTGTGTAGTGTTGCCCTGGGTTTGAGACGATGAATGAATCGGTAAACACACACATCGCCGGATGTAAATGGACGACTTGCGCTCGAATAATTTTTTTTCTTTAATTAGTGAGACATATAATAAACAACTTAATAACCTCAACTGTTCGGTCGCTATGCGAAAATCTCAAACCTTGGCCTACCGTATTGACCGAGTGATAGCAAGGTCAATACGGCAAGACCTCAGTTTGAGATTTTCCCGTAACGACCTCACTCTCGGTTATTAAGTAGTTAATTTTACACTTTGTAAATGTTTGTAATGGAATGTTCCAAACAAATGCCTGCTCTTAACTGTTGACACTGTTGGTCAGAAATATTTAGTTGCTTTGAGAGGTGATCTGGGGAGAGAGGAGTTAAAATGAGACAAGGAGTTTACTTGTTCCAATATTACCGTGCATATACATAGAATGGGTGATTTGATAAATACCTTATTTTGTTGTTTTTTGCAGAGAGGATTCTATCTGAGGAGAAAGCTTTATTTGAAGATGTAGTGGAGGATTTCAGTTCTATCGACTCAATAAAATCAAGATTTGAGGAATGGAAGAACAAACACGAAGACTGTTATAGGAATGCATACATTTCACTTTGTCTTCCTAAACTGTTTGCTCCATTTATTAGACTGCAACTTTTGGACTGGAATCCGTTTGAGGTACAATTGATACCTTTGTTATGAACACGTTGTGCAACTGAACTTGGCAAGGACACGGTGTTGGTGATGAACACCTTGCCGCACGCAAAGTTTGACTGAAGCAGGTTACACCGGACGTGCATTTGATTTGATTTTTACTTGAATGCAGCGCACTGTGACAATGTATGGTGTTCTTTGGCGGCATTAGGCTTTCAGGGGTATGCCACTGCAAGCTGTCGTGAACCTTGGTGAAAATCCAAGAGAAACATTATTTGAATATGTCATCACTGATTGGACAATTCCCCTCAGCTAACACTGAGTCAGATTTTTTGTCTGAGGAAAACTGTGACTTTCACATGAAAGTTTTTCAATGCTGTTTGTTTCTTGAATTCTTTTCTTTGAGTGGAAAGTTCCAATTATTTTTAATCTGTAGTTTTGGCTTGCCAGTTTTTAAATAATTGCATAACTGCAGGTATAAAATCAGTTACTTTTTTGTTTTAGTAATGTGAGGGAGGACACGAGTTGTGTTCAACTCCTTTGTACATTTTTCTCAAGTCATAAGGAAATGGATGGCCATTTTCTCAATCCCCTTTTTTTTTGCAAACCAAAGCATACTTAGATTTTGTCAGTGTGTGTCAGGATTGTATTAATTTTTGACTTTGTTTTCTTCCAGGCCAAATGTTTGGAGATTGAGGATTTCCGCTGGTACAAAAGTCTGGTGTTGTTTGGATGTGGGGATGATCCCTATGACATTGATGTTGACGACCCTGATGTTAAACTCATTCCAATAGTGTTGGAGAAGTCACTTATCCCAAAACTAACTGGTATCAAATTTTGGTTTCATTGCTGCCTCCCAATGAGTATTAGGTTAAAGGAGCTCAGTCACGGCATTTTTAGTTATTTTGGCCATGTAAAAAAAATTATCTTTACACTGAAGGAAACCTGAAAATATTAGTTTTCCAAGGTAGAAAAATACCAAAAAGGTAGTAATACACCATAAAGGAACAAGCATGGTGAAGGATGGAGAAGATTAACATGGATTATTAGACAAACTTGAAAAATTTAGGCTAAACTTTTCAAGGTGCAAAACTGTGGCCTAGCTCCTTTAAGCATACTGTAGCTTCTTGTAGACCTAGATTACAAATGTTGATTTTGCTTTTAAATGATTAGTTTCTAAACAGCCTCTCTAGTTACTTAAGGTACATGTATATGGGAAAAAAGTTAGCAATCACCCTTGCTTTGCTCTGCTTGTGAATATCTTTTTCCTTCTACACCCCTTAAGGAAGCTGTCTCATAGGCTACTGAATTGCAAGAGGCCTGATTTGCCATGCAGTACAAAGAGGACTAAGTTAGGGAGTAAATGTTATGTTGCCATTTTAGTAATGAACTTTCCCATCTGCAATGCAATGTACTCCAGTGTGGCTGCAAGGCAATTTCAAGCAAAAACTAATTGTCCAAATTTGCCTAGTATGTACGTTAGATTATGTTGTACATAATGGAAATGAGAAAAGTTAATGTGAAAAGGGCTATTTCATAATTACCATTGGTAAATTATGGAGTTGTTTTTTGTATTCCTTATAGGTCTTTTTGAACATGTTTGGGATCCTTTATCACAAAAACAAACAGTGCTGGCTATTAAATTAATTAGAGGGATGGCTGAAGTTTATCCCAACTTTCATGCTCAAGATAAGTCTACACAGGTAAGGTTAGATGTGAGATTATTAGGCAGTTAAATGGCAGCAGTGTGGGATTTTTTTCTTCTTAAGAGAGCATTGCATAATAGGAGGAGATTACACATTGTGGTACAATGTAATCATGCTTTAGCCGCCACGCTTGAAACAATCTTGTTCATCGAGTCAGAGTTTGTTAAGTACTGCACAAGCTTGATAAAGCCAGTGACTCTTGAGAGTTCTGGTACAGGCTCGGTTTTGATTGGTTTTAAAGCAATGGAAATGAGCGGAAGTAAAACACCAGTGACTGGATTGAGCCACATGTTTCTTAGCTAGGCATGCGCAATACAACTGGATGTTTGATATGTTTAGACTTCCAAACAGAACTTTCCAGGCTCGCATGTTTCCCACCCGTTGGTCAAGGTTCAACAAAGATTCTGGGTACGAGGTTGCCTTTTAAATGATGACTTGGAAACTCTGAATATTTAATGCGGCTTTCTTCTAGTGACAATATTAACAGGCACATATCTTGTGCAGGCATTGCTACATGTGTATCATTTCTTCAGTACATTTTCCCTATACTATGGACTTACAATACTGTTTAATCCCCTTGTTCCCATGATATTGCATCATATTTTCTCTCAGTGTCGTCTCTTTTGCTTTTGTACAGTCGCTGTTTGCTGCCATAACGACTCGCTTGAGAAGATGTGTAAGCGACGATGTCTATGTCCCTCTTTATCCTAAAAGGTACACTTCGGTCCTTCTTCTTTTTGATTCATATTAAGTACTTGTTTACTTCTAAAAGTTTGGCTGAGACTCCTTTAACACTGTTCAGCGATGTCGTTTTAAAGCTAAGTAGATTATTCCAGATTGATGCATTGGCTGACTGGACATTGTGCTATGAGCAGTCTTGATACACTATATCACACTGTGTTACAAAAGAGTTATTCACCATTACCTATTATTGCACAACATATTAGAACCTGCTTAGAGCGGACACCCTGTATTAAGGGGACACTAGTGAGGGTCTTAAGGGTGTCTGCTCAATACAGGTTTAACTGTATTCGCTTTTATTTTTCACAGTTTACTGGACAACAAATCTTCAGGGGCCTTGGCGTTTTTCCAGAGACAGTTTTGGAGTTGTGTCAAGGTACTTTTCTTTCTTTTCTTTCTGCTGCTTATACAATTTAGTGCTTGCTCTAACAACTGAAATAAACGCTTTCTGAGTAGTATCACGTATTGATGAACGTCGTTCCGAAAATTCGGAGCATTCTTCCAACTTTTTCAAAATTCTGCATGATGTTCCTGATGTGCTTCACGATAGTGTGACATATTACCTCGGTCTATTTTCCCAGGAAATTCTTGGAATCCCCTGATTGCGGGTAACTTGCTTGTAAATCTCTGGCAGGAAGTTACTGTTCTTCTAAAACAGCAGTCATTGTCACCCACGCTGTGATCCACTGAGATCTCTGCTTATTACACTACATGTACCTTACAAACCTTCATTGTCCGTTGTTCTTGTAGCTCATGGATAACATCCTCAGATGGGAGGGTCTCATTTCGTCCGCCAGGCTGCAGGAAATGGCAGTGGACGGTCTACTGAACAGATATCTGCTCTTAGCTCTTCAACATTCTCATCTTTACTTCGACAGTCTGGAAAAGGCTAAAGCGGTAAGTGCTCTTATCTTATTACATTTAAGACCACGAGTAGTCCCTCTTTTGCTTAGTCCGTCGAGCGTGACCTTAAATAAACCGCGAGGAAAAGATGTCCGCGCGAAATCCTGGGGGCGAGAAGCGTGCCCCCAGTTTTTCGCGACACCATTTTTTCTTGCGGTTTTCTTTCGCGTCTCGCCCGACGGACTGAGCGAAAGAGGGGCTACTCGTAGTCTAATTGCTGTTGAACCGCTCGCTGCTATCGGACACCTCCCACAGGCGGACGATACGAGCAGAAACTTAGCCGTGTTCCCAGCCACATATCTACTTTTAAGTACATTTTCACCTCCCATTTAAGAAACAGGGAAAACATTTTCCCTGTATTATTTTTTGATCGAGCCACAGAAAAAGAGATTGGAAGTTTGGGAAAACGAGCAAAGAGAACATGAGCCGGGTGTGAGTGTTTGAACGACTTTTTCGAGTTCTCGGACACGTTTACATTTACGAATGTTTCTATAACTCCAATTGTATTTCTTTTAGGGAGAAACATAAGAAAACAAATCAAGTCAAAAAAGTTATTTCAATTATCAAAATATAAATTAAATTTGCTCGCATCAGCATTGCCTCGAGTTATAAAAGTACGGCTTTCAGCGTACGCTTTCTTACAAGGTGTCTTCATAGAATGGATACTTCTCAACATACTTTTATTCTGATTCAAAGATTGAGGGACTTTATAGAAAGTAAACTAAACTAAGTGAGGATGCTTCTCCTTCCACTGCAGATCACTGCCACGTTTCCCAAACAGTGGTTTAGCGAGCACCAACAGAAGACTTTGCCTTCGTTAGAAGCGTTGGTGCGTTATCTCGCCACCTTGGCAGCAAGCATGCAACGCTCTTGTGCAGGATGTCCTGAAGCTGAGAAAAAGAAGGCGAGGTAGATAACATATGCACTGAAATTTCTCTATTTCGACTGGATAACAAATACCGGGGGAACTGCAATGGGTTATGGTCATCAGGAAAACATCAGGGAGGGGTAGGGTAGGCAAGGGGGGAAACCTCTCTCCCATCCCCTGCGTCCATTCTCGCTCTCGCTCTCGCTCTCGCTCTCGCTCTCGCTCTC